>ERZ808258.187-NODE-187-length-28682-cov-3.000175_pt1 | contig 28682 bp, 31 predicted proteins | sample MGYA00521280_ERZ808258 | MGnify/ENA primary metagenome ERZ808258 (study PRJEB31516, sample SAMN03275585) | gut metagenome | biome: mammalia-associated habitat; material: feces | host: Papio cynocephalus | place: Kenya | collected 2012-07-19 ...
AAAAATCCCCACCCAAAAGAGGGTGGGGATTTGAAGTTTAGGTAATGATTATTTCCAAGTCAAGCACGAGAGATGAAGTACTTAACAGTTGGAATTACACGCGCTTAATGAAGCGAGCGCCAGAATCCTTCATGATGGGCAGCTCGGTAATCGTGCAGACAGTGCTCACCGGCTCGAACACGACGGGCAGGTTACGCTCACTGTACACGATAGCGGGCATACGGGTGTTATCAGCACGACGCAGCTGATCGGTCAGGAAGGAGCTATACTTGAAGTAGTTATAGGTCTTAACCTGGCTGTTCTTGAAGTTGTTGGGAATCAGCAGGATCTGCAGCTTGTCATCGGGCATGAACTGAGAGCTGATGAAGTAGAAGGTAGCGGTGGAGGTCTTGCAGCCGATGCTGTAGTTGATCACACCAGAACCCTTGGACTCCTCAGTCAGAGCCTTATCCATGGAATAATCGGTATCCAGGATACGCATGATGTAGGGAGAAACACCAACACGGAAGTGGCAGTCAGTGATGTTCCAATCGTTCTTCATCTTCATGGCGCACTGATCCAGGAAGGGAACGAACTCACGCTTCAGCCACTCCAGGTTGCCGTAAGCAAAGTTAGCAGGAGCCTCGAAGCTGAACTCAGCATCGAACTTATGACCGGCATCCAGACCCTTCTTCAGACGCTGATCCTCCATGCGAGAGCTGATCACAGTGATGTTCTCGGTCATGGCAGCGATGATATCAGTGTTAGCAAAATGCTGAATGCTGTTGCTGATATCGGTACGAGTTTCCTGAGGCAGGCTGACCTCGATATGAGGACGAGTCGGGACCAGGAACTGCTGGAAGTTGTTCTTGAAAGCAGTGTAGATGGGGTGAGTGTGCTCAGCATGAGAAACGGTAGCATAGAAGTACACCTTGGTGATCTCGCTATCGGCATGCAGATAGGACAGAACGGAACGATCGAAATCGAACTTAGCATCCATATTCACGGTCTTCACGGTACCATCAGCCTTCTTGCACTCGAAAGAGCAAGCCAGAGTGTTGGTCTTACCATCGAAGTAAGGAGTAGCACCCTTGGACATGGTGATGTTCTTCTCCTCGATGACCTCACCATCAACAGTAGCCTCGATCTTGGCAACACGGACATCACGGTTCACACGGAACAGGGGGTTCGTGCCAGTGGTAAAGACAGCCAGGTTCTGGCAACCAGCACCAGGAACCAGACCATTGGTCAGGGTCTCAACCTCGATCTCAGTCTTGTCGACGAAGGGGATCTCAGCATTGGGGGACAGAGCATCGATCAGATCTTCCTCGTGCTCATCGGAAGGAGCCTTAACGGTAGGAATGACCTCTTCGATCTCAACGATCTGCTTCTCCAGAGTGCGGGTGTCATACAGACGATGCAGGACAGCCTCATAAGGAGTACGCATGGTGGTAGCAATAGAAGCAGTCAGGGTAACCAGGCTGGGCATAACAGCGGACTCGTTCATGGAACCGCTATTCCACTCGTTCATGTTGTTCATGAACATCTGAGCAGCGGACTCAGCGTCCTCCTGCAGCATGGTATCGAACTGCTGATCACCGAACAGCTTGGAATAATGCTCATTCATGGTACGAGCGATCATATCAGCAGTGTTCTTGATCTCCATGGGGCTCATCTGAGCACCACTAACACTCTCATTGCAAATGGCATCGGTGCCACTCTGCAGACTAGCAACAATATCTCTAATGTCGTGGCTCTTATCATTCATGCCACCAAACAGCTTGGACATATTGTGTGCCTCCTTTCAAATATAAAAATTTTTGTTTTTGAAAATACGAATGTTATATATGCTACTCGTCCAGGTAGCTATGAGAACTTGTTAATAGTTACACGCATTCTACTAACAAAAACCTCATTATAAAGATGTTGGTATTTCTTTTTTAAAAATGATGGGTTTAGGAGAAATCGGGTTCCAAATCTTCATCGGAAAGATCATCCTCCGTATCCTCACTCTCTTCTTCCTGATCCTCAATAGATTTCTCCACATCGATCTTGTCATCATCCTTCTCTTTAGGTTTCTTGGATGACTTTTTAGAGGAAGAAGATTTATTGGGTTCATTCTTAAATCCGTCTTTATTTTCTTTGGTGAAGTTCAACAGATCATTCAACTGCTTTGTGAAGATTAAATACGCTTGCAGATTCTCTTCATAGTTACTATAAGAGAATTTATATGTCAGATAATCAGTCACAACACTAAGTAAATAATCAAGTTTATTATTTACATAGTCACGAACAGAAGCATCCACTACAGCTTCATTCTGATCAATCAGATTTTTAGCTGATGTAACAGAAGCTCGTAAATCTTTATAATCATTATAAAGCTTACGCTTAGCCATCAGTCGATCCAACTTAGAGAGCTCCAGAATATTGATGTGGACATTCTGCTCAACACCGTCAGTATCATCCATCCCATCATCATCAGGATCCGGTAATCCATCAGGATTCTCTCCAGAATCATCAGAACCGCCATCAGGATCCATATTAAAATCATCATCAGCAGAATCATTGGCATCATCCTTATTCTGATCAGATTCATCTTTCTTCTCATCCGAGTTATTCTCGTCATCCTTGTTGGGCTCATCATTGTTTTGATCATCATCCTTCGGAGTTTCATCATTGTTATCCTCCGGGGCATTATTATCATCAGCTTCTGGTTCAGGAGTATTGGTGGAATCATCATCCGCAAACGGATCTTCCATACCAGTATCCTTATCTTTAGTGGCTTCTAACAGAGCCATTAACTGATAGTTATTCAACATGGATCAATCGACCCCCAATCTATTTTGACTTCTGGAACCTTCATACGGAAGTTTCGTAATACGTCTGTATTCACGTTGGATCTTCTGACGAAGACGAATCAGTTCAATCTTAGCTTTATCATCACCATTACGTTCAGCAATAGAAATCTTCTCTTCGATGATTTCTAACTCATCCTTCAGCTGACCAACCAGAATATTTCTATCTTTCTTATCGGTCTCACGATCAATAACAATAGAAACGATATAGGTAATAACAGCAGCTGCAGGACCAATGTTGGGAATAATATACAGAAGACCAGAACGGAGCAGACGCTTGATTTCATGATTAATACGAAGAGCTTCACCAACCATCTCAGCATGCTTACGATTTCGACGCTGATTACGAAGATCATTTACCTTCTTAGTAATCTTCTCTTCGAACCAATTCTCTGCTTTCTTACGAGCAAAGTTTGCTTCTTTAGCTTTCTCTACTGCCTTATTGACAATACCTTCATCAAGAGCTTCTCCAGCAGCGGCTTCAGATAAGAACTTCTGAGTCATCTCACTAATCTGCTCTTCTGCATGGAACATGTCATCAATAATAGACTGAGCATCTTCAGGAAGAGTACGTACTTCATAGATATACTCAATATCATCTGCATTATGAGTAGATTGAATCTCACGTTTGGTCAGACTATTCATATAAAAATAATAACTCTGAAGAGTAGATAGTACAGTCATGACAAACTTGGTAGAATCTACCTGAGAGGTCTGTGCTTCAATACTATATTTAATAGAACCGAAACGAACAATCAGATTATCTAAGAATGCTTTTACATTAGAAATATACTGAAGACGATTCACCTTCATGGTAGAAAGTTCAGAGTCCACCATATTCATAATTGTTTTAAACATTCCTTCATATACGCCGGGTTTATAAATACCCATATAAAGTGTCAGATTATTTACAAATTTTGGATCGTTCCAAAGAATATTGTAAACCTGAATAAAATTCTCTACTTTAATATCATCAATCTTAACCTGATTCATAAAGAACCCAGAGAAGAAAAGAAAACATGCGTCCTCTGATTTAAACTTTGTCAGGGCGCAGGTATTTAAGGCTTTCTTATAATCAGCAACCAGAGGTGCTGGATCAAATACAACAGTCTTCGCAACAGCCTCTTGCAAGAAATAGTTATTCTTATTCAACAAGGCTATTCACCTCCTATTATATACTCTTTATAGATTTGTCAAACTTATAATTGAGTAATATAAGAAAAAGAAAAATATAAAATAATAGTGGGTTGGGAGGGGCTCCGAAGAACCCCTCCCACTGTGATAGTGGTTGCCGTTACTAATCGAGACAGAACTGTCCATTGCCGATGGTTGACTGATCGCTTCTGCGCATTACCGTGCTTTTACCGTACACATTGTGACCATACCATACCGTCACAAGATCGGACATATCTGCACTCCACCAAGGCGATGCGATACTATTCTGTACAGTACCTCTGCAGGATCGAGCATCACTTTAGCTTACCTCGACACTACATCTCTCAACCGTACCAAGCCATTACCAGACCAGACCACGCGGCACAGTACTTCATGGCACCACACCATGACTGGACCAGACCAAATGGCACTGGACGTCACTTCACCTCGACCTGACCAAACGGAACTGTACCATTACACCACAAAACCGAATGGTACAATACATTACCAAGGCTCTACAATACGTGTCCTGACCCTACATTACCATAACACTACCCTACCAAACCTGACTTTACCGTCACTGCACAAAATGGCACCATACCATTACTTTAATCGGATTATTTTATATCAGCCGACTCTGATATTTAGTATGGTTACTTAACGCGGGAACGAGTGGAGCTGATATCACTATTGCCAACATACTCAGCCTGCTCATTCTTCTCATTCTCCAGTGCAAACTGATAGTTGGCCTCCCACTCCTTCTGAAGCATCTCCAGCTTCTTCGGGCTCAGGTTACCCGCAACGGGTGTACCATTCTCATCCAGGATCTGATACATAAACCGACCATAACCGGCGTTTCTCCACTGAAGCAGGCCGACGTAGTAGCCATAGTTCAGCCACTCCACCAGCAGATCCAGATACTTATCATTGGGGAAGCTCACAGTAATATCAAAGTGAGCGCCAGCCATGATCTGCTCAGAATTGGCCAGAGCAACACGCGGGCCCTGTGCAGTCTCAGCACGGAGCGGGCGCTGCAGAGAATGGAACCGATTGTCCGGGCCCCATTCGATCTCAGCATACTTGTCAATGATATTGACATCCTGATCGATACGGGACAGATATGCAGTCATCGCAGAAGACTTGGAGTCGCTGCGATTGCGGCAGGCCTTGGCAGCGGCTTTAAAGAAACCTTTCATCTGATAACCCATCATCACAGGCTCACCAGTGATCGGATTGCGCGGGAACACGGTCATTGCCTTCAGTTCTTCAGTGGGAACACCATCAGGATTCTCGGGAACAAATGTCAGCTCCTGTTCCACATTCATGGAAGTCTCAGTACGCACGACCTTCTTTTTACCATAACTGTTGCTGATGAAGTCACTCACCAGCTGCTTATTGTTGGACCAGGTACCGAGGATATCGGTGATGAAGTAGATACGAACCCGCATCTGATTCATCATGAACTCTTCATCTTCCAGGAAGTGAGGGTTCTTGGGAACCATGAACTTACCACCCATAGTGGAGTTACCCAGCTTCTCGCTCTTCACAGCGATCTTTTCCTCAGCTGTCTTCTTAGTAGCCATTTTAAAGTCCTCCTAAATATTTATTAATTTATTTATTTTGATAGGTATGCTACTTTCCTATCATTCTTATAGTATATATCTCTATATACATATAAAATCAGAAAACCCCAGGGATTTTACTCCCTGGGGAATTTTTTATTAGAACTCGATCTTGAGTTCCGTCAGACCAAGAGTATCGATATATTTCTCGATCTTCGCAAGGATCTCATTCTTAGTACCCTTGATATGGGCACTACCATGAACATCAAACATAACAGCATTCAGTTCAGAAAGACCATTAAGTTTGAAGCTCTCCAAAAGAGCCATTTGGATCTTCGCAGAAGGAGAATATGTATCTTCATGAACTTCTTCCACAGGAGCAGATTCCTGAACAGGATCTTCTACCTTTTCGATATATCCGAAAAGCTCATGCATGGGCTTTTCACCATATCGACTGCCGAGAATATTGCAGATCTCCTTCCGATAAGGTTCCGGAATATTGTCAATATCAATTGCCAATACAGCAACTTCCGGATTCTTGAATCCATCAGGAACTTTACCTTCCTGATAGAACTTGATTCGAAGAGTGTAATTCTCTTCATCAAGATATGCAGTCTTAATGCCATTCTTGGTAAGCTCTTCCTGGAACAAAAGAGCCTTACGCGGTTGACCAAGATACCACTCTACGAACTTAGCGCGGTTCATGATCAGATGTGTCTTGGTGGGATTTGTGTGCAAGTCTCTGGTGGACTTATAATTAATATGATTCAGGATGATTGCGGTATCTTTCTGAACCATATTATAGTTGCGAACAATATGTGCTTTATTCAAAGCAACATACTTGGCAAGCGCCTTATAGAACTTATTGGGAGTCGCCTGCTCCTTCTGTGCATCGGTAAGCTTAACTCTTATATTCGGCGTTTTCATTTCAGCCTCCTTAATGATATTGGGGTCTTCTGTCTTCTTGGTATCTGGAATCTGGTCGAGAATCCATTTCTGGAAACTTTTATCTGCTTTTTCAGGATCATTGATCCATCTCAAAGGACGATTGATCCCAAGTTTGCTGAATTCTTTCTGAATATCAGCTGCAGTGATGTTTCCTTCAAGAAGGTTGAACATATCTGCAATGCTATTATGATATCCACCAATATCATATAAATACTGCAGATATGTAGCTTGATATTTTTCATCAAGCTTTTTATAATCACCCCAAGTCATCATCTTTTTGAGGTTTACACTGAACACCTCAGAACACTTCGCTTCCCACTCTTTCTTAGTGAGATTATCAGAAGGAAGCTTACATGTTCTACCTCCACCTTTCTTTCGGGCATGATCCCCTCTGCCAATACGCTTTCTTTCGGCACAGTCAGCTTTAAACTCCTTCTCAAAATTGATAGTGCCTAATTTAGCTGCAGCATTACCCATAGTTCATTCCTTTCTGAGGTCTTATCTTTTGTGCCTCTTTGAAGTATATTTTTATTTCAGAAGGTCTTCCAGTGTCTTCTGGTTATTCTTGATCTTCTGATCAATCTGATCATTATCGAACGAGTCAGATTGAGTCATCTTTTCGAGCTGCTCCTGAAGCTCTGCCATACGTGCCTTATGATTACGCTCGAACTGTTCACGAGCCGTAATCACATCATTCATGGCGGACTTGAATGATTCATTGAACTTCTTCTTCAACCGACTATTCAACTCAGCAAGATTTTCTTCCTGCTGATGTTCGAGCTTCTTATAATAATACACCCGAACAACAGGAGCTACTTCAGGATCAGTGAAATAGTTCCGAACCGGAGTCTGACACTCCGGACAGTTGGAAGAGATATGATCAAAAGACAGATCATACTCTTCATACTGATGATCCAGGTCAACCTTGAACTGGCACTGACATACGGGGCAGGTGAATGTAGTATACTTCTTGAGATGATTCATATCACCATTCTTGATGATTTCCATAATATTGACTCCTTTTTAATTGATTATTTTTCTTTCGGATAGAAGCTGAAGTCTGCAACGCTCAATCAGAGCATTGACAAACTCTTTGCTTGGAACAGCAATGTCTGAAATATTCAGATTCTCAAAGAAAGGATCATCCATCCTTTCAAAGATAATCCTGTAAGTAAACTGATGAATCATATTACCAGTTCTCCAATTCACGATTACTCGATCATGATTACGGATCTGATACCAGATCCTTTCAGTTTCAGTAAGATATCTGCATTTGCCGCTTGCGGTAGATAGGTAATACAAAGCGGCGAGAAAATTGGTAATTTCCACATTGCTGATATATTTTTCAGCATTGACGAGTTTCTCCATAGCAGGAGAAACTTTCTTCTGATAGAAATCCTTACTACGGGAAGCAGTGGTATAAAGCCACGTTGCAGTACTATTGATTGCAGTATTGTATGCAATCTTAAACAGATCAGTATTTGTGACCTGAACACTTAATGTTTTTGCATTTTTCATTAATATCCTTCTTTCTCGATTTGCTTAAAATACTTGGAATCTTCCATCAGAAGTTCCTCACGAGTTTTAAGCTTATAGTTTTTGGGATCCGGAATAATTTTTAAAGCATTGATATCATAATCACACGGTGTGATATAATTGATATCAAGATAGATGGTTCTTCTGCACCGCCTATCAGGATAGACTAATATGATATTACCAACTTTATAATCGGCATGTCCCATAATAAGTTTGAATCCTACAATACGATAATTCATTTCAGATTCTCTCATGTATCCATTATTTTGAATGAATACATATTCTCTCATTTCAGGGATATTCCTGATCCGATTGAACAACCTTGCATATGCAAAGTCGATAGGAGTAAGTTCAGTTACATCAGTGATACGCTTAATAAACTCGTTATAACCAAATGAATTAAGCATATTCACTGCAGCTGTATAATACGCGCTAATCCAATCAGCTTTAGATTGATAATCTTTTCTTTTGGGAAGATTATCACGGATCATTCTATATCTTGTATACAGATCAGCATATTCCTTGCGCTGTTCTTCCATGAATTTAGTATAAGTCATTATATTATACCACCTTTCTTACATCATTGCGAGATCGGCTGTCAGCATATCTATCTCAGTTTGTGTATTCATAATAGCACTTCTAAGAGAAACACAGATGTTGTTTCTTTCGATACTTGAAATACCAGAACAAAGACCAGTTCCATGGATAGCATCATTGAGTTCTTTCTTATACTGCTCATGCAGATTCTTTGCAGCATTCAGAGAACTCTGATACATAGCTTTGATTACTTCGTTCATAATAAATTCCTTTCCCACTTAAGAGTTTTTATTTGTCATAGTGTCTAGCGATGTCGCGGTAGATTTCTTGTATAGTAAGATCGATATCAAGTAAAGTCATACCACACAATAGCATATCAGATACAGCATCATCAATAATATTCTTAAATTTAATAGCCTCTTCTCTGAGATCAGTTGCTGCATCGATATGTTTAATTTCCATTGCAACGACTTTATCTACTTCCATTTCAGTGATCAGCAGAATCATTTCTTTAGTATTATCTACGCTGCACTGTTCATCACTCTTAGATGGTATGGTAAAGGACTTGAATAGTGTTTCGATATCTGTCTCGCTCATATAGATACCATAGTTCATAATAAATTCCTTTCCAGTTGGTTTTAGTTTGTTACCAACCTAGCAAAAATAGATTTGATAAGTCTTATTTATATTGCTTATCACAATTATAATATATATTTCAAATAAGTTGTATAACCAGATTTAGGACAACATTACTATAATGAATTCTATTCTTATACTCTTATAAAGGAGTGATCATACATGGCATTTAAACCTGATTACTATATCTTAAACCAGACTCTGGTGGATCCCGATGTCGCTATGAAGCATCGGGAAATTATTTCTGAATCTGCTATTGATAGTCCAAGTGGATGTAAATTATTCACTGTTACTTTTAAACAGGTTCTACAGGATTTTGGTGTTCGTAACTGGAATGGTCGTAACTATTCCGATAAGATCGTTATGAATGCTCTGAATTCCAATCCTCTGATTCAGCATGATCTTAAGATGAAGACTTGGACTGGCGAATATGGTCATCCCCTGATTGAGAAAGGTATGAATGAACTTGCTCGTCAGATGACGATCTTCCCTCCCAATGCTTGTTGGACTATTAATAAGTATTGGCAGGAAGGTAATCTGTTGATGGGTGAATGTACCACTCTGGCTGGTGGTTATGGAGATATGGTCCGTGATCGTATTCTTACTAACTATCCGGCTATGGCTTCTTCTCGTGCTATTGGTGGTACGGATAAGAGTGGTAATGTTCTGCCTGGATATACTCCTATTACTTTTGACTGTGTGATTCGTCCCTCACACAAAGTTGCATATCAAGTTAAAGGATCTGAAACTATTAATGAGTTCCCGATTACCACGCCCACTAAGAATACAATGAGTGAAGCTGCTGTTATGATCAATCCTGAAAATAGTGAAGCTCTGAAACAGTTCTTATTGGATGAATCTGCTACTCGTGCTCAGATCTGTACTGTATGTGAGGCCCTGGGTCTCAATGCTGATTCTATGGTCATTGAAGAGAATGCCGTTAAGATCAGCAGAATGAATGAAGACGGTTCTATGGAGACATTGATTATGCCTCTACAGAAGCTTGTCAATGCATCTTATTATAACCTCTTCAAATAAAAAAGAAAAGACCCCGGGAAAATCCCGGGGTCCATCTTTCTTTACTCTTCTTCCTCGTCGTCCCACTCATCGTCATCATCGTCATCTTCCTCGATCTTGGCGATGATCTCTTCGATCAGTTCATTAACGATGATCTTATCACCATTCATCAGAGTGATAATGGTGAAATTAGTGCGCTCTTCCATGAGCGCGATGTTGTTAACAGGAACTGCGACCACCCAAGTCTTATCATCTTCCTTGGTGGTCAGGGTAATAAACTGCGTGAACATATTGATTTCCTCCTTAAGATATTAACATACCCGGGTAGCAGTAATCTGCTTCCCGTATTTGTTCATGACATACTCCATATCGGGATCATATCCGACATAGATGGGGTCCTGCGCAAGAATTGCCTGGCTGTGACAAAGGTGAGCAAAATTGGATAACCAATCCAAATTCTGTTCGTTGATGGGACGTGCTCCTTTCACGTTCGCGGTTGTCATCATTTGTGCTTCCTTTCCAATGTTCCGTTTTATTCTTGGGTGGAACTCCCCTTTATGTATACAAACGTCTTATATGAAACTGATAATCATTGCGTTTGTATCACTATTATAATATATATTTGAATTATCTACTATAATCGGATTATTGAAACATCACTATAATAGACATATTCTCTGATTTAAAAGGAGGTTTATCATATGGATGTAAATAACTTCTATAAAGAAGTTTTCGAGCGTACACTTGGACTGGATGTTCTTGGTCTTGAGAATACATATCAAGAATTAGTCAGATTGGTAGAAAGCAAAACATTGATTACTTTCAGTCAATATATTCCTGCATTGTATAAATTTAAATTGGATATTTCTAATCCAATGAATGTTGTTCCTGATGAAATTGGTACCTATGGTGTTGAATTCTATATGGAAGATCCAGTACTGGAAAAATTCCATCTTCCTATTTTGGGTGTAGAAAAGGTAGAATATAATGGCGATGGTAAAGTTGATCCATACGATCCTAACTCTACTGCTTACTACTCCTCTGTTATTGCTTCTCGTAATAACTTAACGTTAGATGCTGTATTAATGGGAAGTGAATACACATACAATAGAACTTTGACAGATTTTGCTATGCCTTGGAAGAAGTATCATGAATATCGTGGTGGGAATATTCTGTACTTAAAGAACTATGCATATGAATCTGATGTAGAAGTTACTGTAAAGACGCAGTATCCAAATTTGACTTCTATTCCAGAAGAGTACAGAGAGATCTTTATTAAACTTGCTGTATTTGATATTCGTATCTATCTTTGGAACTGGTTACGTTATATGGAGAATATTGTAACTCCTTCTGGTAATTTGGATTTGAAGTTCGATTGGTCTTCTGCTGAAACTGACAGAGAAGATTATATTCGTGAATTGAGAACAAAATCCTTCTATGATCGTATTGGTCCTCGATTCTTCCAAGTTGTATAAAAAAAAAAAAGAAATCCCCGGGAATTACCCCGGGGATTTTTTCTTGCCTTATTCATCCTCGTTGTAATGATACAACAGCACAATGATACCAAGTATCAGTACTGTATATATTATTTCAACCATAGGATTTCCTTTCATTTATATAATGTAGTCGCTCGACCTACAGTATATAAATGTTCACTCTTTTGTAATTTCTCCAGTACCTGGATAGATAATATCTATCGTAGGAGAATTATCTTTGTACCGAATGTTGAATTCCGGTGACTTCTTATAGTAGTGATTCATTCCAGCAAAGCTGAGAAGGAACCATCCAATTGGCAGAAGTATCCACCACCAGCTCAACAGCAATACACCGAGAAGCTTACAGAAGATAAACAAAATAGCAGTATTGAATGCTACTTTGCTTTGAATCATCCAGGTGAATACGCCTTTGTGATAAATTTCATACTCATTGATATTCATTGAATACATCCTCCTCATCAGTAATTTGACTGGCCTGGTATGCCAGGATTTCAGGGGTAATACGAGACCCATAATTTCTGGTTGTATTCTTATCAGTCTCTCGCATAATTTTATTAAATATTCTCTGCTCTCTTGTTAAATTGAGATACATAACAATAAAACAGATCAGAAGAGAAATTGCCCAGAGAACAATTACAATACTGGGAAGCAATACAAAGATCAGCTTCCATGTAATTGCTTTTGTGATAGCCAGGATTGCGAAGACAACTTGTGTGATCACAAGCGCGATGAATAATGTCATTCCAATGGGAGTAATTTTAAGTGTGAATTTCATATTGCTTCCTCCATGTTTATTTCATTAGTTTTGTTTGTGTAGTATTCAATTTTAAAAAGAGAAGACCTGGATTTTACTCCAGACCTATTCTCTTATTACTTTTTCTTCTCCATCCGGTAGATACTATTCATACCAGTAGAAGTGGGTTTCAGAACAATGAATCCTTCCTCATCTCTGTATTGACCATCAGTATCTTTCTTAAGATTTTTCTTACTTAATTGATCATCGATAAAAGATACAAATCTTTCTGCACCTTTAGGCGTAATAGATTTAACAACTTTAGTAGAACCATAGCTAGTAACAGAGATGTTTACATTTATCAAATTCTGATTCAGTGATTTCTGTGTAGGCATATTCTTACGAGGACCAGTTGAGATAAGATATCCAGCATCTCTGAGGATATTATATAGACGATTAAGCCCAATATTATATCCATTAGAACTCAGAATATTGGAGAACTCACCAAAGCTAAAGTTAGTATCACTATTAGCAATAAACTTAGACAGAATAGACTTCTTGCGTAAATCACTATTCTCAAACTGAAGACCTTTTATCATATTCTCATCCGTCATAATCTTCTTAGATACAAGCTTGATGAACTGATCAGGATCTTCCTGAATACGTTCTCTATCTAACTCTGGAGAAAAGGTCTTGTTATAGTGAATAGATGGCATAACAACTTCAAGAATCCAATCACTGAATTCTTTTGCCTTTGGCATACGAGAGTTTATAACTAACTTATTAAGTGCACCATATGTAATAAGAGTCATCTTACCTACATAATTAGAATTGGGCTTAGTTGGTCCCATTACTAATAATGATTTCGACTTATCGACAAATTTAGTAACAGCATTAGTAGGATTCTTGTATTCAAGAACTTTGCATACATCAATAGCTGGAAACCAAATGTCATTATTAATTTTAGTACATCTGATCACTTTTCCAATTTCATAATAATCAAAGTTTTCAAAGTCGGAATTATTTAAGCGTAACATATTTTAATACCTCCATAATTTAATATAAAATCGAACACCCGCTTTGAGTGTTCGGTTTTCATTTTTTGTACTAGAATATTTTAAAACTTAGATAATATAAAGACCATTACCTCAGTAAAGGTAATGATTTATTCGTTTAATTATAGCTCTTTATATAATCTTTCAGTTTCATGATGTACTTTAGCTGAATCCTCTGGACTATTAAATTAATGCTATCAGAAAGCAAATTAGCAACTTCGATACCAACAAACCATGGTTCATCATTGATATATACCGCACGAATGTCACAGTTTAAGTCTTTATGATGAAAATTTTTGAATGACGTATTATTAATATTTAACATTTTAAATTCCTCCTAATTTTTTAAACGTAGTTAGCCGATGGCTAACTACGTTTATAAATTTTCAAAAGCTTAGGAAGGTGAAACACCTCCTCGAGAATTTATTTTATCTTTTTATATATTTGCTGAATCTCTTCAGATATTTTATGTGGTTTATTATGGTATTTTTCAAGAGCAATAATTATACTTATGCCTAATGCAATATCTGTATTTTCAGTTGTAGCATAGCTAGTGCTAAAATCTTTATCATAAGATATACCCAAAGAAGAAATATATTTACCAAACTTTCCAAAATTAAGTTTAAATAATTCAGTATTTGGAACTCTTCTATCAGCAAAAGTTTTGTGTAAATCTTTTTCTAATTCTCTATAGTTTGAACACCTTTCAGATAACCAAATTTTCCCTAATGGATAATTTCCATAATTTGCAGCATTATTAGATAACATTGTATATCGTTTATATGGCTTAGCAGTGCATCCTATTTTTACTAAACCATTATGATAATCAATACAATATATAAACCCTGAATTTTTAACATATTTAAATTTCTTAAGTTGCGAATATGTGTATATCTTCATTGAACATTCTCCTAAGTGTTAATAAACTTCCAAAGATAATTATTAGCACGTCCATCTAATAATTTTTTAATATCATCAATATGTATATACCGATATTTACTAGTATGTAAATTCTTACTCCGATGAATCATATAATAAATAGGATAACTAAAATTATGTTTTTTATCATTAGGAAAATTTCTAAAAGATGGAAATATATTAAGATTGACTAAATCTTGAAATCTAATATAAATTTCATCATTAATATAACACCATCTTACTTTCTTATCATTTACATGAATTATATGTAGTAATATAGGCTCAGTAAGTAAATTATTTTTCATTTTATATCTCCTATTAACGTATACTTTTTAAAATTATACGGTTAATAATTTTTCAAATCAAAACCCCTCATATGCGGAGCGCATACGAGGTTTAATAATTTTAGATAATATCACAGCTCCTCTCACTTAAACTTTAATTAAGTTTATTTATAGTAGAAGGTATTAAAATACTTCTAATCATCTCATCAAAATAATATAAATTTAAAACTATCCTCCTCTACATTATATTCTATATATAATATATATTTCAAATAGTTTCATTTATCGGAAGAAAAAAAAAGAAAAGACCCGGGAGTTACCCGGGTCAATTCTTCTTTATAATTACTTATCCTTCTTTTTCTTAGTAGCAGGAGGTTTAACAACAGTCCTGCGAAGGATAATAAATCCGTCCTCATCTCGAGGAAGCTCTTCCACATCTTTACGCTGTTCAGGTGTACGAGGCTTCAAGATCATAAAACCCTTTGGATCTCTCTGTGTACCAACCTGTTTCGGCATAATATGCAGTCCATCATCTAATGCATATAAACCATACTGCCAAGGATACTTATTGAATTCAGCCTGAAGCTCCTGAGAAGTCAACTTCTTACGAAGCTGGATAAATCCATCTTCACCACGGGAGCATTCCATCTCAACAATATCCTTACGAGACTGCACATAGTTATCCTCCGCAATCTTATCAACTGCACCAAGGATCATCTTATCATATACATTCGGTTCAGATTTATCTGCATCAAAATAACCATTGTTATCAAACTGCACATTAGCGCACAGATAACCAGTCAATCCAGGATCGGAAGAAGAACACACATTCGGATCATATCTACCAAGATGAGAAGGATAGATATCACGATACCTCATAGAGGTCTTCTTCTTACCGCCATTCAATCCAGTCGGACCCTTCAGCGTATAACGAGAGAGTTCAATTGCATCAAAGTCATTATACCGTTCAAAACGGAACATAGAAGACTGACTGGATTTACCCGCAACAGAATGAGATGCACGAAAGACAATATCCTCAGAGATAGAATTAAAAAGCCGCATATATCGTTCCATAGAAGGATTGTCCGTATTCAACAGACTATTCACATTCTTGGTGATATACGTATCCAGGAAGAATGCCTGGGTTTCATTGGCTCTTAATCGTTTTGTCCGTAGATCATTAGAGTCCTTCTTCAGAAGTTCTTCATAGTTTGTCAACATCCACCGCATAATGGTGAACGTATTCTTCTTCTGATACTTCTTCAGACAAAGTCTCTTCTTGGTATATGGATCCATAATCTTCTTAAAGGAGATCAGTACCCGCTCACCTTTATCTACAGAACGTTTCTTAGAGAACACTTCAGACAACCGTTCCAGCCAATAGTCTCGATTATATGCATCCTTGATCGTAATCTTATTCTTATCAGAATACATACAATCAAAGATCGTACCGATGAACTTTCCTACAAAGTCATGCATCCGCATTGCTTTTTCATGAACTTCAAGATACAACTTGTTATTCACTTTCAGATACAGATAATTATCCGGATCGATCACTTCCGGAACAACAGCCATGACCTTTTCCAGACAGAACATCTCCAAAGTACTCTCTAATCCATACCGTGCCAGGAAATACAGCAACGGATTGGTCACCTTGGTGAACAGATCCAACTGGAAGATAGGAATATGATACTGTTCATCATCATCGACAAACTTGACCTTCATCGGTTTTGTGAAGAGCTTAATGGGATACAAAGTCGTCTTAAAGTTCAGGATATTCTCCTGTTTCTTCTTTCCTGCCTTAACGAAGGTAGAGTTATCCACGATCTGAATCAAAGGAAGAACCTTCTTACCACCACGGATAAACCATCTACCATCGATCAGTTTAGGAATCTTGATACGACGAGTTACATGATTGGTTTGACCTTTCACAGATATAGTGAAATTTACAATCAGTAAATCATAAATAGATTCACCAGAACTGACGAGTCTCTCCAATCTCTTATTATTCTTGATCTTCGGATCGCGCTTATTCTTTTTATTAATATTTGTATGAATCTTAGTCTGATCTGTGATATACTCATATGAATCGAGCGTTACCCCAGGAAGAACCTCAAGATTCTTAAAAGTATCGATAAAATAATCAACCAAAGGCTTATCGAAACTCCGCTCGAAAAGTCCAGGGTTGATCTTCTTCCGATTTTTCTCACAATACTCTGCAAGAAACTCTTTCATGGAGTTTCCTCCTTTGCTCAGATTTCGAGTTCCGGTGTAGTTAATCCTCTAGTTTTTTGCATGATTGTATCATAACAATTTGCAATTGATTCAAGCATTATATGATCCTTCGGAAAGATCTCATATATATCTACCATCAATGGGATCATTTCAGTAGGTATATTCATTCCAAACGGTTCACGTTCAGAATGATGTATCACTGTAACCCGATCTGTTATAATTTGACATTGAAGTGCAATCGCATCTGCAAAATCACTGGAACTAACTGATTGATTTTTATCATGATAAATATAAACATTTGCTTCTGTATCACAAGTATTCATACGATCATGATATCTACAGCTTTTGCCAGGAATATAGTTATTGATCGGAATTAGCTTCGTAAACCCATCTATATCATGGATTGACGCAACATTACTTACCGACAATGCTTTTTCAATCTCATTCCAGACTAGATACTCATCGTCAGTTACAATGTGCCGAATTTTGAATTTATCAATGTTATTAGCCAGAACAAACTTGGCCTCAGCTTCTTCTGTCTTAACCTTGCGGGGATTTCCATTAGGGATAAAATCAATCACATTATAATCATAATTCCGATCTAGATATCCGATACTCGTGAGATCAGGTCCCGTTGCAACATCGAATCTGATACGTCTCCGAGTACCGAATATATTTCCAATACTGATGGGATTGAAAATAAAATCCAATTTAGTCATATCTATGCCTCCTTTCTTTATTTATTTCAAGTATATAGTATATACTCAAAAATACTTTACATAGAAGGGATCCCACCGGATCCCAACCTGGTAATATAACCAAGTCAAGACCCGGTGGGTTTACGGCTCGCATCCTTATAACTTCGTTGAGTTATTTATTAACTAACTTTCGTTACCTTACGACGCTTGCCTTCCTCAAGACTTATCGGCGTAAAGTCCTACTAGTCAGCCTCCGCAGCAGTGGCAGCAGCCTCATCATCCTTCAGGATCTGCTTGAAGACCTTATCAGGAGTGAAGGTGACCTTGATATCATCATCGTCATACTCAAAGTTGTACTTACCATGAGGGAACCCATTGTTGATCTCCAGAGAGAAGATCTTACCATCCATCTGCTTCTCACGACCGATACCAACCAGAACCAGAGCATACTCATTCAGGAAGTACTCAGCCTCATTATCAGTCAGCTTGACACCCTTATTCTGATCAGCCTTAGCCTTATTCTCGGGAGCCTCAGGATCGAACATACCATAGCCAACCCAATCCTTAAACAGCTTCATGTACTCCTCATCGAAACTGTCCTGATTGATCGTCTCGGAACGCTCAGCGGGATCCATGTTGGGAGTGTTCAGGCACTTCAGGAAAGCCTTAGAGGGCTCCCAAGTAGGAGTAACGTTACCAGCCTCGCCCTTAGTCACAAACTCTGCACGGAAGATACCCCAAGGCAGAGACAGCTCGGCAGAACCATTACGCTTCAGCTGACGACGCATAACCTCCGCGATAGAACGAGTGATACCTTCCTCAAAACGAGCAGCCAGAGGGGGAGTGAAGTTCTCGAAGTTGTTGTGCTCCTGCGCCACGAAAGCCTTGATAGAAATTTCCATTTTAAAATCCTCCTTAAAATATTTACTGTTCATATTTTGTATACATCTTACCCTAGATGTTATACACAGGTATAAATTTGTTTTTGAGATTTTCGAAAAGTAATTTGGAGATGCACCCAAGCATCTCCAATCTCTCTTCCAATCTCCAGTATTGATTCTCATATGAGAATTCAAAATCCAGCAACCTCAATCTCCTGGCTCGCCCTAAGCGTCTTTCCACTGAACCAACCCACGAAGTTTGGCATCAGTTTCGCACCTAACCTACCTCTTTCGTCATCAGTACTACAGCACTACCCATAATACCCAACTACTTATAGGCATAGGCTCTTCTCAAAAGCTCCATTCAACTGAGATCACCTTCCACACCACTTAACGGATCTGTCACTTGGCCCACATCCAGCTACACGCTGGAACCATGTCCCCTCTCCCAAGGGACATGGCCTACAGCGGGGCCTAGTAAACGCAACAAACTCGCCAAATGGCGCAACCTTATTTTATTGTTACTGACTTTTCATTTTAAAATGAGACTCATTTATACTGATGAATGAAATCAGACTCAAGGAAAATGGGGAGATTCTTTTTCTTAGCTACATCCATTTTAGAAGATGTTCTATCCATACTAGATGTGATTAAGATATTGAACGATTTTCCTTCAGTAACTTCGAATCCTCTCTTCTTAATGATTGCTAAAGTTTCATCAGTTAGTTTGCCACCAGTGTACCCAACACGAAGTTTCTTTTCCCAACTAGTTGTCACTTTCGTAATCATCTTATTCAAGAGAATCCAGGATCTCTTAAATCCTTCTCCATAGATTGCATGACGTAACCAAGGAGCTTGATCTTTACCAACAGCTGCTGCACATGCTTCATATAGATTATGATCATAGAGATCCCAGGAATCAGGTTCTACAAATTTACAAAGATCACACTTCTGGAGAAGTATCTTGGCTTTCTGAACCCCCACACCGGGAAGACCCATAGCGCCAAGTATTTCATAATCTGTATGCTCACTGATTCCTTTGCGTAGTAGATCTGGGAACTTTGCTGTGGCGGCAGTTTGGCACCCAAATCGATCGAAACTATCCTTTGTTAGATAGAGTACATCTGCAAGACATTTACATTTGCACTTATCTACCAGCATCTCTGAGAATGCATCACTATACCCAACGACGAGACCCATCTCTTCAAAGAAGTGAGTAAAGATCCCAGCGATATTATCTCGACATTCTGGGTTATCACAGAACAGTTTCTTATTCCGAATCTGCAGCTCCCTACCACATGTCGGACAAATGGTTGGAAGAGGCAGCCTGGAACCGGAACCTTCCTTTACTAGGCTTATAGCGGGGATTACATCACCAACTCGGTGCACTGATACTTGTGAACCAATTCGCAAAGGAAGGTCTTTGTAGAGATTCGCACTAAGAATCGGTACATGATCATATCGTACTCCATCTAAGAATACAGGATGTTCCATCTCGACCTGAATTGTGCGATATCCCTTTTTACCGCTATCGAGGGTAATTCCACGGACTGTGGCGATAGCAGTAGCTGGATCAAACTTAAGACCGAGTTGATATTTGTTAGTTCTACCTTCTCGTCCTAAGCTATCCTGATAGTCATCATCTAAGACCGTGATTACCATACCATCGATAGCATATGAGATATATTCACGTTTCTTAGAGAACTCTTCCATCTTCTCTGTAATTTGTTTTAACAGAGATTTCAAATCACCATGAATGATCTGTCGTTTAATCATATCATCTGGTACTCTTCCAAAATTCTGGATATAAGACATTCGATCTTTATATGACATATCCAAACCATCTGTTTCAATTGGATAGAAACTCAGATAACTGATCAATTCAGGATCTTCCATTGTAGACAGTCGATGAGTAATACCAGCTGCTGCATGACGGCAACTGACATAAGGTCTCTCAAGACCCAGATACTCAGATGCTTTGATTCGGTTCGGCTCCGTTACGAATGCTTCATATTGGATACCAAAGTCGATCTTTGATTTTTCCTGTCCAATTTTAATCCCATCCAAACCAAGCACGGATACTGATTCCTCTGTATCACCACGAGTTTGAACACGTACCAACCTCTTCCCTTCAATCGTACCATTAATTGATACCCCATCAATCTTTGGCGCAATCATCAGATCTAAACTTGCTTCAGAAGACAGACCCAGAGTATTGAAAGTTCTGATTAAGAATCCTTCTACTGTATCTGTCTCCTTTACTCCTTCGGGGATTGGATCAGATAACTTGATCGCATATGCTTTATCCATATTATTATGAAGTTTATTATATGTGATCTTTGTTTTCTGTAAGAATTTAGATCCTTTTGGAATAATGCCAGTTGGTTCGATTCTTCCACTCTTCAGATACTTTGCCAGTATCCCATCATAGAGAATATTGTCAATAAACTCTCGGTCAGAATATTCATAATAACTCTTACCAATGATGATTAGTTTACGAATATTATCATAGATAACATCTGGGCAAATTCGAGGCGAAAGGGATAAAAAGATATTCCCAAGCTCCCGGATGAGTATACCATCAGCCTTGTCTACCTTTGGATACTTGCCATCCCGAATCTTATCGTGGTAATGGCTAAGCACCTTGGTACAAGGACTCATGATATACTCATAATATTTACCATCTGTTGTAACCAACAGATGTGTGTCCCTCGGAAGAGGAACCGTTCTTTTCTTTAGTAGAATAAATCCATCCTGATCATATTCTGATGGATCAAAAGTTACAGGTCTGATCATTATATACCTCCTTTCTATCACTTATATAGTATATATCTCAAATTCTTTTGCTCGAAAGAGGGTCCTGGATTTACCAGGACCCACTCTCTATTAATCAGTGAAGTACTCTCCTTCCGGAGCTTCTTCAATATCCATTTCAATCTTTGCACCAAGCACATTGTTGTATGCAGAGATCGCTTCCATATTCTTCTTACCGCCGATATCCAATTCTTCCATAGAGGGCATCTCAGCTTCCTCATCCGGATCCATCAGATAATCTCTTTCTGCCATTCGCATCTTGGCTTCCCAAGAAGTAGAATTCTCAGTCATAAATGCAGCAATACCGGCAGGATGGTTCACCATTGCCAGTAACACTTCAATCTCATACTCACCAATACGAACAGGAACATCAGAGAATGGTTCAAATCCTTTCTTCTTCAGATTGGACTTTGCCGGTAAAGTAGTCAATGGATTCACCGGACCTCTAGATCTTGCAGAATACTTATCAGTCGGATCCTGCTTCAGTCTCATATAGAAGCGCTTTGCACATAATACTCGGCGCATCGACTTTCTTCCATCTGGGAAGATGATATGCTGGTAATTTGCAGGGAATTCTTTATAGGCTTCACCAATCTGGAACATGTCAGCATTATCAATTGGATCCTGAACAATGAAGATACCTTCACGTTCAATCTGTTTACAAATCTTCGCTTTCTTATCATCACTCAAAGATTTGAAATACGATTTAAATGAATCAGCTTCATCAGAATTCAAATATTTCATCAAGCGATATACAATACGGCCTTTCTGGTCTACATCATTCGTCATCTTCATCATACTTACAGCCGTATGACCTAGCTCATTAATAGAATGTTCATTCAACTGTGCCTGATTCAGTCGACCAACGATACCCAAAGTTGCCACGACCAGATCAATTGGTGTACCATCTTCCATATGCCAGCTCTTCTCAGGAGGATAAATTGCACTAATAACACCTTTATCACCATATCGACCAACGAGTTTAGAACCAACACTCAGTTTCTCCTCATCCATCAGTCGTACAATGATCTGCATATTACCATAGATATTCTCATTACTGTCAGAGAAACATACAGAGGAGTCTACAAATCGATGTGCTTCTTCACAGATAATTGTAAACTCATCACTATACGTATATCCTCCCTCATAAGCATGATCGACAATATCAATCATATACTTATACAGAGACTTATAATACTTCTGCTGCGCTTCGAACATCTCTTTCAGCATTCTGTTTGCACCAGAGTCATTGATATCCTTCAACTCTTTATTATACAGAATATCAATATCGATCACACGACCAGCACCATACCGACGAACATCACCACGTTCGATATTCTTTAGCCGTTTACTCTTTAATGCATATGGGGCTTTGCTGTTATCCACTCTGCGCACAACAGCCAGGATGCCCTTCTTCGTCTTCTCTCCTACCTGAGGGATTCCCTGATAATGATCATCATCCCCATACCAGTTGATCAGTACCTCATTATCCGGATTCAATGCTACTACCTGTGTGGTGGCTCGATATGCATCCATCTTATTATCTGCACCATTCATCACAATAATACCATCTTCCAGATCCTGTGCACTGACCATATAAACTACATTCAGGTTCTTACCAAAACAATAGTTCATATTCTTATCAAAACTGGCGGATTTGATAATATATTCACCTTCAGGAACTTCATCTCCAACTTCCAATGCATCCATCAGAGAATTGTTATATTTGGTACAGAAACCTTCAGAGTGTTCCTCTACTTCATTTCGCTTCCAAGCATGATAATGATGTTTCTCTTCATCATACCCTACTAAGACGTAGTTATATTTATTCTTAACGAACTTAGCTACGATCTTATAGTTGCCATCCGTCTTATGGTTCATACTAGAATAAGATGCCAATACATTCTCACCCAGTAGGTACAAGAGGTGCCTCGGCGTCTTTGATATTAATCATATCTGGGACTTGATGACATACCATGACTAGTCGACTACTATTAACATGAGACTCCTGTGTCATCAGTGATCCAGCAGAAAGCCGATCAGTTGGGTAAGTTAATTCATCATAACGCTTCAATACCTGTCGCTCTTTTACTGACATATGCTTTGCCATATATCATTCCTCCTTTTAGATATTGGGAGGGACCATGAAGATCCCTCCCTTGATATCCACTATTCTTCAGGAATATGTATGATTGGAATCAGATGAATAAACCCATCTTTATCTACATACGTATCCTTTGGAACACCATGCTTACGTGCAACTTCTGGATGCAATTTATACAACTTAAGCTCAGGATGCATAGCTGCATAAACTATTGCACTATCAGACCATCCGTGACTTTGCTTAGAACTGATAGTTGCTCGTGCCCATCCAGCATAATCTTCAAGCTCTGAATGAACCCACCATCTTGACCCATCATAGAATCTTCTGGTATTTCTACGATTCATAGCTTGATCTTTATAAGTTACAAATCGACAATTATCAGGACTGTATCCTTTATCATTATCAATTCGATCAAGAGTAGGCCAAGTGCGTTGAGGGGCACCTGGAGCCGGATCTACATAGCCAGCTTCTTTAGTGGCCCAATTATAGAAGTTCACTAGCCCCGGATTTCCTGGTACACCTGGAGTATACCATTCATCACAAACCTTGATACCTCTACCTCCCCAATCTAGATATCTCTTATTATTTGGATTAAAACATCGATCACAGATATTCTTATGAATTCTGCTTAATCTTGTCCGTCTTAATCCATGTGTCTTTTGTAAGTTCCCAGCACGTTCAGAACGATAGCAACCACAGCTAATCATACGATTATTCTTGATTGCACTGGTTAATGTACTGGTACTTACAACCTTATGATTTCCACATTCACAATTGCAGTACCAGTAGATTTCCCATCTACCACTACCATTCATCTCACGATGATCCATATGATCAACCGTAAGTCGACCGACTTTGATGCCGGTCATATCTTTTCCTTTGCCAATGTTGTTACTCATTACATAGTTTACTCCTTTTGTTGATAATAGATTTTTCTGAAGATAAGCGGGAGTTTGTTATTGTTGTTTTGGTATAATTTCATATTAGTAGATAGACACTCCTTCATATACTTCACTTATATAGTATATAGATGAAATTATTTTGTGTAAACATCACCATTCTTATCTACATACTCAGTACGTCCATTCGACTTCGGTTCTAATACAATAAATCCTTCATCATTAACTTGATTTGTCATAGATTTATATTTCTTAGCCATACGAAATGCTTTTGGATAGTACTGTTTCATATAGGAAGCATATTGTTGCTGCAGATCTTCAATCAAATCACCAACTCGTTGATTACGTGGAGCATACTTGTAATTATTTGTAAATACCATAGAATGATACCATAGTAGATCAAGCACAATATGTTCTACTGGATCAGTAAACTGATAGTTAGCTTTGATAAACTGATACGTTGCTCTGCCAGCACCTTGCATCATAGAATCAAAGTCTTTATCTGTATTTGTAGAGAAATCCATATGCTGTGTCTGAAGTAATGCATGCAGCATATAAAATAAAGCAGTCATACGAAATACTGCAGGAGTTTGCAGATACATTTTACATCGACGACAAAGGAGTAAAATATCAGCAATATAAAGTTCACATCGAAATACAGAAATTGTAAGAGAATTCTTTAAACGAATAGAAGCTGTCCAATCATGATCTTTGGATTCCGTTCGATGAACCAAATAGGTGATTGCGGGTAGTTCACCTGACATGATGGAATATGCATATGGTTCAATTAAATCTTCAAAAAGTTCCAAACACATATCAGCCGCTTGGTCAAGTGAAAATGTCTTCATATTATAATAACTCCTTTCATTATATGTATAATATATAGACAGACTATGACCTTGCGGAATAGATAGAGAGAAGCCCAGGAAAATACCTGGGCTTTCTTTATTCTCTATTGTATATTAGTCATTCATAAGAGATGAAAAGATATCATCCATATCCATTTTATCATTTCTGAAAAGAGAATCATCATTATGAATGTCATCTCTTAACTCTTTAGCGAGCTCCTCATTCTTTTTCTGAGCAATATCGGGATTATCGAGAAGTTTTTCACAATTATCACGAAGTTGATCATAGAAAGCACTAAACAGCTCTGGATTAGATGCAAACACTTCAGAGTAATTCTTGAATGTGAACAGTTTATCAGGGTGCTTATCAATATAATAATAGTTACCCTTCTTAGCTAACTCACCAATTTCTTTTGCATACCATAAATTGGAAAGTAATTGATCATAACCATTGGTATTAGTAAATACCAATTGACAACTATTCTTTCGTGAATTAGACTTACATTTTGCCCAGGTGGCAATTGCAATATGACCTTTAACATCTTCACCAAGGTTAACTGCACTTGAAGATACTGAATTGACTGCTTTGATAACATCCAAACGAAGAATAGAAGATGAAAGATATAATGCTCTCTCACCGCCCGCAATTGTCTCACCGGCCCGTAACATGATTGCTTGCTTTACAGGTATACCCATAATTGCAGGCATCTTATTGATGTGGTTAATCGAGAAGATAATGATATTATACTTCTTAGCATAATTCACCATCTGACTATACAGAGCAGAAATCACCTTAGCTCTTTGTGCACCAGCAGGACCCTTAGTTGCATCATTATAGATATCCTGGAGTCCACCTTTCTTAGCATCAATCTTAGTAGGATCATCAACAGACTCAATCAGAAGCTGCGTCATAGAGTCAATAATCATTACAGTAGGAGGATACTCAAGAATAGGTTTACCAAAGATATCAAGCATCGGACAAATAGCAGGATTCATATACTGAACCTTATATTTGATATGCTTCTCCATCAGGTTCATAAATTCACTATCAGTTGTGATCTGATTAATCATAACTCGTTCTTGAACTTGCTTATTAGTATAATGAGTCAACTTTTTAACATAATCCATTGGCAAAGTTTTCTCAGTATCAACAATCTGAATAAAAGGTTTTGCCTGCTGGATAATCTCTTTCATTTTGGGAGGAGTATTCGCATCAATATATTTCTGCTGATATAAAGGTGAAAAGAATGGCTCAATGATAGCAGCAGCCATCGCAATAGCCAAAGAAGTCTTACCACCCTGAGACTTAGAAATAATTGTATTCACAGAACCAGAAGTAATACCTACATTATGGTAAGTATAAACAGGCTCTTCATCATCATTATATACATTTACATAACTACCACAACCATAATCCAAATACATAAATCCAGTAGGATGCTGAGGCATGGTAGTTGAATACATAAATGGGTTATCTTTCTTATTACCACCGGCTTCATCAAGGAACTGTTTAAAGTCCATCATATCGGATTTCCTCCTAAATTAATATCCTTGTATACTAATGTATGCAGGAGTGTAAAAAAAGAAAGGGAGGATTTCTCCTCCCCTTCTCCAATTATTTTACCTCATCGGTAATCCGTTTCTCCCACTGTCTTGGAAGATTGGATACCATTCTCCGATACAACCTTCTTCTGATCTCAACAGTTTCTTCATACGTATATCCACATATAATGTAATTTGAAAACATATCCAAAGATGAGATTTCACGAGGGAGTGACTCATTGTCAATTGTTGTTTCAAATGCAGTATATGGGAACCAGAAGATGGTCAGAAGTTCATATGGCATAGACGGATTATTGAGGTATTGAAGCACATCGGATCTACTCCATGCAGGATTCACGATAGCTCCATTAGGTCGACTTAGCATAAACCGAGTCGATGGGTGCAGATACTGAACAACTCCACCATTCAAACCACCCCGTGTACAATGCATCACGAAAGATTCACGTTTTGCAATCTGCCCAGGAGTATTATCATAGTAGGGAGGATATGTATTCCGATGAACTTTACCATTCTCCAGATTGATATTAATTGAGTATGTAGGACTCAATGGATTATCAATTGCAGCAACAGAAAGTTTAATTGTCGGATCCCATCCAGGTGTCCAGTATAGTTCAGGAAATGCTCTGGCAAGACATAGGATAATATTTCCATTATCTTTGAAATAACGGAAGAAGTTTACCAGAACATTTTGTGTCAATCCGAGGTATTCTTCATTGTTATCAATCTGATAAGTAAGTAAGTAGCTCGGACGATCAGGGCTTACTGCATCAGGGGAGAGGATATAAGTATCCTCTCCCACAATGGCAGCAAGACTGAAATTCTTGGTGTGAATTTCTTCTTCGGACTCGACGTTGATGAACCCAATACGCACACCATTCTTAAGCTGAATATAGTACATAACGGGTACAGGAACACCATCCAACATGGAGTTTAATTCCCTGATCTCATGCGGTTCGGTGAAGATCATAAAGAACTAAACCTCCTTTTACTTCTTGGTAACATCCTTATCCTTTACTTTCTTAGCCTTCAAATGAAAGCCTTCTTGAAGCCGATATCCATATGCTTCAGTTCCTTGATGATCGGCTTGGATGCCTTATAGAAGTCACCACCAGTCAGACGGAAGTTATTGGACTTATTCTTCTTATAAGCCCGAGCATATCCCAGAATGATCGGAGCACGCTTCTTCTTCTTCAGCTTCATCATATAGGTATACAGTGCGGCGATCATATCAGAATTGTTGGAGTCGACAGTCATTGCTGCACCAACTGCCTGATCAAACCGAGAGATATCCATGTCCTTGACAGAGGGATATGCATCGTACATCTTTTTCAGAAGCTTGATCTTCTTCTTGTCGGACTTAATGGACCGATTGAACGTCTTGTGAATAAACCGCATATTATTCACAGGATCACCATAGATCTGAATAGCCAGATCACGAGTATAATGCTCTTCGACCTTCAGCTTCTTTGCAAGCTGATATACATCCCAATACAGGATGATAAAGGTCTTGCTCAGCATACGATTGCGCTCTTCAAACTCCTGCGTCTGCTGAGCATATTGATTCGTTGCGGACTTCTTATAGGCATCAGCCAGGATATTCCGCAGAGACTCAATCTGATCATCGGTCAGATCAGTCTTCAACTTGCCCTTTTTACTGATCTTACAATGATCCTTCACGTACTCCTTGAACCACAGGGCAGTGGACAAGTTTGCAAATGCATTAGAGATATACGTGGGATACTTACCGCGATGCTCACGGTTTGCAGTGATCTGATCAAGGATCACTTCGATCTCATCATCGAAAATCTTAAAGATTTCCGACTGATCCATCAGGTCTACCTTATCTGGCTGCTTGAACTTCATTGCAGCCCGATTGTTAAACCCATCGTTGCCTTTTTTGCTCATAGTATTATTTCCTCCTTAGTAGAT
>ERZ808258.191-NODE-191-length-28554-cov-2.949998_pt1 | contig 28554 bp, 17 predicted proteins | sample MGYA00521280_ERZ808258 | MGnify/ENA primary metagenome ERZ808258 (study PRJEB31516, sample SAMN03275585) | gut metagenome | biome: mammalia-associated habitat; material: feces | host: Papio cynocephalus | place: Kenya | collected 2012-07-19 ...
TGTCTATATCCCCAGTTACAATAATTTTTCTTTGTCCATCCCATATCTCCTAATAAATATTCTGAAGATAGAGTTTCCAATATCTCCAAAATTCTCATCTTCTGTTTCACGAATTCATCATATGATATTAATGTAACATATTCTGCAACACAGAATAGTCCATTCGTTTCATATGTCTTTGTCACATAAGGTTGAGCCTCACGTGACATTTTGAATTCAGTTAAATTATCTATATATCCTTGGTCATCCAAAGCTAATTTGAACACATATCCATCAACTAGAAATGCCATTCTATTTGTTCCATCACCTAAGAAGTTGAAAGATATGTCTGATTTCTTATCAAAATACTTAGACAACTTATCTCTAAATTTCAATGCTTTAATGTGTCTAGTATCATGAACTAAGACATCTTTACCTGACTTATCTTTAACATAAAATTTATGTTGTTTATATAAGTCAAACATCTCATCCAGAAATTCTGGAGTGAAAATTGTGTTTATTTTCGAAATAAATTTCATTTTTACCTCCTAAACAATCTTATTTAAATATATTAGTTGCAGTGAAGTTTAACATATCTTCTTCAAACTCACCATAACTATCATAGCTACTATCAAATATTAAAGTTGACATAAAATCATCTTTAACTTTATTCAACTTCTTATTCTTTTTCTTATCTTTCTTGGCTTTCTTATCAGCTCTTTTCAATAACTGATATGCGATACCTTTTTTGTCATCTCCAACTGTTGTCCTCATTATCTTCTTAGCATCCCAACCAAGTTTAAGCAATTCACGGTACACAGAATCTTCATTGAGAACTGACTTCTTAATCATCATTCCGTTGTACCAAATCATTTCGTCTTTGTCGTTTGCTAAATCTTCTTCTGTCACAAAGTTATCATCCAATAAATCTTGTAATGAAACTTCATCAGATTCATATTCTTCTGATGCTTTTTGCTTATCATATTTTGATTTTGTTTCAAAATATTCCATAATGAAATCAATACCACCATTTAACATCGCAGCATCTCTTGATTTTGCAAACTTATTATTTGCATTCTTATCAAATTCATTTATAAATTTGATAAGACTCTTTTTTGCTTTGTCCTTATTCAGAGTTTTAATGTCATATTCTTCAATAACATTTGGGTCAACACCCAATAACTCTAATAACTCATTAAATGATAGTTCGAACAAATTAATTGTATTCTCCCTATCTTTACTTTTTGGTGATAAAATAACTTTGTTTTTTAACAAAGTTTTGTTTAAAGCCGTTGGCTTTATTTTTGGTTCTGGCGGAACATATTCACTTATCCTACCATACTTAAATAATAAATTGAAAGTATTTATACCCCCATATTTTTGATAAAGCTTCTCCATATAGTCATCATACACCATCTTAGCTTCATACCAATCAGTGTACTTGGGATATCTCCTTTTCAACTTTCTAACTTCGTTCTCTTCTTCAATAGTAACATCACCTTTTTCACGATGATAGTTGTCATTGAAAGATTGAACATATGAAGAATGAATGACTTCTCTAGTCAATTTCATTCTCGTCTTCAATATATGCTTATTCTCTTCCTCTAATTCCAATTGTTCTTTGGAAGGTTTAAGCTTTTGATTATAGAAGTCAATTAGCGGTTGAGCTTCTATCTGTTTTTCAACATATTCTTCCTCAGAAACAGTTTCTGATTCGCCAGAGAATATGTCAATGTATAAAATTGATTTGTCATCTTTCATAATAAATCACCTCAAATCATTATTTTATTATTGCATGTATATAATATATAACTGTTTTCATTAGTATTAAAATCAATACTAATGAAAACAATAGACAAGAAAAGGTTTTTACCCTTTTCTTGTAACCGGTCTATGCTCAGTGGACATATCATTACGTTCTAAATATTTAATGATGATATCTTTTGACTTTCTAAGAATTCTTGATACATATGATTGAGAAATGCCAAGCTCATTTGATATAACACGTTGAGTTTTACCTGACATATACATAATAGTCACCTCATATAATCTATCAGTTAATTTATTCTTTTTCTTTAATGATTCAACTGCCTCACCAACTAATTTAACCATCTCTTCATCACTATTGTAATTAGTGAATTCTGAAGCTTTCTCATCTTCAATTAACTCACCTAAAGTTATCACACTATTATCTTTAATACTATCACAATTAACAACTTCATCAAGAGAAGCTACACATCTTTTATGTTTTTTCTCTTTTCTAATGTCCATCAATATTGCATTTCTCATACATATCGCAACAAAAGTTGACATTGAAGATTTATCACCATCATATCTTTCGATAGCATTCATTAACGCTTCATTACATATACTAAAAACTTCATTATAATCTCTATATTTATAATTATTAACCATAAAAGGTTTTGCTATATTGATTGTATATGCCTTAATCGCTTCATATACCTCAGATGTTATCAAGCTATCATCTCTAGTCTCAGAATATTTAGCCAATACATCATTCAAGTCCACTGCATATTTAGTTTTATTTTCCACGTTATTCATAAAATTACCCCCCTATAATTTTATTTATCTTCAGTGTCTTTACTATCATATGTCTCTTTAATCATTTTATCAGTTTCATAATTCGCTATGAAAATGATTTCAAATTCCTCTTCTGTAAATTTAGTCTTATTCACTTTATTAAATTTCTTTCTGAGTTTTTCAATATTACTGAAAGACTCATGAGAATTTATATGACATAATTTAAATTTACATATACTCTCCAATTTAAGCATATATATATATGTCATTTTTATAACTTCTTGATTGATGACTGGTTTATTACTAGAATTTATTAATAATAAATCATTTGATTTCTCTAACCAACCTTCCATCCATTGTGTTAAACTCTTATAACATAACTCAGAATCTGTTATAAGATATACTTCAGCTTTTTTGTCTTTACCTGAATATTTCAGGTATGAATATATTGCTTTCATACCTCTATATATTGCAAATATTTCTCCATAATTTGATGTACGATTATTTAGTTGTACAGCTTCTCTGTATACTAATTTTTCTTCTTCATATATCTGGAACGCAGAAACTGCATTAAAACCGTCTCCATCTTTTCTTTTAAAACCTCCACCATCAGTGGAAATAATGAATTTCATTTTCACCCCTCCTATGAAACAACTATTAATTAATACAAATACTCATTGTCTCGATATTTGTATGTTTTGTTGTTTTTACAAGTTTATTACCTCCATTTTTAATAAACTTAAATTAGAATAGATGTATGAATAATTTGATTTATTCATACATCTATTCTTTTATTTTTTTCTTGTACTTTTTATGTTATGTTCGATTGCTAAAGATGATTCTTTAAATTGTGGTAATTTAAATCCATCACAATCTATATATGTGTAAACTGTATCTAATATTGATAAGTCTTGTGTCTGTTTAGTTAACACATATGCATCCTCTAACATGTCTGTCAAATCTCTAGAAATATATTGACTATATTCATCTAGGAATGATATATAGTTGCCTCTAGGACAATATAAAGGAATAAATAAAGTGCCATTATGCACCATTGAATGAACTGTTGATGATAATGGTATTAGACCAACTCTACATTGATAATGTAATGCAACAACTTCTTTAGCTATTTCAAAATAATTAAAGTCACCATTTTCATGCATTTGTTTTTCTGCAACTATTGATGTTATATCAAATAATGTTAACGGTGAATGGTGTATTTCTATTTTCACCCTCTTACTATTAGCATTACTAACATTATCAAAGAAACTACATTTATTCATATCCATTTTCTCTCTAAGAAACTTAATGTATGTTTTATATTCTAGACTTGGTCTTATTACAGCATTCTCAATATGTTTAATCGCTTTTGCTTTGTCTTTATCTGATAGAATATTAACCTTCATTGGTAATGGTTCTATTTTATCTTCAAATTTTAGATGTTTAATTTTGTCATAGTTATCATAGTGCTTAAATTGATTCTTGTCTGGTAATCTCATGATATCTCCTCCTCATTATTTATATTGTTCATCATCAATAAACATATGGGTTAGGAGATATCATATCATTAAAAAAGTCTCGAACTATTCTATCCAGATAATATACATTATCTTCATCATATAATTCTTCATCTTCATCACTATCCATCGGTCCTTCTTCAATCATATTTATTTTATTGACTATGATTGATAAAGCTTTCAATATTATTTCCTTATCTTCATCATCCAATTTAAAATATTTAAGCTTTTTGACTATGGATGATTCAACACCATATCGGATGGTTGAATTCATATTTGCCATATATTCTGATAACAATTCAAATTCCATATTTGAGAATACAATCCCACCATATTCTTCACCACGACAAAAATCATAGTCATATAGAAGATTTCTAATCTCTGTTGGGTCTGTTACTTTAATACCTTTATAATTTTCTGCATAATCATCCACAACTCTACCACGTTTATCCGTTATTCTAACTTTAACAAAATCAATCGCTTGGTCATAATCCTCAGTTATAAATTCTATTACATCCATATTATATATAACATATAAAACTTTAGGTAATGACATTATCTTTCAGCCCTTTCCTTGATAAATTTTTTCATTTTAACTATCTTACCCAATTTATCATCGGGTAATGTTTTGGAATATTGAACTAGTTGTGTTAGTGTATATAGTCCATCAGTCACAATTGCTCGTTCTTCATCATCTAAACGCAGGTATTTAGCATAACGATTTAATTCAACTGATGTTATCTCCATACTATTAATTATTTTTCTAATAGCATTAATATCATCTTCACAATACTTCATAATATCACCTCCAACATTTATATTCATATGTATAATATATAATTAAAATACAGAATATCATATAAAAATATGATATTCTGTATATATTATCTATTCTTTACTTCTAGACCAAACATCTAACCACATTTTAGCTTCAACCAATTTAACTAAAACCTGTGCTAATGCTGGGTCATTTTCATATGGTCTATTGCCATCTTCATCTTCAACATCCATCATTGCATTTACTCTAACTTCTAATATTGATAATAAGTCTATATCAGTGAATGATTCAACTAAATCTGTATCAGTTTCATCTTCCATTCTAACATATGCGTTATTATCTGTTATCATAAACATTGGAATTTTTTCTAATCTTAAATCTTCTATTACTTCATCATCTGCTTTAATAAATAATGATGGCATATTAGAACCGTATTTTTTATTAACGTGTAAATATGTGTCGTCATTATTTACATCAGTTGTAAGATATGATTCAACTGGGTCATACACATCACAAGGATTTATTATTTGATTGCGTTGCATATTTTTTAGCATTTCTGCAGCTTTAGATTGACATTGTTGTTCTGGTGATGGATATAATGATGCATAATCAAAATCTTCCATGCCTGCAAATAATCCTGGTTCAACATATTCTTCATGAGCTGCTTCATGTGCTTTTATTTCATCTGGATTTCCTGTTATCGAACCTTCAATTTCAGATTCATCTTCATTATCTTCAATAAAATTTATTTCATCGTCTTCTTCATAGTCGTCTTCAAAATCTTCATCCCATTCATCATATTCTTCTGAAGAATCAGATTCATCTTCTTCGACTTGTGTATTTCTTTCTTTAACTACTTCATTATATATATCTGCCATATCAACTACTTCCAAATCCTCTTTTTCATTCATTTCATCTACAAAAGATTGACTTATTGCTTTATTAATTGATTCATTATCATCTTCTTGTATTTGATTGAACAATTCTAAAGCTTTATACCATCTATCATATTCATTAACTATTGCACTTATCTTATTGGTACTTTCTAAATATTCTTCTCTACCAAATTTTTCAATTAATATTTTTTCTATTTCATCTAAGTCATGAATACCGCATGAATCAGATTCAATAATTAATTTAACTGCTTCAAGATTCATTCTTGATAATTTAGATAGAATTAATGGTAATTTTTCACCCACCTTTATTGTAACCCCAGGTTTTTTAGGATTGAAATAACTTTATCAGTTTCCATATTAAGTGTGATTACTATGTCTTCATCTTCATAAACTTGAACACTTTTCATTTTTTCAGCATTTTCCCATTTATTATTTATAAAATACATAAATTCTTGATCACGGTCTATCCAAACAAAAGGTATATAACCTTCATATTCTTTAGTGTCTATACTAATATCATTTAATATATCAACATTTTCTATATTCCCTAAAAATACTAAATTGTCAACGTCATTTTCAATTTCTCTTTCAGCTCTTATTTTATTATACATATCTATATCACTCTCCATCATTATTTTTTCAAGTTGCTTGATAATTTTTTCTCTCTTATCCATAAGCTCCTCCTATTTATATTTATTCTTTTTCAATTCATCATACTCTTCCTTAGTAATTTCTCTTCGTTTATTTCCATTATCATAATGAAAGAATCTATTTATTTGCTCAATCTTTCCATCTGGATATACTGCATGAAACACTCCAACAGTATCGAAATCTCCGTTATTTTTATCATATAAAAAATCTTCACAGAACACTCTAATTGATTTTGTTAATGGTGAATAAGGTAGTGTTATTGGATGCATTTCATCAAATAATTTATCAACCAATCCACTATAATAAGTATACACCGGATTATTTATATTAACACATTCAGTTCTATCAAGGTGTGTATAACCCACAACTTTTTCACCATCAATTAATCGTATTTCTTTATAGAAACCGCTGATTCTACTAGACTTATATTGTTTTATAACATCTTCTCGATAACTTTTAGTTTCATACCAATCTGCAGTATCTTCATCAACACTAGTTAAGGGTAACCCCTTAGCTAGTCTGTTTAATATATTCAAGGTCATCCCAAAACTACATCCAGAATGACCATCATCACATAATGATTTGAAAGCTTTTAATGCTGATTCACATGCTCCTATAACATAATCAGCATCCTCACCTTCCATTTCTTTTTTATATAATTCTACTTCTCTTTGAGCTTGTTCATATACTCCCATATATAATCCCCCTATTCAATATCAACTTTCTTATTACCATTACATCTTCCAGATTTTTGACATTCTGGGTGTGCATAATTTCCTTCTTGACAACCTATTGTTTGACAATTAGGTTTAGCAAAAGCTTTATATATTGGTGCAAAAGTAGTACTACCCAATTGTGTTTTTCTATCTTCCATAAACTGTCTTATTTCCCATTGAGCATTCATACATAAACGTTGTTTCATAACATCTATATCTGCTCTTATATTGGTATTTAATTTAAATGGTATTATTTGACAGTTTAATAAAGCACCTAAACAATTATAATTTCTAGGTTCAGCTATCAAAGCTCTGTGTATAAAATCAGACCATTCACAGATTATTTCGTCAGCTTCTCTAAAGAATTTACTTGAACGTATTGTCTCAGGTATCATATATTGACCACATTTTGACTTACCTAAATCAATCAGTCCAATAGGCATTATATTATAAAGTCTATGTCTAATCATTTGATGATAACAAGTTAAAGAACAACAAGTATCTGTAGTAAATCTAACTTGTTCTAGTATAGAATAATGACCTTTTTTCGCAACTCTTAATACTAATTTTAATTGCTTATCGAAATCATTATAATTTTCTTCTAATTCTTTTACTGGGTCAGATGCTGATGACATTAAAGTTCCAACAGCTAAGTCGCTTATATCAACATCATTTGTGTAATATTTGCTAGGTGTCATAGAATTGAAATCTAAAGTATTTTTAAAATATTTCTTTACAGGATTTCTATTTCCTTTACCATATTTCTTAAGCATCTTTCTTATACTAACAAACATTTTTATATTCATTCTTTGTATATCACGCATCAGTGCATCAAATACAAATTTAGATATACTATCTGACATGAAATATAAAAGTGCTATAAATAATTCAAATTTATCTCCAGACATTGTTATTGACATATTTGTTTTACATGCCAATGGTAACATATATCTTGCATCTTCTATAGGAATTCCCCATTTATAATCATCTATTGTCGTTCTAGTTTTTCCTATAGATTCAGGTTTTAATTCTGTCATTCTTTCATATATTGACATACTTTGTCTACATAATGCTTTGAATTCTTCATTCAATCTTTCATCTTCAAATGTCATCCATCTAAACATGGATTCATCATTTCTAACGTATCTTTGTGATTGTTGAACATAACTGTCTTTACATACTCCACATATTAAAGTTGATTCAACCCTAGTTATATTGAAAAGTTCAACATGGAATTTTCCAGTGTTCATTTCATTTATATCAAAACCATTAAGTACATATCTTTCAAAATCACTGTCAAATTTTATATTATTTACATATTTTTGCATAATATTACCTCCAAAATTTTATATTCTTAACTTTATGTAGAAGATAAAATAAAAATGTATTATGAGCAAATGAGCTCATAATACATTTATTATATTTTAAGAATATGGTAATCTTTGTTCTTCTGTTGTTACAGGTGGTGTCTCATTTGTAGGTATTATTTTATAATGATGAATATCCACATTACCGTTTATATCAACAACTTTGATTGAGAAATTATATTGTTGTCCATATTTTAAATTCTTTATTGCATCTTGACCCAATAATTCAATGTCAAAACCATTAGTCATACTGTTAACGTCACTATTATTTGTATATGTTAAGTCAGTTTCTCCATTTATACTATATGAATCAAAATAAGAATACGTAGTATATATTAATCTATAACAACTATCCTGAGGTTCTTTAATGTAAATTTGTTGTATGTCGCAAGAGATATAATATCGAGCATTTAAATATGTTAATCTATCAAAATCAAGATGAACGGTAAATAGATTATTTGAATTATCATACCAAACACACTCATCACAAAGTAGACCCTTATATGATGCACTAGCATTATAATAATTTAAACCAGTTTCTTTCCAAAAATTAAAATTTGGTCTAGATACCATAAAACCATAATCATTTCTACTTATAGTATTGTGATTAAATAGATTCACTTCAAAATACATAAAATTATATTTGGATAATTTATCATTACCTAAAGATGGATTCGTGAATTGTGGTATAACAAATGAATCAGTACCGATATTATTTAAATCAACCCTACCATCATCCATTACTGATATTGCCAATCTACTACCCTCTGTTCTTTCATATATTGTAAAACCATTTTCACATTTTAACATGATTGATGGTAAAGTTGTTGCTCCGACAATTGTGTCATTATATGTCCCATCAGCATTTTTACCAAAAATAGCAAAACAAATATTATTAATTTTAACCAATACACTCTTAGTGCCAAAAGCATTTATTGGTTTGCCTTGTTCATAAATTCGATAATAAAAATTACCAATATAATTAACAAAATCAGGTCCCAAATCAAATGTTAATGTTTCACCTGGATGTAGTTTTATATCACCTGAAAGTTTTATAAAAAATTTATTTCTACCAATATATGGTGTACTAACACTTCTATCAATTAAACGACTAATTTTATCATTAAATGAAAATCCCATTTGTAAGTCCATTAATCTTTCTTTATATATACCTTCAGCTGATAGCGTAACTAAAGGTAATTGTTCTAATGTATATTCATTATCAATTGGCATTGTTCCAGATAAATCAAATTTATCTATAGAAACTTTATTTACAGTAGGTATTGTCTCACCATATGGTGCAATACTAATAAATAGAACTGACTGAGCCATATCCATTTCATAAAAATATGAAGAATTTAATTTAACACCATTAATTAATTCAACAGTAATGACATAATCCATAAAATTATCACTATAAACAACAAGATTCTTTGATAAAGAATATGTTGAATTCAATATTGACCCATCAGCTAGATCAATTGAGTTCACCTTTTTAGGTCTACCAATAGCTATATATTCATCATTAACTTTAATTCCATAAATTGTATCATTCTTCATTTTAAAATTAGATAAATTAGCATAATAAAATATCTCATATTTTATTTCATCAAGTAATTTTATCATATTATATCACCTCCTTTTTAACTTGGTGGTCTTTGTTTAAAGTATGATATTCTAACAATAACATCCTCGGAAACTACAGGTATCACAACTTTTATTGTCTGTTTATCAGAAGAGATTGTTGTATTATTATTGATATATATTGTTCGGTTTACTTCTTCATCATAATAGCACACATCAGCACCACTAATATAATAATTACTTTCTGATAGAGTTGCATTCACTGTATATGAGTCACCATAATTCACATAGCTCAAAATTTCTTTATCATAAGTTAAAATAGTTCCTGATGGTAGATGAACCCTACATTTAGGAATAAACTCAGTTAATGATGTATTGGTTAACTTAACATCTTCAGTTGTTACCTTAACATCATCATTATCATGATTTAAAGATTTTATTATTTTCTTTCTACTACTTTCAATAGTATTTACTAATTTATTTATACCGCTTAAAATTGTTTCACATTCTGTTTCATATAGATACAATTTTTTAACATCAGGTGGAATATTTGTAATTGCAAAACCTTCAATTACTTTTGGTCCATCTATACTCAATGCATGAAGACTGATATACATTTTAACATTACTTTCCAATGTACTTTCCAAATAGTATATTGTTTGATTAGCATATACTTTTGAAGCCAATTTCATAACATGTTCTTCTATTTTTCCATTAGTATATTCTATTAATACTCTATGTTTATCCAATTTCTTAAAATCTTCTAAATTATCAACCAATTCATCTTCACAATATTTTTCAAGATAACTATTAGTAAGAGTTTTACTTGATATAAAATTAAAATCAGATACTTTTATTGGATTTACCAATAAATCACTTAACAACATCATCAAATGTTTTATCTTCACCCTTCACTCCACCTTCACCAACAATATCACTAGCAGTAGGTGAAAGTAAATCCAAGTACTCTACTATTGATATAAATAGTGGATTATTAAAGAATTTCATTGAATATATATCTATTGTATTAGGTTTTACAAATGTTCCTTTTGCGTTTGTTAGATATGGTCCACCTAATGCATAGTTTTCACTACATTCTATAACATTACTCATTTGTCTATATAATACAACATTATCCAAACCAATTGAGCCTCTATCTTCAACTTCATCATTTATTCTTAAAGCCAAATAAGCCCATTCTGATAATTGAAATTCACATTTAACTTTACCAAAATTAGCATAACCTAATGTATAATTAAATGATTGTATGCACTTAGGTTCAATTCCTGATGTTGTTATTTTACTATCTCTATGAAGTAATTCTATTGTAATATTTTTAGCTTTATTAACTTCATTTGTGAAATTAGTTAATGTATCAGTATCACTTTGAGTTGCTATACCCGCATTGAATTCAAAAACATAGTTGCCTGGTGGTAATTTTTTAAACACTATTCTAGGTGGTTCATTTATACAATATTGCATACGTGTACTATAATCTCTAAAATTAAATAGATTGCGTTTATTGTAGAAATATGCATGTATATATGAATCTACCCTGCACATCATTCTAGAATTTGCTGTTGTCACATCTTTATCATTAACATCATATGCTTGAGTATATAATATTACATCCTTAGCTGATGATGAATATAAAGACAGATTAGGTATTGTTACGTTAGATATTAAATTATTATCTGATATTTCTGTTTCAGAATCTGTAACATAAGCTTTTATTTTCAATCCAGATTCTAAAGGCATAAATGAGAATGTGTGTATTTTTCTAGTTGGAAAATCGTTTACATTGTATAATCTCATCATCGTTCTCTTTTCAGATAATCCATAATATAAAGGTTCATAATATTCTACGTATAAATAAAAATCTATTATTACCAATGATAAAATTTTACTATACATAACTTTATTAGCGTTAGCATTTGTCATGTCATTAGGTTCCAATGAGAATAATACAACTTCTCCACGGTCTCCTAATGATTCCAAATTCGTTCCCGTAGTAAATTCAAAAGAACCTAAATTCATATTAAGTTGAATTGTAAACCCTCTATATCCCAATTTAGTGTTACTTTTACCAAGTATAGTAGAATAATTCATTTTATAACTACCATTTGAGTTGCTAATTATCTTAACTGGCACATTAGCAGGATGATTAACAGTGCATGTATATCCATTATTATCAACTATAGTTTTAGTATCATTAGTTATATTGGATGCTGTTAATAATAATGAAGAATCATATGATTCTGCTTTATAAACCTCATGTGCACTTTTACCATATTTATCACTAACTGGTCCTCTTGGTCCCTCAATTCCTTGAATCCCTTTATCACCTTCTTCTCCTCTAGGTCCTTGTTTACCTTGGTCACCTTGAGGTCCTTGTTCTCCTAATGGTCCTTTAGGTCCTTGAATACCAGCGTCTCCTTTAGGTCCTTTAGGTCCTTGTTTACCTACTAAACCAACCTCACCTTGTTCACCTTTTATACCGACAGTACCTTTTATACCTTGGTCACCTACATCACCCTGTTCACCTTGGTCTCCAGTTAGTCCTTGTGGTCCTTGAATACCAGCGTCTCCTTTAGGTCCTTTAGGTCCTTGTTTACCTTGTGGTCCTTGTTCCCCTATTTCACCTTTTAAACCAACTTCACCTTTAACACCTTGAATACCTTGGTCTCCTTGAGGTCCGGGCTCACCAGTTGGTCCTCTTTCACCATCAATACCTTGGTCTCCTTGAGGACCTTTAGGTCCTTGTTTACCAACAATACCTTGCTCACCTTGCTCACCTTTTAGACCAATTTCACCTTTCAATCCCTGTTCACCTTGTTCACCTTGAGGTCCTTGTTCTCCAGTTGGTCCTCTTTCACCAACAATACCTTGGTCTCCTTGAGGTCCTTTAGGTCCTTGTTTACCAACGATACCTTGTTCACCTTGTTCACCTTTTAGACCAACTTCACCTTTTATACCTTGAATACCTTGGTCTCCTTGAGGACCTTTTTCACCAGTTGGTCCTCTCTCACCTTGAGGTCCTTTTTCTCCTTGAGGTCCTTTTTCTCCTTGTTTACCTTGTGGTCCCTGTTCTCCAGTTTCACCTTTTAAACCAACTGGACCTACATTACCAATAAGTCCTTGGTCACCTTGGTCTCCCTTTTCACCTTTAGCTCCTGTTTCACCAACTGGTCCTTTCTCACCTTCTGAACCTTTAGCTCCTTGGTCACCTTTATCCCCTTTAGGTCCGCGAATTTGTCCTTGATTAACAAATTCACCGCTAATATACATATAAAGGCACCCATCTTCTTTAATAATATATGTTGAACCTTCTGTTGTATCACCATGCAGTTTCAATTCATCTAATGTATTCATTGAGCCTTTTATGCTTATAGATAAACCAGGGTCACCAACCATACCTTTTTCACCTTTAGGCCCAACTGGTCCTTCATCACCTAGTTCACCTTTAGCTCCTTTATCTCCTACTGCACCGACACGCCCTTCATCACCTTTATCACCTTGAGGTCCTTTTTCTCCTGATATACCTGCTTCACCACGTTCACCTTGAAGTCCTTGTGGTCCGTCATCACCAGTAGGCCCTTGAGGACCTTTGATTTGACCTTTATCTATAAAATTAGCACCATCATATGTGAATATATGACCTGTTGTTTCTAATAGATATGAATCACCTATTTGTATATCAGTTCTATCTTCTAATTCAGCTAAACGACGAACAGAACCTTTTATAAGTAATGATAAACCATCTTTACCTGGGAAACCTTGAGGACCTTGTTCACCAATATCACCTGTTTCACCTTTAATCCCAGTATCACCTGTTTCACCTTTGTCCCCTTGTTCACCTTGTCTACCTTGGTCACAATCATCACCTTTATCACCTTTGTCACCAGGGTCACCTTGTTCGCCTTTTTTACCAACTTTTCCAAGAATGTGCAGAGCCCAATCTTCAGCACTACCATCGAATAAACCATTTTTAATAGCTAATTCATATGGAGTTTCACCATCTGCTCCACCTTTAGTTTCTGAAAAGTATAAATCATTTATAGCCAGAACTAAATTTATTTTAGATAATGTATCTAAATTTTCTAAATATCCCATTTGTTTAATTGACGCTATTGGTATATCATACCAATAATCAGTCTGTGTTATTGAAGAAATAACTTTAATAATTTCTTCTAAATAACTAGGGATATTACCTTTCATTCTTTTTTGTAATTCAGAATTAGGGTTTAATGACATTATCATCTCACTCCTTTCTTAATAATTGAATTATTTATTAAGATGTTAAATCGGCTACTTTATCAATAAAAATAAGAAAGAGTTTAATAACTCTTTCTTATTTATTATATGCTAACCTTCTTCCGGTAAACCTATATTACCTTTAATTATAAAAGGTTTTGAATTTATCATAATATTTCCATATCCCATTATGAATTTAAATGTAATCATAAATGAATGTGTCTCATTCGCTTTATAAAAAAAAGAATTATAAGATGAAACACGATATCTAGATGTATCATTATTATCTTTTAAAGATGAACCGCTTATATTATACATGCTACAATAAATTTCATAATTTTCATTCGTATCCAAATCAGTAATTGAACAATTACAATCAATATTAGTTGTCATACTATTAGATAGAATATCAAATTCCGAAGCAAGATTTAGATATTTTGGGTAATTTGTTCCATCAACAGTAATTTCAGGTTTATAATCTATAAATTCTATAGGTTTAATTGATTGGTCCATATATGCTGTAAATCTATAATCTCTATTAATAATGTCACAAACACCATTCGTTCTTACTGAACCATCAAGAGTTATTTTATCAGTACCATAAAAATGAACTGTTATATTTCTATCAGTAATAAATACCAATTTATTACCAACCAATATCATTTTTATAAATATGTCACCATATGGATCATAGTAAACATTTGTTGAATTATCATCTTGTAGGTTCTCGCCATCATATGCAACAAGAGTTAAATCCTTTAAATATCTTTTCATATTGTTACTATCAATAACTGTAAGATGTGATGCAGTGAATATAACTTTAGTTGGATAGAAATCAAGTTCTTCCATAGTAAAAGTTAATGGTTTGCCATTAGTTAAAGTTTTATTATCAGAAAATTGAATACTGTCCGATAAAACACGTCCTGTGCAGTTAACATTTGTATTATAGCTTGTATCTGAAATCAACTCAACTGAAAATGCGGGGTCATTAAATATTCCACCATCAACTCGAGTATCTGACAAATATGTCATAGGAACTAATGGTGCAATAACAGATAAATTATTGCCATTACTTGAGGTCTGACCATATTCATAAACATCAATAGATTGTGGATTCACTCCCATTTCTATAGTTGGTTCAGCCTCAATATTATCAATCAAATCGCATATTGTGCTTGTGTTGTATAATCCTATAGTGAAATTTTTATTTGTTAAATCAGCTAGTTTAGTTGAATCAATCTTAACTTTAATACTCATCATTTTATTCGTCTGATATGCTGCTCTAACGCCATCAGTATATGAATAATAATTTAATCTATTTAGATATGTTGATATTTCAGAATTATTACTGAAAACAACAGGTGTTCCAGGATCAACAGCTTTAAGATCTTGACTTCTTTTACCAAATATTGGACCCAAATATGCAATATTACATAAAGTATCACATTCAGATTCAATCTCTGCTTTACTATATACATTAACGACACCAGTTTCTTTAACAATTCCTTTATTTACATTCACTTTAATCGTAGGTATACTAGTTGATGATTGAATATTATTAATTTCATCTACAGATAACCCAAATATATAAATTCCGCCTGAATAATTAGAAACTGTTGCAATATTTACAGATATTTCAGATTCATCTAATGATGTTGATGTTGCACCTTGTTCCAAATGTTTGATACTCAATTCAACACATTTATTTGCTTTTTCACCATATCCATTAATACCATAAATTGGAAACATTGTCGTATATGTTCCAATAATAGGTATAGTTACATCATTATAAGACACAGAATAGCTATAAAAAGGATTAATTAATGATGAATCTGTTATCGGAAAATCAACATATAGGATTCCTTCTCCACCAGACGTTTTAATGTTAAGATAATCAGTATAATTAGTATTATTAACTTCAAAAATAGTTTCATATGTCCCACTTCGCAATTCAAGCTCGTTAAGTGGGTCATTATTTAATTTTTTAATTCTATTATTAAACAATATTGGATTGACTTCATATTCTAGTTGAATAGCTTTGCTTAAATCATTAGTTGCAACAAATGAATCTGTTAATAATCGTAAGTCTAATCTACCATATGGCATTCTAATGTATTTTGAATCACCATATTGGAAATTAAATTCAGTTTTTCCTTTTAAGTCAACACCGTCTAACGTAAATGTACCATCACTTTGTATTGGTATTGTAACTGTACCATCATCGGATACTAATTTACTAACTCCAAAACTAACTGGAATTAAATTCTTGCCATATTTGTTAATTTTATTTAAATTTTTAAATCCTGTTGTATAATAATAAGAACTAACTCTTCGTTTCAATCTATCGTTCAATTCATTTAACTTTTCTGCAGATTCAGATAAATGTGTCATATCTTCAGGAACGCCGATAGCAGCTTCCATTGCAGTTATAGTACTATCGGCAGATTGAAAAACCTCGTTTATTGCAGGTATAAGTTTTTTGTTTTGTGTTAATAATGATGAAAATTCTGTATCCATATTGAATTCACCATCATTACCCATAGGTCCTGTTGGTCCTGCCACATGTAGTGATTCAACCCATGCTGCTTCAGTACCTTCAAAACCATTATTTACTGCTAATTGATATGCTGTTAACCCATTAGGTCCTGCCGGTCCTGCCGGTCCTGCTGGTCCAATATCACCTTGAGGTCCAACATCACCTTTAGGTCCTTGGATACCTTGGATACCTTGCTCTCCTTTAGGTCCTATATCACCTTGAGGTCCTACAGGTCCAATATCACCTTGGTCTCCTTTTTCACCTTGAGGTCCTACAGGTCCTTGAATACCTTGTTCACCTTGAGGTCCTTGGTCACCTTGAAGTCCCTGTGGTCCTGTGTCACCCTTTTCACCTTTAGGTCCTTGTTCACCTTGAGGTCCTACAGGCCCCACATCACCTTGGTCACCCTTTTCACCTTGAGGTCCTACAGGTCCTTCAGGTCCAGTTTCACCTTGAGGTCCTTGGTCTCCCTGAGGTCCTTGAATACCTTGCTCTCCTTGTTCTCCTTTAGGTCCTTGTAAACCTTGCGGTCCTTGTTCACCTTGTATACCTTGTTCACCTTTTTCACCTTGCGGTCCAGTCTCACCTTGTATACCTTGCTCACCTTGAGGTCCTTGGTCTCCCTGAGGTCCTTGGATACCTTGTTCTCCCTGTTCTCCTTTAGGTCCTTGTAACCCTTGTGGTCCTTGTTCACCTTGTATACCTTGTTCACCTTTTTCACCTTGCGGTCCAGTTTCACCTTGAATTCCTTGTTCACCTTGAGGTCCTTGGTCACCTTGAGGACCTTGTTCACCTTGAATTCCTTGTTCTCCCTTAGGTCCTTGTAAACCTTGCGGTCCAGTTTCACCTTGTATACCTTGGTCGCCTTTTTCACCTTGAGGTCCTACAGGTCCTTCAGGTCCAGTTTCTCCCTGAGGTCCTTGTTCACCTTGTGGTCCTTGAATACCTTGCTCTCCTTGTTCACCTTTAGGTCCTTGTAAACCTTGGATACCCTGTTCACCTTGTTCACCAGTATCACCTTTTTCACCTTGAGGTCCTACAGGTCCTTCAGGTCCAGTTTCTCCCTGAGGTCCTTGTTCACCTTGAGGTCCAGTTTCACCTTGTATACCTTGGTCACCTTTATCTCCTTTTTCACCTTGAGCTCCAGTGTCACCTTTTTCTCCAGTTTCACCTTTTTCACCCTTGTCACCAGGGTCACCTTTATCACCTTTAATTTCACCAGCATCAATAAATTCAGAGCCATTATATACATATAAATGCCCATCAGCTTTTACAGTATATGAATCACCCATTTCTAATCCAGATAAATAATTTAGGTCATTAGTTATATTGACTTGACCTTTTATTGAAACTGATGTCCCTGCAGGTCCAGTTTCACCTTTATCACCTTGAGGTCCTTGTGGTCCCTGAGGTCCAGTTTCACCTTTATCACCTTGAGGTCCATCTGCACCTTGAGGTCCTTGTAAACCTTGTTCACCCTTGTCACCTTTTTCACCTGATGGTCCTTGAGGCCCTTGTTCACCTTTTAATCCTCTCGGTCCTTGAAGTCCAGTATTACCTTTTTCACCTCTTAATTGTCCACAATCTATAAATTGTGTTCCATCATACACATATAAATGACCAGTATCATCAGTTAAATATCCACCATTAACTGTAGGGTTTTTTAAATCTGATATTAATTTATCATAAGTGCTAAATGTTCCTAAAATTGAAATTGATGTACCGTCTTTACCAGGTTCACCTTGGATACCTCTAGGTCCTTGTAAACCTTGGTCACCTTTTTCACCTTGTGCACCTGTATCACCTTTCTCACCAGTTTCACCTTTTTCACCACGTAAACCTTGTTGACCCTTTTCACCTTTAGGTCCAGTTTCACCTTTATCACCTTTAGGTCCTTGTTCACCTGTAGCTCCGATTAATGAAGTTAACCAATCACCAACGGAACCTTCAAAACCTTCTTCACATGCTATTTCATAAGCTGATTTACCTTTTTCACCAACAGCTCCACCACCAGTATCATATATTTCATTTATCGCTTCAACTAGTGATTCTTTATTTACAGTTTTAAGTGTAGATAAATCACCTATTTTCTTAACACTATTTATAGCTAAATCATACCAGTTTTCATTACCTGTAATTGATTTAAGAATATTACATATTTCTTCTAAATAACTTCTCACATCATCAGTAACTCCTGGTTTTGGTTGTAATGCCATGAAATTCACTCCTTTCATTAATTTCATATTACTACTTTGTTATTTCCAAGGATTCTGATGAAAAATATAAAAAATAAAGATAGAACTGACACTGTCAGTTCTATCCTATAAATTATTTTACAAATTTTCTAACTTTTTTACCACCATCGAATGCTTGCTCTTTCATTCGATTGTTATATAATTTATCAATATTATCTCCAATATTATCTATATTCTTATTAACTAATTTAGCCCCAAATGTCTCAAAATCAAACACATCATTATATAAATTATATGCATCTCTTATTGTTTTATTTTCAATTGCAAAATTATCTGTTAATATTTCAAATACTTTTCGTGAATATTGTTTTGGCACTTCAAATTTTCGTATAAAATATGTGATTAAAAATTCATCAACACATATTTTATCTTCACCAAATTCATTTAATAATTTATTAATTTCATTAGTAATTGAATTTACTAATGAAATTATTTCAAAAGGCACTAAATTAACATGAGGTTCACGTTTATCCAAATCATTAAAGACTGCTATTGCTCTTTTTACACGAATTAAATCATCAATTGCTTCAGTATCAATCTTTGTACTCGATGCATGTATAACATCTTTTACAACCCCATCCAGAATTACTGGTGTTGCACTCTTAACTAAAGTATTAATCCCATGTATTGTATTTTTACAAGCCATTGAATTGCTCATATTATTCAATACTCCTATTGTGACACTACTAATTTTATCAATTAATCCCATTTTAATTACCTCCAAATCATTTATTTTTATTCAAAAATATAATATATATTTATATTTTTTTAGATTTGCCACCTAAAAACATTAGAGTAATTACAGATTAAATCATAAAGGAGGTTAAAATATGTCAAATAGTATAATGGATGTAAATTTAACTAAATTGCAAAATCATAATAGATTATTAATGATTCCAATGATACGAATAAAATTGAATGCATTTACAACTGCAATACAATTGAAATTTGAAGCACCATCCACACTATATCGTAAAACACAAAATGATAATGAGTGGAATCGTATAAATTGTAGTCCACTAACAGATTTTATATTTTTCTATAGTGTTAAAAATAAATCATTTTTATGTAAAAAATGGATACATGAAAATGGTATCGTTGATATACCACAAACTCTATCAAGGAGTGAAATAATTGTATATGCATATCCTCAAACAATATACAAAATGATTTCATTACATTTCAATTCAAATGAAAATATAATTGAAGTTTCAGATGCATATACTTTCAATTTTATTAATTATAATAATGCCTTTAAAGATTGTATTAATATTGAGAAATTTAACGGTCAGATGGAACCATCATCTTTAGTGAATAGAAATGTGCCAACTGATGATGTAGAACTCAAATATAATTATACATTTGCTAACAATTTTAAATTAAAACAACTACCAATTCCAAAAGATTTTAACACACATCGAATAATAGAAATCATTACAGAATATATGTTTATGAATACGCCAAATATTGAAAATGATGGCTTCTTATTAAATGGTGGTGAAAATTATAACTCAACTATATATGTAGAAGGTTATGGTGCAAAAGGTATGTTTTTCAATAGTAATATTTCACCGTCATTAATCCCGAAATTATATTTTGGTGGGGTATATGATTTTAGAAATACATTTGCAGGAATGACTAATGGAGCAGTATATGATTCTATTGAAATGACCACAAATAGTGCACGAATACTGGAAAGTATTCTTAGAGATAACAACTCATTTACAAAAATTTCCTTATCAGTTCAATTATCTACAAGTATAATAAATAATGCATTTAAAAACTCTAAAAATGTCACTGAAATAACAGCAAATAATTATAGTACAGTAAATTTACAAATATCAGAATTAATTGATGTATTTGAAAACTGTATTAAAGTGATAAAACTACCTTCAAGTAATGTGACGTTTACAAATTCACTTATGATTGCTATAAATACATTCAGAAACTGTAAATTGTTAGTAAATAATTTTATAGAAATCGTCCCTGATAATGCAGTTATTTTTTCCGGTGTCTATGATGGATGTGAAAAAGTATCAACATTCACATTCAAAATAAATTCTAGTACTGCTGGGATATATTTAAATAATGCATATATACTGAATAACTTATTTAGAAATTGCAAATCCATTACATCTATGGATAAATATATTAACTTTGCTACAAACAAAGATATTTATGCTGATGGTTTCTTTGCATTCTGTACATCATTAGCCACTCAACCATCACTAAGTAATTTACAATACTTAATATCAACAGCTGAAATGTTTAGAAATACCAAATTAACTTCAGTAAATTATAGTGATATAACTGCAACAAAAAATGTATCTGCAATGTTTATGAATTGTACTGAATTAACTAATGCTATCAATTTCCCTAATGCTATAATAGCATCTAATGTGTATGCTAATTGTACATCATTAACATCAGCCAACATCAATATGACAAACCCAAGATATATGGTTGGTGCTTTTAAAAATTGTACCAATTTAACAACATTCACAAGCAAAAATAATCGCACATGTGAAGTTAAAGATGTATCCAATTTATTTGAAGGGTGTACTTCTTTAACAACATATGAAAACAGTATAAATACAGATAGGGCAGAATCTGTTGTGAATATGTTTAAGGGCTGTACTGCTCTTACCAGTGTTTCTCTAGATTTATCTGGAGCATCAAATACTGTAAATATGTTTTATGGTTGCTTAAACCTTAAAGAATATGACTTAGCTATAGGTGATTCTACAACATTCTTAAGTATGAGAGGAACATCATTAGATATAGTTGGATTAACTAATTTATTTGACTTATTGCCTGATGTTAGTAATTATATTGTAGAAAATAAAACTAATGTATTAACAAATGTAACTTGGAATATTGGTGCTTATTCTTCTTCAAAAACTCTATATACTAAAAATCTTATAAGTAACACAATAAGATTGGTACCTGGACAATATACTATAACTGAAAAAGCATTAACTGGTTACAGTTTCGGTATTGTTATAATTAATCAAACAACTGGTGAAATTATGAATACTATGGTGTATAATGAAGGTTATGAATTAAATGTGACTGTTAATATTCAAAATGAAGGAAATTATTATGCCGTTATAAATACAAATTACACAGGAACACCTTCAGTATCAATGGTTTGGACTTCACCTATATATAAAGTAGATGTTAGAGGTATACCTGCATTATGGAATCTAAGTCCAGAGCTACTAGCAGTTGCAAATGAGAAAGGATGGCAAGTATTATGCGAAGAAAAGCCTACACAAACCAATGCAGCTAGTCAAGTTGCAGTGTTTGATGATGAAAATCAAAACGAAACAAATGTAAACTCTAATGAAAATGCTAGAATAAATATTATGGAAGATATACCAACAATACAAATTAGTGAGACAGAATGGAGTACTGATTTATTAATTTTAGAAACAGGATACTACACTCTATATAGTAAATCAAATATTAATAATAATTTCAAAGTATATAAAGTATTAGAAGATGGTGGGGAATATCCTATTGCGATGTCATATGATAATAGTCTAGTATGCTTTGATATTAATGATGAATCAGCTGTTAGAATAATATTTAATAACGAAAATATTGACATTGAGTTAATAAAATCATAAAAAGGAGGTAATGACTTATGATACCGTATAATAATATGAATTTAGTCGCTATTATTGACGTGCTTTTTCATGCAGAATTAATTGATGGTAAACTTCGTGAATTTACGGAATTCCAATTCGGATTAGATTTTGAGACATCATCAACAACAAATACATCTTATAGTGTCAGATTTGATATCATGAACGCATCAGGTTCAATTGAAGAACAGAATTTCACTGCAACTAAAGGTAAAGATGTAAATATAACAATTCCGAATAGTCTTCTTACGGACAATGTGGCTTACGGTAACTACACAATGAAAGTTTATATCCCTAAAGATGCAACCGGGGTTACTAGATATAATTTCCATGAATCAAAAATGTTAGACTCTGTACATTATTTAGATTTAACTAAAGTTACGACATTTACTGGTTTATTTAACAATTGTAGTTATTTAAAAGAAGTAAATAACTTAATATTGAGCCCTGATAATATAGTTAAAGATGCATCTTATATGTTTAGTAACTGTATACGTTTAGAAGAATTAGATAGACTTATTATACCAGATGCAGTTGACGTTACATCACTATTTTTAGGATGTAGTGAATTAAAATATATTGGTTATCTAGATATATCAAGTGCCACTAATGCTTATCAATTATTTGCATATTGTAGTAAATTAGAAGATATAGACACATTAGTAGCAAACAACTTAAGATGTATAGAATATATGTTTGCAGATTGTTTAAAATTAAAAACTGCACCTATATTCAACACAACAAACGCAGATTCAACTGCGGGCATGTTCCAAAATTGCGTTTCATTAACGTCAGTACCATTATATGATACTGTGAACTGTATTAAATTTGATAATATGCTGGACCAATGTGTATCATTAACTGAAATACCACTATTTAATACAACGAATATGATAAGTGCTAATTATATGTGTCGTAACTGTCATAGTGTAGCAACATTCCCTGAATTTGATACAAGAGAGCTAAGATTAGCAAAAGGAATGTTCTATGAATGCTCTGCGATGACAACAATACCAAATTACAATCTAGATAATTTATTGCTTGGAAGTGAAATGTTCAGTCTTTGTTCAAATATAACAACAGCACCATATTTTTATTTTGCAAATTTAGACAATGCATCAAAAATGTTCAAAGGATGTACGTCATTAACAACAGTACCTGCTTATGTATTAACATCTATCACAAATATGGATGAAATGTTTTCAGGGTGCACTAATTTAACTTCAATTCCTGCTTTCACAGGTTGTACTAAATTAACATCTATGGGTGCAACTTTTGAAAATTGTGCTAAATTAACTTCAGTTGGATTATTCAACACCAGCAAAGTAACTAATGCACAACGCACATTCAATGGTTGCTCAACATTATCATCAATACCTAAATTTAATTTTAGTTCAGTAAACGCTGCATATCAAATGTTTAAATCATGTAGTGTGCTAGTGTTTGAACCTAGTGAATATAATTTTAATAGTGTTGTAAATGCATCAGAAATGTTTTATTTCTGTAAAAAATTCGGAAGTAATGGTATAATTAAATTTAGTCTACCTAGTGCAACAAATTGTTCACATGCACTTGATGGTACTGGTTTAACAACAATAACTGAACTATATCTACCTAAATGTAATAATACATCTTGGATGTTTAGCTGTTGTTATAGTTTAACTAAGATAGATAAAATAACTCTTAGTGTAATAGCTGATGCTAGCAGAATGTTCTCTAACTGTACATCATTAGTTTCTATACCAATATTTAGTACAGCAGCATTAACTAATGCTTCATGTATGTTCTATAATTGCACAAAATTAGCTATAAACTTTAGTTCATTTAACTTCACTGCAGTTACTAATGCTTCATATATGCTATTCGGCTGTAAAGCTTTAACTCAATTAAATACGTTAAACTTAACTAAGGTAGTTAATTGTGAACAACTATTCGCCAATTGTTCAAATTTAACTACAATAGGTAATTTAAATTTACCTGTAGCTACTAACTGTGCAAATTTAATAAAAGATTGCACATCATTAACTAATATAGACACAATAGTTTGTGATGGATTGATTTATAGCGAAACTATATTCGCTCAATCAGCATCATTAAAAACTATAGGTACAGCAAACTTTAGTAGCATGACTAATGCAAATAAAGTGTTCTATAAATTAACTGCTTTGGAAGCAATAGGTGTACTTCATACACCAAAGATAACAACATCTGTGAGTATGTTTGAAGGGTGTTCAAAACTAATATCATTACCAGTATTCGTAACTTCGAATTTAACAAATGCAAGCACAATGTTTGCAGGTTGCTATAAATTAGTATTAGATCCTGGTGATTATGTATTTGATTCGTTAGTTACTGGAAATAGAATGTTTGACTCATGTAGTAGTATGGTAAAAGTAACACAAATAAAATGTCCAAAAATGACTTCTGGTGAAAAAATGTTCAATGCATGTACTAGTATAAAAACTGTTGGAAACGTTGAATTCTCAGCGTGCACTAATTTCTCTTGGGGATTCTATAATTGTACATCATTAGAGAGCGTAACTACAATGTATACACCAAAATTAGTTAGTGCTTGGAGGATATTTGAAGGTTGTTCAAACCTAGTAACAGTACCTATATTCGATACAACGAATGTAAGAATATGTGATAATTTATTTGCGGGATGCAGTAAATTAACTATAGATGTTGGTGGTTTCAACTTATTGAAGGTTCAAAATATAGATCAGATGTGCTATAACTGTAGTTCATTAACAACAGTATCAGGATTAAATGCACCTAATGCCACTTATGCAATCACAAATCTTTTTGCGGGTTGTTCGTCATTAACAACTGTTGGAGATATAACATTAACTAAATCACCGAATGTCAGTGGTTTATTTAGTAGATGTAGTTCATTAAATGCAGTTGGCAATTTAGATTTACCTGCTACAACTACAATATCAAATATATTGAATAAATGTACTAATCTAACTTCAATTGGAAATATCAATGCACCAAAAGCAACTGCAGGAGCAACAAATTTATTTAGTGGATTTACTAAATTAACCTCTATAGGCTCATTAACTTTAAGTGCAGTTACTGATATAACGGGTATATTTACTGGATGCACAGCATTAACAAATATTTCAGGTTTAAGTTGTAATACTGTAACTACTGCTGATAATTTATTTGCAGATGTAACATCAATAAATACATTAGGTAATATACAATTAGCTAAAGCAACTAGTTGTACTAACTTATTTGCTAAATGTTCAGGTGTAACTCAAATCGGTATGATAAATCTAAATAGTATAAAAACTACTGGTGATTTATTTGCAGGTGCACCTAATATAACTTCAATAACAACTATGTGGATTCAAGCTGCAACTAATTGTACTGATTTATTCAAATCAATAAAAACTAAATTAGTTACTCTAAATACTTTAAATATAAACTATCTATCAGACGCAACATCATTATTTGAAGGTATGACTAAACTTACAACTATAGGTGCTATTCATACAAATAATCTTAAAATTGCAAATAGAATGTTCTATGGATGTACTGCTTTAGCTTCATTAAATGTTGGTGCTCCTTTTGTAAGTAAAGGTATAACTAGTGCAACAAGTATGTTTGAAAATTGTACTAATTTAATAATAGATCCAGGTAAATGTGATTGGTCTAAAGTAGTAAATGCACAACACATGTTTGCTAACTGTACTAAAATAACTACAGTAAGTGCATGTAATTTACCTGAAGCCACTAATACAAATGGATTATTTAAAGATACACGCAATATGACAGTAATAACTACAATGAATGTAAGTAAATCAACTAACTGTGCAGAAATGTTCTCTGGTTGTGCTAAATTGAACACTCTGACAAACTTAAACGTTTCATCTTCAAATGCTGATAATGAAACTAATATATTCAACGGATGTAAGTTATTAAAAACTATAAGATTCAGTGGAACTAAAGCATTCTCATTAATTGACTTAAGTAATACTGCTTTAGATTCGAATACATTGACTAATTTAATAACTTCATTACCAAAAACAACTACAGGAACATTAAAAATTGCAGGAACTACTGCAGCAACAGAAGTAACCGATAAACAAAAAAATGATGCTTTATATAAAGGATATGTATTAACAGTATAAAAAGAAACCTTATACCCATTGGGTATAAGGTTTCTTTATCATTAATTATTTACAGCTATTGTATGATAAAATTTAACTTCTTCTAATTCTTCATCATATTTTGCTATTATTCCATCACCATTAACTATTTCATCAGTTAATAATTTTGTAGATAAACCATCCATAATATGTCTTTGTATTGCTCTTGCTAATGGTCTAGCTCCAAATTTTAAATCAGTTCCCTGTTTTATTAAGAACTTCATAACTGATTCGTCTAATTCTAGATGAATATTCATATCATCTAAACGTTTTTCTAAGTCTTTTATTAATATCTTGATTATATCTCTTATATTGTCTTCACTTAAATTATGATAAACTATTAATTCATCTATTCTGTTTAAGAATTCAGGTCTAAAACGTTTCTTACACGCTTTCATTATTTTTTCTTTTAATTTATCATAATCTGTTTCATATTCTTTTTTATTATCTTCGACATTAGCACCAAAACCAAGATGCTTATCTTTATTCTCACTAGTTGTTGCTCCTAAATTAGAAGTCATTATGATAATAGTGTTTTTAAAATCAACTGTTCTGCCCTTAGAATCAGTAAGTCTACCTTCATCTAATATTTGAAGCAATATATTAAAGACATCTGTATGTGCTTTTTCTATTTCATCAAATAATATTATTGAATAAGGTTTAGTTCTAACTGCATTAGTTAATTGTCCACCATCATCATGACCAACATATCCTGGAGGAGCTCCTATTAATTTAGCTACAGTGTGTTTTTCCATATATTCAGACATATCCATTCTGATTATATTGTCTTCACTGCCATAGTGTACTTTTGCCAATGTCTTAACTGTTTCTGTTTTACCAACACCAGTTCCACCTAAGAACATAAAACTTGCTATTGGTTTTTTAGGGTCTCTTAAACCTGATTTATTTCTTCTGATTGCAGTTGCTATTGATTTAATTGCTTCATCTTGACCTATTATAGATTCATGCATTAATTTTTCCATATTCATTAACTTAGATTTTTCATCTTCAGTTAATTTAGATACTGGAATTTTAGTCCAATTAGATATTACATTGCAGACGTCGTCGACAGTCAATATAGGTAAATTATTCATTTTATTCGCACTTTCATCATCAACTGATGAACATAATTCTACTATTTGTTTACGTGAATTAAGTGCACCTATTATATCTAAATCATGAATTGCTTGTTCTTTATTATTATTTAAAACATTATATTTTATTAAAGCCTTAGCAGGTATTGAATCAACTTTTTTCTTACTATTTGCAACCTTAATTACTGATGATGCTTCATCTAATACATCAATAGCTTTATCTGGTAAATATCTATCACTTATATATCTAACTGATAATTTTACAGATTGTTCTATAACTTCATCAGTTATCTGTATATTATGAAATTTTTCATAAGCAGGTTTTAAACCTTTTATGATTTCTATAGTCTCATCTTCAGTAGGTTCTTCAACCATTATTGATTGAAGTCTCCTAGCTAAAGCTGAATCAGTTTCTATTATTTTTCTATATTCATCTATAGTTGTTGCTCCTATTAATTGAATTCTTCCATCAGATAAATATGGTTTCATTATATTTGCACCATCTACCGATGAATCACCTGTTGTTCCTGAGTTAACTATAGTGTGTATTTCATCTATAAATAGTATTATACCTTTTTT
>ERZ808258.192-NODE-192-length-28435-cov-3.556307_pt1 | contig 28435 bp, 25 predicted proteins | sample MGYA00521280_ERZ808258 | MGnify/ENA primary metagenome ERZ808258 (study PRJEB31516, sample SAMN03275585) | gut metagenome | biome: mammalia-associated habitat; material: feces | host: Papio cynocephalus | place: Kenya | collected 2012-07-19 ...
TGAGCCTGTAGTCCCCGTTGGCCGGGTTGAACGCGAACTGGACGTTGCATCCTCCCTCGATGCCCAGCTCGCGGATGACCTTGAGCGCGGCGGACCTGAGGCGCTGGTGATCCTCGTCCGAGAGGGTGAGGCAGGGAGCCACGACGATGCTCTCTCCTGTATGGATTCCCATCGCGTCGAGGTTCTCCATGTTGCATATGATGATGCAGTTGTCGGAGGCATCGCGCATGACCTCGTACTCGTACTCCTTCCAGCCGAGGACGCTCTCCTCGATCAGGACCTGGTGGATCCTCGAATAGGCGAGTCCGCGGGCGCAGATCTCCCTCAGCTCCTCCTCGTCGTAGGCGATGCCTCCGCCGGTTCCTCCGAGGGTGTAGGCGGGTCTGACCAGTACGGGGTACCTGCCTATGATGGCGACGGCCTCGACGGCCTCCTCGATGGAATTGACGCTGCGCGAGACGGGGACGGGCTCTCCGATGCGCTCCATCGCCTCCTTGAACAGCTCCCTGTCCTCGGACTTGGCGATGGCCTCCGGCTGGGTTCCGACGAGGGCGCACCCGAGCTCCTTCAGGATGCCCTTGTCGGCCAGCTCGGAGCAGATGTTCAGAGCGGTCTGACCGCCCATTCCGGAGACTATGCCGTCCACGCCCTCCTTCTCGATGATCTTCCTGACATGGTTGGCATCGAGAGGCTCTATGTACACGCTGTCCGCGGTATCGGGATCGGTCTGGATGGTGGCGGGATTGGAGTTGACGAGAACGGTGCTGTAGCCCTCTTCGCGGAGGGAGCGGCACGCCTGCGTCCCGGAGAAATCGAATTCGGCGGCCTGACCGATGACGATCGGTCCGGACCCAATGACCATCAGTTTGCGGTAGTCCTTCCTCATAGCTTCCCCTCCTTGACCATCCTGCCGAACCTATCGAACAGGAATGCGGAATCCAGCGGACCCGCCGATGCCTCCGGGTGGTACTGGGACGTGAAGATCGGAAGATCCCTGTGCCTGACCCCTTCGACGGTGCCGTCGTTGACGTTGAACTGGTCTGCGTACAGTCCGGTGCCCTCGAGGCTGTTCTGATCCACGGCGAATCCGTGGTTCTGCGAGGTGATGTAGACGCGGCCCTCGAACTTGACGGGCTGGTTCACGCCGCGGTGGCCGAACTTCATCTTGTAGGTGGTCCCGCCCATGGCGAGGCTGACCAGCTGATGCCCGTAGCATATCCCGAATATGGGAATCTGGCCGGCGAGACCCTGTATCGTCCTGACCGTGGTCTTGGCGATATCCGGATGGGACGGATCGCCGGGACCGTTGGAGACGAGGACCCCTTTGACTCCGCTGTCGATGATGACGTCTGCCGGAGTGTCGAAGGGGAATGTGATGAGATTGAATCTGGATTTGAGGTCGCGGAGGATGCCCAACTTGGCGCCGCAGTCGATCATGCCCACGGTGATGTCGTGTCCCGTATCCTCCCTGACGATGGATCTGCAGGAGACGTCGGCGACGAGATTGCGCTCGGAGGGGGCCGGCATGGCCCTCAGCCTCTCGGCGACTCCGTCGAGATCGGATCCGTCGGCGGTGATGGCCCCCTTGACGGTACCGCCCGTCCTGATCCTGATGACCAGGTCGCGCGTATCGATCCCGGAGATCCCCGGGACGTCGTTCTCCTTCATGAAGTCGTCCAGCGTCCTTCCGCCGTACATCGGCGAAGGCTCGTCGCACAGCTCGCGGACCACGAGCCCGCGGACATGTACGGATGATGATTGATCGAACCTGCTGTTGATCCCGTAGTTCCCGATCAGAGGGTACGTCATGACGAGTATCTGCCCCTCGTAGGACGGATCCGTCAAGCTCTCCTGGTATCCGCACATCCCTGTCGCGAACACCACCTCGCCCTCCGTCCGTTTGTCACTGCCGAAGAGCCTTCCCTCATACACAGTCCCGTCTTCGAGAACCAAGTAACCGCGTGCCATCGGGATTCTTCCAGATTGGAGGTCCGTATATATTATCTTGGCAAGCTCCGGAACAGCTCGCGCTCGGCGGTGTCGGATGTCGAACAAAGGAAGGAGTCTCCGACCAGGAGTGGACCTGATGCGCGGATATATCTGGGTGACCGGCATCGGGCATGCATGCGCATCACCGGAGAGGACCCGGCGACCAAGGGAGTGAAGGTCGTTATCGAGACCGACGAGGACGTTTGGCATCTCTACAACGTCATCGAGATCGGGGACCTGGTCACCGCCTCGACCACGAGAAGGGAGGAGAAGTCGTCCGACAAGATACGCGCCGAACGCTCCGAGAAGAAGAGGATGACCCTCGGAGTGAGGATAGAGAAGATAGAGTTCTCCGAGCAGGATCTTCGTCTGAAGCTCCTAGGCACGATCGAGACGGGCCCCCAGGACATCGGACAGCATCACACGCTGATGATCGAGGTGGGCGATTCCCTCACGATATCCAAGACGAAATGGAGGGAGACGCAACGCGAGAGGCTTCAGAAGGCCGTGTCGGACTCCCGGAAACCCCGCATCGCCTTCGTATCGCTGGACCAGGACGAGGCCACGATAGCTGTGATGAGGCAGTACGGCCTGAAGGAGCTCGCTACCATCAGATCCGGAAGGTCGGGGAAGCAGTATGCGGAGAAGCCGCAGTCCGACACGTTCCACGACGAGATAGCGGAGAAGCTCGTCCCCGTCACCGGGCCCGATCTTCCTCTGGTGATCCTCGGGCCGGGGTTCGAGAAGGAGTCCCTGTACGAGGATCTGAAGCGCCGCGGCGGGGATTTCGGAAGGATGTACGTCTACCAGACCGGGCAGACGGGGATGGCCGGCATCAACGAGCTGCTGAAGAAGGGCATGGGCGCGGATGTCCTGAGGGACTCGTCGGTAGGCGCGGAGATGGAGGCCGTCGAGAAGGCCTTGGAGGAGATCGCGAAGCCCGAAGGCCTGGCCACGTACGGCGATCGGGAGGTCTACGATGCGGCGGTCTCGGGCGCGGTGGACACGCTTCTCGTGCTCGACGCCAGGGTCAGGGAGCAGGACCTGGACGAACTGGTGAGGGCCGTCGAATCACAGAAGGGGAAGGTCGTCGTGGTATCATCCCAGCACGACGGGGGAAAGACCCTCGCCGCCCTGGGCGGCGTCGTCGCCCTTCTGAGGTACCGGCTGCGAGCCGTCGCGACGTAATTTATACCTCTCGCGCATACTCCGAAGGGACCGCAGATAGAGCGGCATAGGATGGGTCCGCATGAAGACGCACAGCGAGGTAGTCGAGAGACTGAACAAACCGCTTACCATTGTAGATTCCACGCTCGGAGAGGGAGAGAAGGCCGCAGGAGCCGTGTTCTCCAATATTGAGAAATACCGTATCGCTCAGAGCCTTGCCGATGCAGGCGTCGCGCAGATCATCGTCGGCAACCCTTCGCTGGGCGACGAGGACAAGAAGGCGGTCAGGCACATCGCGAGGATGGGGCTCGACTCCTCCATCATGACGATCAACAGCGCCGAGAGATCGGACATAGACGCATCCATCGATTGCGACGTCGATGCCGTGGAGATCGCCATCCCCACGAGCAGCCTCCAGCTCCAGGCGCTCTGGAACAAGGATGTCGAATGGGCTCTCGACAAGGTGTTCGACACCGTGGACTACGCTGTAGGGCACGGACTGTACGTCTCCCTCGTCGCAGAGGACGCATCCAGGGCCGACCTCTCGGACATAATCGAATTCGCGAAGACCGCCAAGAGCTGCCACGCTGACCGCTTCGGATACGCGGATTCCATCGGAGTCGAGGATCCGTTCACCTGCAACGACCGCGTGGACATGATCAGGAAGATCTCCGGAATCAACATCGAGATCATCGCCCGCAACGATTTCGGGATGGCTACCGCCAACACCATCGCGGCCATAAAGGCCGGGGCGAAATTCGCCGAGGTCACGTCCCTGGGCATCGGCCAGAGAGCCGGCTGCGCTCCTCTCGAGGAGGTCGCCCTCGCCACCAAGCAGATGCTCGGAATCGACACGGGCATCGACCTGACCAAGCTCCGCACCATCGCCGAGGCCGTCTCCACCGCATCGGGCATCTCCATATGGCCCACGAAGCCGGTCATCGGAAGCAAGTGCTACGCCCAGGAGGCGGGATTCGTCGGCAAATACGACGTCACCGAGCCCTACGACCCCGCCATCGTCGGAATGGAGAGGCAGAACATCATCGGCAAGCACTCCGCCAGGAACACGATCATCGAAGCACTGAAGACGATGAACGCCGAGATCGGCATCGATGATGCGGAGACCCTTCTCGCACTGGTCAGACGCGCCACCGCGCAGATGCACCGCAGCCTGACGCCCAGCGAGCTCTACCTCCTCTACGAGGACATGATGTCCGGAATCGACACGTTCGATATCGGCGAGGATCAGTGAATCCGGCGCCCCGTCTCAGAACAGGCGGGGCGCACTATATTATTAATTGTTTATACCGTATCTATCTGGTTTTAATACCTTAATCCCGTCGTTCGATGCATGGTGTTCCTGCAGCTAAGCGACGTGGTGGAGGACAAGCACGCGGTGGACCTGATCGCATGCCTGTACATGAGAGGCGAGATGTCCAGAACGTGCCTGTCCAGAAGCGTCTCGACGAATCCGCGCATGGGCCAGAAGATAGATAGGCTCATCTCGATGGGATTCATAGAGACCCGCCTCGTAGGCAGAAGGAACGAGCTCCGTTTGTCCGATAAGGGAGAGCGGCTGGCCGAGGGACTGTGCACTCTCGAGGAAAGGGTCTTCGGAAACCTGGGCGACCGCGGCCACATATACTTCGGATATCTGGATCCGGTGGAAGCGGAGGACTCGGCGGAGGAAGGGTTCCTGCCTCCCTCCGCTTTCCGCCGATCAGTCGTAGGACCTGTTGTCCGTGACGTGGTGGGCCTTGCCCTCGAAGCGCTGAAGCGTCCCGGGCAGGACGAGCCTTACCTCGGCCTTGATGTTGAGGACGTTCTTCAGCGCCGCGGAGACCTGGCGTGTCATCTCCGCAAGCTTCATCGTATCGTCGGTAAGCGACTCCTCCGTGAGCTCTATCTCGACGGTCATGACATCCATGAAGTCCGGATTGACGAGAGTGATGTGATAGAAAGGCGACAGGAACGGGATCTCCCCTATGACGGATTCGATCTGCGACGGGAAGACGTTGACTCCGCGCACCACGAGCATGTCGTCGGTCCTTCCGGTGATCCTGTCGAGACGGGGATGGGTCCTGCCGCAGGCGCACTTCTCCCATGTGAGCGAGGATATGTCGCCCATCCTGTATCTGATGAGCGGGAAGGCCTCCTTCTGGAGCATCGTGACGACGATCTGTCCGCGCTCGCCGTCCTTGACAGGCTGGTCGTTCTCGTCCAGGATCTCGATGTATGCGAGGTCCGCCCATACATGAAGACCTTTCTGCTCGGAGCACTCGAGGAACATCGGACCGTACATCTCGCTGGCGCCGTAGCAGTTGTGGACTCTTACGCCGGTGCGGTCCTGGAGCTTCCTGCGCATGCTCTCCGACCATGGCTCTCCGCCGGCGATGGCGAGCCTCACCTTTGTGTCCCTGCGGATATCGATGCCCTTCTTGTCGCAGGTGTCCGCGATATGGAACATATAGGACGGAGTTCCGGCCCAGGCGGTGACGGGGAGGTCCTGCATCAGCTGGATCTGCCTCTCGGTGTTGCCGGTGCTGATGGGAAGCACGGTTGCCCCGATCCTCTCGGCGGCGTAATGGACTCCGAGGCCTCCGGTGAACAGACCGTATCCGTGGAAGTTCTGGAGCATGTCCTTGCGGGACATCCCGAAGGAGGTCATGCCGCGGGCCAGGGACCTGGTCCAATTGTCCAGGTCGTTCTGCGTGTATCCGACGACAGTGGGCTTCCCCGTGGTCCCGGAGGAGACGTGGACCCTCACGAGGTCGTCGTAGGGGACGACGAAGAGGCCGTCGGGGTAGTTGTCCCTGAGATCGCTCTTCTTCATGAACGGGACGCGGCGGAACGCCTCGAAGCTGGTGATATCCTCGGGTTTCACGCCGGCCTCGTCCATCCTCTTCCTGAAGAACCCCGACTTCTCGTACATCTCGGCGACCTTAGCCCTGAGCATCTCCAGCTGCATGCTCTGCAGCTTCTCCTTGGGCATGGTCTCGATCTCCTCTTCCCAGAACGCCATAGTCAACCACTCTGCGATGTGCTATCAATGAGCACGGTACACGAGGTTATGCGGATCCTGTTATAAATCCTACCTGGAAAAGCCGATGCAAAGCGGAAGAACGATGCCGATCGAACTGCGAACAAGGGGTTATATCACTTAGACGGCATCAACCGAAGAGAAGAGATGGACATAGAGAACCTCGACATGGAATGGAAGGAATCGTGGTCGGACAAGTATTTGAAGACCATCGCCGCGTTCTACAACACCAAGGGCGGCCGCATGATCGTCGGTCGCAGGGACGACGGCGAATACATAGGCGTCCGGGACGTGAAGGGGACCGTCAAGACCGTCTCAGATTCCATCCGCAACAAGCTCCATATCATCTCCGAGACCCGTGTGCCGTGAACATCGAAGGCAGGGACTGCATCTTCATCGATGTTCCGAAAGGGGATGCGATAGTCGACTGCGACGGCAGGTTCTTCTTCCGCGTCGGCAACACCACCCAGCAGCTGGAAGGCAATCCGCTCAAGAGGATCCTTCTGGACGAGATGGGACTCCAGTGGCTTGATCAACCCTGCAGGATCGATCCCGAAGACATCTCCGAGGACGCGTTCAGGTTCTTCATGAGGAAAGGGAAGGAGGCGAAGCGCATCCCCGATGATGCTCCTGAGAATGACATGACGCTCGCCTTCAGGACCATGGGCCTCCTCCATGACGATGGGCCGTCGCTCACCGCGGCGCTGCTCTTCACCAAGAGTCCCGACAGATACGAATACGGGTCGTATCTGAAGATAGGCCTGTTCGACGGCAAGGACTGTCTCATGAGGGACGATATTCTGGACAGGATCCCTCTGGTCATGCTGCCGGACGAATGCATACGCGTTCTCGGCGACAAGTACATCCAGCCCACCTACAGATACGATACGGGCACGGCATCCAGGGAGCTGGATTACCAGTATCCGATGGATGCCGTGAGGGAGCTCGTCGTCAATGCCGTAGTCCACAAGGACTACAGCCTGCAACAGGAGATCGCCGTGTACGTCTACAGGGACAAGCTAATGGTATACTCTCCGGGACTTCTTCCGGAAGGGATCACGCTGGAGAACCTCAAGGGCTCCCACCCTTCTGTCAAACGCAATAGGAGATTGGCAGAGGCGTTCTACGCGATGAGGTACATCGAAGGATGGGGCCAGGGAATCAACAGGGTCTTGAACGCCTGCAGAGAGAACGGCAACCCGGAGCCGGAGTTCTCATACATGTCCAACGGGCTGCTGGTTACCCTCCGCCCCAAGGTGCGTCATGCTGTCGAAATCGATGATGTCGAAGAAGTTCTCGACCCGATCGATCGCATGATCGTATCGATTCTGAAGACCGATCCTTCCGCTTCCATCGCGAAGATCTCTTCCGAGACAGGCCTTTCAAACAGAATCGTCAGATATCGTATCGACAAAATGCGCGAGAAAGATATAGTGACAAGAGAGGGCAGCAAGAAGACCGGCAAATGGATCGTCGATGCTAATATCCATAGCAATCGATCGTGCGAGGCTTATTCGCCATTTTATTTGCCAATGTAATGGCATATAAATTGGCGAATTAAGTCCTGTTGAATGTGCTAGTGCGGGAATTTAGACAATCGCTACAGATTATCAATCATCGAAATTCATACCCTAAATAATTGTATAACATTCTCATCCAGGTTATAATAGAGGTAGGTTATGGTAAACGAATCGAAGGATGATTCTTCTGAATCAGATACGATGTGTGTGGATTTGAAAAGAGCTATAGGCTCTGGTCAAATAAATTATCTTTTTTGAAGAACAACGGCATGGACGATTTCGAACTCATCTGCTTCTTAGTGGTGAGATGATGTTCGACCTTCCCTCCAGTACGGACGTTCGCAAGGTGATACCGAAGGAGGCTTTCTTCTCCAGCAAGGGCATCAAAGGCAAGGAAAAATCATCCTTCGATTCCCAGGTCCATAGCATGATCATCAGGTCCATCATCTCTCCTGATACTGTGAATCTTCCCGGAGGCAGGATCTCAGCCGTCTATGTAATGGAGGTCCAGCTCAATCAATCCGATCTGAAGGATTCCAATCTGATGCTGCTGAACAAGCTGGGCCATAAGGCCGTGTATGTCCTCACTTGTCCGGATAAAGCACAGATAGCCGTTGTGGAGAACCTCATTTTCCGTACCGATTTCATCCCAATATCCGATGTTTCCATCCATCTCGAAGGCCTTGATATCGACAAGATCTGGGAGATATCGTGCGTTCTGTCGCTGTGGATCTCTCCACAGATATGCCGTTGAAAAATGCCATCATCGAGTACAAACGCGTGTCCGACATCGATCGTGAAATCCAGCGTCTGGAAAAGAAGTTCAGATCAACTAAACAAAATCATGAGCAACGCGAGATATACAAGCAGATACAAAAGCTCAAGACGGAGAGGGATACCGCCTGTTATCGACCCACTCGCTTTCCGATAGCACCGTTTTTCAATAATCTGAGTGGTGGTAGTGGTGGACAAGGCGTGATTCGAACACGCGACTTCTGCCTTGCGAAGGCAGCGATCTACCGGTCTGATCTACTTGCCCGTTACAATTCCGGTATTTCCCCCGATTTATCTCTTGAATATAAAGATTCGCACAGCCCGAATCGCATCCAAATACATCCAACCGCGACATCGATTTATCGAATCCCCGCGATTCGACAAAGCATGAACAGGAGCAGCCGTCGCCCGATACCGAAGCCCATGGAGGTCTGGAGCGCAGACGTCTCTTTCGACGACCGCGACGGCTCCAAGGACAGGCCCGTGGTGATCCTGGGATGCAGCGGCAGGACCTTCGACGTCATGATGTCCACCACTCACCCGCATCCCGATCGCGCGGCCTACATGCGTCCAATGGAACCCTACGAGGCCGGACTCGACAGCAGGTCCCATATCCGCACCGACAAGCTCTACAGAGTGACCTCGGACGATCTGAACGAACTCATCGGCGAGCTGGGCGAGGACGACGCCGCCGTCCTGGAAGCGAAGTACTCGCGCATGAGGAGGAAGGATGCCGGAAGAGGAAGCGGCCATCGAGATCCTGTCCTCGTCGGCCAGCAGGCTGTGCCTCGACATGAGGTATCTCACCGAGGCCGTCCTCTCATTGAACCGGGAGGTCTCTCCGGGAATCGGCCTCCCGAGATGCGATGGGAAGACCGTCGTCTTCCGCACGGATTCCGTGATCGCCGACTATCGGAGCGATCCGTGCATGGTCTCCAGAAGACTGGCCCACTGCATCCTGCACTGCGTCCTGGGACACACCGCCGCAGGCAGGGACGAGCAGTTGGCCCAGGACATGATCGTGGAGTACGTCATGGACTCCCTCGATCCGCCCTCCGTCTCCGTCCCGGGTCGCGACGACCGCATGTACGCTTGCGAGAAGCTGTTCAAGCGCGCGGGCGGCCCGGTATCCCCCCTCATGGCGCCCGAGATCGCCTCCCTCTCCACTTGGCAGAGGTCCCTGTACGAGAGGATGTTCGTCCTCGACGACGACACGGCTCATCCGATAGAGGACGACGGGAGATGGAAGGAGATCTCGCAGCAGATCATGGTGGAGCTGGAGGGATTCGTCAGGGATCCGAATGTGCACAGCGACGCCCTCGTCTCCATCCTGAGGATAAGGAACGCGAGACGCCAGGACCATCGTGCGTTCCTCCGCAGATTCATGTCCCGCCGCCCGGCCGTCAAAGAGAACCTGGAGGAGTTCGATCCCGTGTACTACAGCTACGGTCTGCAGACCTACGGCAACATACCGCTGGTGGACTCCCTCGAGACATCGGATTCCCCGAGGGTCGAGAGCCTGGTGATCGCCGTCGATACATCGGGTTCGACTATGAAGGGGCCTGTGGAGGCGTTCATAGAGGAGGCGTTCTCCATGCTGGGGCAGGCAGGCATGGGTCGCTCGACATGCGTCCATATCGTCCAATGCGACGAGATCGTGAGACGCGACGACGTCGTGACATCGGAGGGGGATCTCCGCAGGCTGATGTCCTCCTTCGAGCTGGAAGGAGGCGGAGGGACGGATTTCCGTCCGGTGTTCACCTATGTCGACAGGCTCATCGACGAAGGAAGGCTCGTACATCTGCGCGGACTGCTGTACTTCACGGACGGCATGGGGACCTTTCCCGACAGGCGCCCGCGCTATGACACGGCGTTCGTGTTCTGCGACGAGGGATGCAGGGAGCACAGCGTCCCGCCATGGGCCATGAAACTCGAGATCAGGACATCGGATCTTATGAAGAAGGGATCGGAATGAACATCCAGGAGGCGAAGGACTGCATCGAGGACGCCGTCAAGGCGTACCTCGAGAAGGATGCGGGAGGAAGCTACGTGGTTCCCCGGAACAGGCAGAGGCCTCTGGTGGTCATGGGACCTCCGGGCCTCGGAAAGACGGCCATCATGTCGCAGATAGCGTCCGAGCTGGGAATCGGATACGTCGGATACGCGATGACGCACCACACCCGCCAGTCCGCGATAGGCCTTCCGATGATCGACAAGGCGGTATACGGGGGAGTGGAGACGAGCATCACCAGGTACACCATGAGCGAGATCATCGCCTCCGTATACGATACAATGGAATCGAAAGGGAAGACCGAAGGGATACTGTTCATCGACGAGGTGAACTGCGTCTCGGAGACCCTCTCGGCGGCCATGCTCGACCTCCTCCAGAACAAGAAGTTCGGACCTCACAGGATCCCCGACGGCTGGGTTCTCGTCGCCGCGGGGAATCCTCCGGAGTTCAACTCCTCCGCCAGGGAGCTGGACATCGCCACCCTCGACAGGGTGCGTCTCATAAGCGTCGAACCGGATGCGAAGGTCTGGATCCGCTACGCGATGAGCGCGGGGATCCATCCCGCCATAACCTACTACCTCCAGACCAAGCCTCAGAACCTGCTCTCCGTGGAGAACACGCCTTCCGGCCCGGAATTCGTCACGCCGCGCGCCTGGGAGGACCTTTCCGTGATGATGCGCAGATGCGACGGCCTCGGACTCTCGATCGACTCCAATCTCATAACGCAGTACGTCCGCAGCCCCGGGATCGCCGCCGAGTTCAAGCGCTATCTCGATTTCCACAGGAAGTACAGCACGGAGAACGACGTAGGAGCCGTGCTCGAAGGAAGCGTCTCGGAACCGCGCCTGAAGGGTGCCGGGCCCGAGGAGAGGCTGTCGGTCATAGCCGTGATGATAGGAACGATAAACGGAGACGCCGAGCACGGCATCGATTCCGAGGCGGCTCTCGAGGACGCGATCGCCCTGTCCGAAGGACGGACTGATGTCGAGAGCCTGAGGAGATCGCTGTCCGGGAAAGGGGACAGGACCGCGCGCTACCGCATCTCGGCCCTTTCGGAATACGACGGGACGGAGGATTGGACCGCGTCGCACCTCCCGCTCTGCAGAAGAGAGGCCTCCGAATCACGCGATGCGTTCGAGAAGCATCTGCGCAACGCCGTCGAATACCTGAGGACGTGCTTCGGGAACGGACAGGAGATCGTCTCCCTGCTCTCAGGACTCCTCGGATGCCTTCCCGTCGTCATGTACTCCCGTCCGGGCGGCGCCCTCTACGGCTACAACGACGAGCTGCTGTCGCGCGGACGCGACCGTCGCATCGAGAGCCTTCTGGAGGCGTCGGAATGAACGGCAGGATCGCATACGAGGCGTGTTCCGGCGGGATTCGCATCACGCGTATGAATTCGGTCGACAAGACGATAGAGGTGCCGTCATCGGTAGACGGATTGCCTGTGACGGCCATAGGGCCGTCGTTCCTTTCCGGTTCGCCCGGAAAAGGCTCCAGGACCCTCGTCATCCCGTCGTCCGTCGTGGATATGGATCCGGAGATGCTCGACGGCATCGCGAGCATAACGGAGATCGACTACGATGGGGATCTCTCGGTGTTCCAGAGATCCAAGGTCGTCGCGTGCAGCGACTGCACCCTGAGATGCCGCGACTGCGGAGAGGAGTTCGACTTCGACTTCTTCGCAGGTCAGCCCATGAGCTTCCCGGAGTTCGACGACCTGATCCTCTCGCTGTGCCTGCGCCTCACTCCGGAGATCGCGCTGAAGAGGCTGACGCATCCGGTGGGACTGACGCCGGAGAACCGCGAGAGGTACAGGAGGTTCCTCTCCGGAAGGATCATGCCGAAGGCCGAGCAATGCGTCGTGGGCGGGGATATAGAAGGCCTGATCGGACTCTTCGACTCGGACATGCTGTCCGACGACGACATGAGGAGGCTCCTCAGACGCTCCGTCGAATCCGGAAGGACCGCCGTCACCAGCACGCTGATGTCGGAGATCGGGAGGAGGTCGTCCCCGCGACGGCTCCTCCCTCGCCCCCTCATCGCTGAGCGGGCTCCCACTTGCAGCGGACCGGAGAGACGATCGCGCCTTCGGCCTTCAGCTCCTTGAAGGCCTTGTCGATCTCCTTCCTGTCGATCCCCGTGGCCTTCTCGACCTCGCCTGCGCTCATGGGCCTGCCGGCCTCTTTCATGGCCTTGATGACGTCATCCTTGACTGCCATTGCTTCACCTGGTACCCTGTAACACCGTTAAGTAGAAAAACCGTTCGGATTCCGCTTCGGGATCGCAGGAGAAGCATCCAAGCGGCGACGAGAACGACGATCATCGCGATGTTCAGAACGGTGAAGAGAACGAGATACGATCCCGTTTCGGCATCCTTCTCCTGCGAATAGATCCTGAACGTGATGACGCTCGCCATCGATGCGATGAGCGTGCCGAAGCCGCCGATGTTGATGCCGACGAGCATGGACCGCCAATCTGCCGTGAATCCGGACAGCATCACGGCCGCAGGGACGTTGCTCATGATCTGGCTCACGGCTATCCCTCCCAGGACGGGTTCGGATGCCATTACGGACGCCAACAGCTCGTGCACCGATCCGATGGACGACATGTTCCCCGCGAACACGAAAAGCAGCACGAAAGTCGCCAGAAGCCCGTAGTCCACCTGCAGCAGGACCCTTGGTCTGAAGACGGCGATCGACAGGACGACCGCGATGAGGCACAGCGGATACGGGACGATGCGAAGGACCGCGGCGACCGAGATGATGAAGAGCACTGTCATGAAGACCGCCGTCGGACGGTCCACAGGATGCTTCTCCGCTTCTCCCGGAGAGGATCTCAGATGGGAGTCCCTGCGAAAGAACACGAGGATCGCCAGAAGAACGAAGCCGGCAGCCGCCAGAGGAAGGGTGACCGACATGAATCCCGCAAGGCCGGGGGAGTAGAACGAATCGATGAAGATGTTGTGGGGGCTTCCGAACGGCAGCACCATGCATCCGAGGTTCGCCGCGAGGGTCTGGAGAACCAGAACCCATGCGATCAGATCCCTCCTGCCGATGGAGTCCAGCGTGAATACCGCGAACGGCACGAAGGTCAGCAGCGCCACGTCGTTGGTGACGAACATGGAGAAGACGGCGGGAAGCAGCACCAGGATGGCGCACACGTCCCTGGTGCCGTGGACGCGTTCCAGCATCCGGGACGCGACGGCTTCGAACACGCCGCTGGACCTGATGCCCGCGACGCAGGCCATGAAGCAGAAGAGGATGGACAGCGTGCGCCAATCGATGTAGTCCGCGTATCCGCTGTTCGGCGGGACGACGAGGGCCGAGGCGACCGCCAGGACGAGGGATGCCAGGAGGACCTCCCTCCCCCTGACGATGCCCCCTGCCCTCTTCCGGAGATCAGCGCTTTCCGGCATCGGGCCTGTACGCCTTCAGATACTTCAGGACGGCCTGGTCGTCCTCTGAATCGGACCACTGGGGCGTGTATCCGCCCTTCATGTACTCGTCGTACCATGCCGTGCAGCGGTCCATGTACTCGTCCATATCCAGGCGGTCCTTCACGACGACGAAGGTGTTGCTCGGAGAGGGGACCCATTGGGCGGGACGGTCGTAGTCGGGGTCCTCGAGGAAGCCGACTACGAACACTATGCGGTCGAGATTGGAGAGCCTGGCGTATAGCGAGGCCTGGAGCATGTACGCCATGGGGACCTGCGTGTATCCGCCGTCGGAATCGAGCCACTTGGTCCTGTCGCTGGCGGTCTTGATCTCGAGGATCGCGCTGCGCTTCCCGTCGATGCGCACATATCCGTCGACCATACCTCCGAAGACCTTCTCGTTGTGGAAATGGTCGTAGCCGCAGAGCTCCTTCGCGACCGGCTCCTCGATGTCGATGCTCTCGCCGTCGGGGACGGAGAGCGGAGCGCGGATCAGCCCGTCGCAGTCCTTGGAGACGTAGTCGCGTATGACGGGCTCCAGTATGTTCCCGGCATCGATGTACTTGTTCGCCTTGTCGCCGGGATACAGTCCGGCGAGCTCGCAGGCGACCTTGAAGGGCGTCGCGTGCTCGCTCATCCCGAGGATGGGAGCCACCCTGGTGCCGGTTATCTTCTTGAGCTTGTATGTATCGAACTCGACGACCCTGTCCTGATCGTCGATGGAGATGATGGCGGCCCTTCCGTCCATCTTCTTCCTGGGGCCCTTCTGGCTGTTGAATCTCATGCGACCCGGAAACGGTTGGTCCGTCATATCGTTGACGGATGGATACCGCCGAAACCCACAGGATCCCTCCGGGACCCGTATCCGTCCTGACATCCTCGGGACGGAATCCGCAGGAGGCGAGAAGGTTGCGGAGACGCGTCTCATCCATATCCGTGTACCACCTGCCTTCGCGGATCCCTTCGAATGAGCCTTTCTTGAACGAACAGTAGAACGCGCCTCCGGACCTGAGCGCCCGATGGACCGCGTCCAAGGCTCCGGGAAGCTCATCCGGATGCAGGTGGAGGAGGCTTGCCGATGCCCAGACCCCGTCGAACTCCTCGTCGAAGGCCATGTCCAGGAATCCGAACGGAAGGACATCGATCCCCAGACGCTCCGATGCTATCCTCCTCATCCCCTCGGAAGGATCCGTCGGAACGACCTCGAAGCCCATCTCCCGGAATGCCACTGTGTCCCTGCAGGATCCGCTTCCCGCATCCAGTATCCTCGCGCCCGGTTTCAGAAGACGCGCGAGGCGGCTCCTTTCGCCCGACATGTCGTAAGGGAACGTCTTCTCGAAATAGGCGTCCGCGCAGCCGTCGTAGAAATCGGAGGTCTCCGAGCCGTTCATAAGGTGACATAGCGGAACCGGCGATAACGGTTGACCCTAGGCCCCCATTATAAGACCGCACCGCGATTCCCCATCATGGACAGAAGCGAGTTCAGGATAGCCTCCACCAGGGGGGATGCGGAGCTTAGATGCGTCGAATGGAAGGCGGAGCACGAGAGGGCCGTCCTCCAGATATCGCACGGAATGATCGAGCATATAGAGCGCTACGAGCCGTTCGCACTGTTCCTCAACGACCACGGCATCACGGTGTACGGCCACGACCACCTCGGACACGGGATGACATCTCCGGACGACAGAGGCTACTTCGCGAAGAACGACGGAGACGAGCACCTGGTTGACGATCTCGGCCGCGTCACGGTGGCGGTGGCGGAGAGGAGCATCGGCCTCCCCATCTTCATCCTCGGGCACAGCATGGGATCGTTCATACTGAGAAGATACCTCACCAGATACGGAGGGCTGGTCGACGGGGCCGTAGTGATGGGCACCGGAAACCAATCGAAGGCATCCGTGCTCTTCGCCAGGACCGTCGCAGGTCTGCTGTCGGGGATCAGGGGCCCCCGCCACGTCAGTCCTTTCCTCAACAGGGCCGTGCTCCAGTCGAACGACAGACGCTTCGACGATTCCGATCTGCCGAACAGATGGCTCAGCGCCGATCGGACCAATGTGGAGAGGTACAACGCCGACCCAATGACATCGTTCGATTTCACCGTCTCCGCATACCGGGACCTGTTCGCGCTGATCTACAAGGACATCTCGATGGCCGATTCGGACAGCATCCCGAGGGATCTGCCGATGCTGTTCGTCTCCGGCATGCAGGACCCCATAGGAGGATTCTGCAAGGGCGTCGAGAAGGCCGCAAGGCTCTATGAGCGCCTGGGAATGCATCCGGAGGTCAGATTCTACGACGGAAGGCACGAGATCCTGAACGACGTGTGCTCGAAGGAGGTCATGGAGGACATCCTGTCCTGGCTGGACCTCGAGATAGGCGACGATACCAGAACGCTCCGAAGCAGTGGCACGGAGCGCCGCATATCGGACAGTCGTGTCCGGCCGACGAATCGACCCATTCGTTCCAATAGCCCTCGATCACCAGATCCGAACGGGAGAGCCCGGCGGACGAGAGGGCCTTCCGTATGGGTTCGACGCCGTCGCGATGGACCCATGCCATGGATACGGCGAGATCGCATCCGTCCTCCTCCATCCTGGAGAGGCAGCGGCGTATCAGCTCAGCGCCGTATCCGCGGCCCCCGTATCCGTCGGCTATGGCCACGGAATCCAGGAGCCCGATCCTGCGGGACGAGAGCACGAGGTCGCGCTGCGGCGAATCGGGGAGGTCGAGCTCGGCCTCTTCGCATTCCGGACCGAACTCGCGGCAGATGGCGAATCCTATCGGGACTCCGGAGCATACGACGGTCTCGCAGAACTGGCCCGAATCCTCCAAAGCCGTCATGAAATCATCCGGCCCGATGTAATCCCTTCCGAGCCTTTCCTTCCCGATCTCCACGAGAACGGGGATGTCGGCCTCCGTCAGAGGCCTCGATTCGAATTGCCCAAAGCCGCTCTGCAAAGCTCCTCGACCTCCGTTCCGGTAAGTTCGCGGTATCTGCCCACAGGCAGATCCCCGAGCTCGATGTTCATTATGCGGATGCGCTTCAGCTCCATGACGGTGTAGCCGAGTGTTCCGCACATCCTGCGGATCTGCCTGTTGAGGCCCTGGCGGAGGACGATGGAGAACCTCCTGTCGTCGATCCTCCTGACATCGCACCTCTTGGTCATCCGCCCTAGTATCTCCACTCCCGAGGACATCCTCTTCAGGAACGCATCGGTGATATCATGGTCGACCGTGACGACGTACTCCTTCTCGTGCTCTCCTCTGGAGCGCATGACGGCATTGGCGAGCTCCCCGTTGTTGGTGAGCAGGAGAAGGCCCTCCGAGTCCTTGTCCAGACGGCCGATGGAGTATATCCTCTCCGGATAACCGATGAAATCGATGACGTTGTCCGGATCGTCCCTGCTGGAGGTGCACGTTATCCCGCGGGGCTTGTTGAGAGCGATGACGACGTCCCGATGTCCGGCTTCGACGATCCTGCCGTCGATGCGCACGACATCCCCGTCGGCCACGCGGTCGCCGAGAACAGCCCTCCTCCCGTTGATGGTGACTCTCCCCTCCTCGACCATCCTGTCCGCCGCGCGACGGGAGGCCGCTCCCGCCTCGGATATGAACTTGTTCAGACGGGTCCCGTCCATGTCGCGTCGATACGGTCCACGTATATATGGTGCGCCTGCGGCCGGAAGCGGCGACGGCCGGTAAATCCTCCGTCACTTCGACGGGACCCGGGCAGGATGTTTTAAAGCAGTCCATGATTGGAGAAGGCATGGGACTCTTCTCTCGCGGCGGGCCGTTCAGGACCAGCGGCCTCGGAATGCATTGGGACACCGAGGATCCGTTCATCTTCGCCTCTCATCACGAGGACGACTACCCGAACGGCAACCGCCAGCAGGCGCCTCCGCTCGAGCAGATAAGCGGAAGGAACCTCGGAAGGGACTACAAGAAGATCCTCGGCTTCAGGATGTACCACGGAAAGGTCGTGCCGGGATTCCCGATGCACGCCCATTGGGGCTATGAGACCCTGACCGTCCCGGAGCTCGGGTTCGTAGACCACTTCGACACCGAAGGCGTCGACGGAAGATTCGGATTCGGGGACTGCCAGTGGGTCTCGGCATCCTCCAAGTACGAGCACTGCGAGATGTACCCGCTGGTCGAGCAGGAGGCCCGCAATCCCAACGACATCACCCAGATAATGATCAACCTGCCGTTGGAATCCAAGAACATGGGCTGCTCCGTCTCCACGATATGGAAGGAGGATAAATCCGTCGTCTCGGGCGATGGATGGACCATCGAGCTCTTCTGCGGACGCTTCGGAGGATCCGAGGCGGAATCCCCCAACGACGTGTCGTACGCCAGGTCCGCCAATCGTGTCCGCATCATGAGGATAGTTCTCGAGCCGGGGGCATCGATCTCCTTGGACGGCACCGACGAGAAGGCATCCAGGAACCTCTACTACGTGTCGGGAGAGGACTCGCGTGGAGAGCTACACCCGCCTCAAGTTCTCCCACAAGGGCTCGTTCGAGATCTCCAACGGGAGCGGGATGTCGGTCATGTGGCTCCTGGAAGGGCTTCCGATAGGGCAGCGCATGTCCTCGTTCGGACCGGTCGTCCTGGGAAGCGATCCCGAGGTCAGGAAGGCCATGGACGAGATACGCAGGAACGAGTTCGCCGAATGGCCTTGGAACATAATAGACAAGGCGCATCCCCTCGGGACTGGAAGATTCATAAGGTATCCCGACGGAAGGATCGACCGCCCTCCGTCGGAACAGTGCGGGGACGTCCCCGAAAGCGAGCTCAGCGCTCGCCCTTGAAATAGACCATCGCGTTGATGATGGTCGCCGCGATGTTGGAACCGCCCTTCCTTCCCTTGGGGACGATATAGGGGATTCCGTGCCTGTCGCAGCACTCGATCAGAAGCTCCTTGGCCTCCACCACGTTGACGAAGCCTACCGGGGCCCCGATTACAAGAGCGGGCCTGAGAGCGCCGGAGTCGATGAGCTCGACGATCCTGATGAGGGCGGTGGGCGCGTTTCCGACATCGAAGATCACGGGATGCTCCTTGGCGATATCCGCTCCGCGCTCCATGCATACGGTGGCGCGGGTGCATCCTCTCTCCTTGGCCTCTGCGACGACATCGTCGTTGCTGATGAAGCAGTGGACCTGGCCTCCGAATCCAGACAGCTTCTTCTTGTTGATTCCGGCGGCCGCCATCTTCGTATCGGTGACGACGTCGGCTCCAGCGCGGAGCGCCTCGACGCCCTTCCACGCGGCATCCTCGGAGAACACCAGATTGTCGGCGTAGTCGAAGTCCGCAGAGGTGTGGATGCACCTCTTCACTATGGAGAACTCGGGCTCCGGCCATGTGCGGCCTCCGAGCTCCGAGGTTATGATCTCCATGCTGCGCTTCTCGATCTCATCGGGTTTCACGAACTCTATGCTCATCTCTTCTCACCTTCGATTCTGTATCCTCTAGGGGTGATCATGCGGTCTTCGGACACGTCATCGTATTGCCTACGATGACGATGCAGAACATGTCCACGTCCGCGGGGTCCAGATCGCCTAATGTGGTGATCTTGCTCCATTCATCGGGCCTTCCGGCGTTCCTGACAATGCCGACAGGCGTCTCCGGCGAACGGTGCTTTGAAAGGATTTCGCAGGCCTGCGACAGATAGCCCGTGCGGGTCTTGCTCTTGGGGTTGTAGATGCAGGTGACGAAGTCGCCTTCGGCGGCCATCTCCACCCTCTTCATTATCAGATCCAGCGGAGTCATCAGGTCCGACAAGGACACGATGACGAGATCGTGCATCAGCGGAGCCCCGAGTATGGAGGCGGCGGACGAGGCGGCGGTTATACCGGGGACTGTGTCGATCTCGATGTCGGCATGCATCTCGTCGGCCAGCTGGTAGATGATCCCCGCCATCCCGTAGATCCCGGAATCGCCGGAGGAGACCATCGCCACATCCTTCCCGGAGACGGCATCCTCAATCGCCATGCGGCACCTCTCCACCTCCTTCATCATCCCGGTGGCCTTGTACACCTTGTCCGGAAAGATGGGACGGAGGAGCTCCACGTAGGTGGTGTAGCCGGTGACGACGTCTGCCTCCTCTATGACCCTGGCCGCACGGAACGTCATGTCGTCCTTTCCGCCCGGTCCGAAGCCCACGACATGGAGGCGTCCCTTCGGCATCGCTCGACCCCCTTGCGGAACTCGGTGGTGAAGTGCTTGTCGTAGAGCTTGGAAAGATCGTGATCGGTGCCGAGGCAGTCGCCGACGACGGTGAGAGCCGTCTTCTTGATGCCTTCGGCCTCCACCTTGGCGGCGATGTCTGCGAGTGTTCCCCTGACAATCTTCTGCTCAGGCCAGGAGGCCTTGTAGACCACTGCTGCAGGAGTCGTGGGCTCGTAGCCGCCCTCCTCCAGCTGGGCCACCATCTGATCCATGAATCCGATGGAGAGGAAGATGACCATGGTGGCGTGATGCCTCGCGAGATCGACGAGCTTCTCCCTCGAAGGCATCGGAGTCCTGCCCTCCATCCTGGTGAATATGACGGTCTGACTCTTTCCGGGGAGGGTGTACTCGGCCTCTAGGGCGGCCGCCGTGGCGAAGGCGGACGAGACGCCGGGAACGACCTGGTATGCGATCCCCAGCTCGTCCAGCCTGTCCATCTGCTCCCTGTGGGCCCCGTATATGGCCGGGTCCCCGGTGTGGACGCGGGCCACGTCGCGGCCTGAGGAATCCGCCTCCTTCATGACGGCGATGACCTCGTCGAGATCCATCAGAGCGCTGTTGTAGATCTGCGCCCCTTCCTTGTGGCCGTCGAGCACGGCAGGATTGACGAGCGATCCCGCATAGATGATGACATCCGCATCGTCTATCAGCTTCTTGCCTTTGATCGTTATGAGCTCCGGATCCCCGGGCCCTGCTCCTATGAAAGATATCATTCGAATCCTGCTCCGTAGCGTTTCTTTATGATGACCGTGGTGAAATAGCCGTAATCGCGATCGAGATCCATGGGGCCTATGTACTGATCCGACATCCCGACATTGCTCACCACGACGGCATGGTCGGGAGGGATCCCGAACTCGTCCATCATCGATGCTATAATGCCCATCGACTTGAACGCCTTCATCACCACGATATTGTCGAAGTTCTCCATGGAAGACCTCAGAAGAGAGGAGTTCTCCTTGGCCACGGGAACCACGGCGAGACCTTCGTTCCCGATCATGAGCGGAATGCCCGCGAGAGCCGCGCCGTGGCAAAAGGAGGGGATCCCCGGCACGACCTCGGTCTCGTATCCGCGAGAGGCGATCTCGCGGTCGATGTACATGTACGTGCTGTAGACCCCTACATCCCCGAGCGTGACCATCGCGATATCCTCGCCGTTGTCGAGGAGCCTGCACATGCGCTCCATGGCCTCCTCGCGGCATCTCTCCCTGATGGAATCGTCCGGATCCATCCTGAACAGGAGCTCCTCTACGCTCTTCTCCGAGACGTCCACGACCTGCTTGATTATGTCGAAGGCTGTGCTGCCCTCCCCGGGTTCGCGAACAGGGTACGCGATCACGCCGCATCCGTCGAGAATCTCCTTCGCCTTCAATGTTAGCAGTCCCGGGTCCCCGGGGCCCACTCCGATGCCGAACAGTCTTCCTTTCATCAAAACGCACCGGACATGGATGCTGGGCAAGAGATAAAAACAGTTGGATGAATAATCCCATGAAAGGCAGTCCGGAAATGTCTATCCGGAGCGCCGAAGCACGGAACTGCCGGCGACGGATGCGTGAAGGGATTCGAGCCGCGTACCTCAGGAGCGATATCAGATGGAACCGGAAGGCGTCGAAAACGATCAGATGTACACGTTCGTGAACAACAGGCGTCTGAGGCGCGGCCATACCACGGGCACGTGCGCGGCCGCCGCATCGAAGGCGGCCGCGATAGCTCTGCTGGGCGAACCTATCGACCGTGTTTCGATCAGAACGCCGAAGGGCATCATCCTGGACCTGCCTGTGGAGGATGTCCGCATCGATGGAGGATCCGCCTCCTGCGCCGTCAGGAAGGACGGGGGAGACGATATCGATGCGACGGACGGCGCATTGATCTACTCGACTGTCTGCCTCGTTCCTGAAGGCATAGAGATCGACGGCGGAACCGGCGTGGGCAGAGTGACCAGGAAGGGGCTCGACCAGCCTCCTGGGAACGCTGCCATCAACCATGTTCCCAGATCGATGATCAGGGAGGCCCTGGAGGACGTCCGTGAGGCATACGGATACAACGGAGGATTCAGAGCCGTAATCTCGGTCCCGGAAGGCGAGCGCATCGCTTCCAAGACGTTCAATCCCCGCCTCGGAATAGAGGGGGGCATTTCGATACTCGGGACGAGCGGGATAGTGGAACCGATGAGCGAGAAGGCTCTGGTGGACACCGTTCGCACCGAGATGACCATGAAGAAGGCTTCGGGCAGAAGGGTCCTCCTAGTGGTTCCGGGGAACTACGGGAAGGAGTTCTCCGAAGGCATCCCCGGCATCGATCCGGAATCCGCCGTCAAATGCAGCAACTTCGTAGGCGACATGCTGGACATCGCGGTGGAGCTGAAGACCGACATCGTTCTGGTCTCGAACATCGGGAAGCTGGTGAAGGTGGCGGGAGGCATTATGAACACCCATTCGCGCAATGCGGATGCGAGGATGGAGATACTCGCCGCCAATCTCGCGGTGGCCGGCGGATCCATAGAAGGCGTCAGAAGGATCATGGACTGCATCTCCACGGACGACGCTCTGGACGTGGTGGCCGATGAGGATCTCGTCGGGAAGGTGTCCGAGATCATGATGGACAAGATAGAATACCATATGAACCACCGCACGGACGGCGCCGTACGCACCGCCGCGGTGATGTTCTCGTCGAAGTACGGTCTTCTGGGCAAGACATCGCTCGCCGACGAGCTTCTGGAAGAGATAAGGGAGGATGAGGAATGAGGATAGATGCTGTCGCATTCTCGACAAAAGGATGCGAGACGGCCAAAAGGCTGAAGGACGCGCTGCCCGAGGACGATGTAAGGATCTACTGCAAGACGAAATCGGACAATGCGGGAGTCGAAAGGATAGAGGGATCCGTCGGCGAATGGACCGGGAGAGCGTTCGAGGAGTGCGAGGCGATAGTGTTCATAGGCGCCGTCGGGATCGCAGTGAGATACATAGCCCCGTACATCAGGAACAAGAGGGTCGATCCCGCGGTGGTCTGCATGGACGAGCTGGGGAAATGGACCATCGCACTCCTGTCGGGACACATCGGAGGGTGCAACGAGCTCGCCGAGAGGATCGCCTCCCGGATCGGTTCGGAGCCCATAGTCACAACCGCCACCGATCTGAACGGGAAGTTCTCTGTCGATACGTTCGCGGCACGCAACGGGATGCGCATATCGTCCATGGCCCTGGCGAAGGACGTCTCCTCGAAGGTCCTGGACGGAAGCTTCGTCGGATTCCGCACCGAGATCCCAATCTCCGGAAGATTCCCTGACGGGATCGTCCTCGCGGATTCAGGTGAGTTCGGGGTCTGTGTTTCCAGAGACCCGGGATCGAAGCCGTTCGATGTGACGCTCAACCTCGTTCCTATGGACATAACGGTGGGCCTCGGGTGCAAGCGCGGAACCGATCCGGAAAAGATGAGGAGCTTCGTCCGGAGGGTGCTCGAAGAGGATGCCATAGCTCCTCAGCGCGTATCGGCGGTCGGGAGCATAGACCTGAAGAAGGACGAGGCCGCCATCCTGGAGACGGCATCCGGGCTGCGCGCACCTGCCGAGTTCTTCTCTGCCGACGAGCTCAACCGCCTCGAGGGCGAATTCTCGTCATCCGAGTTCGTTCGCGGAATCACGTCCGTGGACTGCGTCTGCGAACGCGCGGCGAAGGCCTGCGGAGGTACGGAGTTCATCAGAAGGAAGACCTCCGAGGACGGCATGACGATCGCGATATGCTCCAAACCGTTCCAGGCGAGGTTCCTATGAGCGGCATCCTGATATTCGCCGGGACCGCCGACGGCCGCTGTCTTGCGGAGCATCTTTCATCACGCGGGCTGGACGTCCATGTCCGCGTCGCCACGGAGTACGGAGCCGTGGTCATGGAAGGAGACGGGGTAGATGTGGAAGTAGGAAGCCTCGGAGGAACCGAAGGCATCGCGGACGAGGTCTCCCGTCGCGGATACGAACTGGTGGTGGATGCCACTCACCCGTATGCCAGGGCCGTCTCCCAGCATATCCGCGAAGGCTGCGCGAAGGCCGGCGTCGAATGCATCAGGCTCGTGCGCGACGGCGGACAGGTCCCCGAAGGCGTCATCGAGGTTCCGGACGTGCAGTCGGCCGTAGAGTTCCTCTCGGGAACGACGGGGACGATATTCGCCGCTACCGGAGCCAAGGAGCTCGAGGCATACGTCTCGGTCCCCGATTGCAGGGAGAGGGTCGTCGCGAGGATCCTGTCCACGAAGGAGTCGATGGAGAAGGCCATCGGACTCGGATTCGAAGGAAGCCGCCTCATATGCGCGCAAGGACCGTTCACCGAAGAGGAGAATCTCGCAGCCTTGAGAAGATCGAACGCCAAATGGATGGTGACCAAGGACTCCGGCACCTTGGGCGGATTCGAGGAGAAGGTGCGTGCGGCCCGCCGCGCGGGAGCGAAGCTAGTCCTGATAAGCAGACCCGAGGAGTCGGGATCTACCCTTGCGGAGACAATCGGGATCATCGAGGACAAATACGGACTCGCGCATGAATCCTGCGGAGATCCTGCCGAGAAGAGGCGTGTGACAGTCATCGGCATAGGGATGGGAAACGGGGACCTCACCCAGAGGGCCGTCTCGAAGCTCGAGGAGGCGGACCTGATCGTCGGAGCCAAGCGCATGCTGGAATCAGTCGACACCCTGGGCCGCGACACTCTGGAGGAGTACAGGGCGGACGTGATCGCGGAGTACCTCGATGCCAACCCGCGCTACAGGAGGATCGCATGCCTCATGTCCGGAGACACCGGATTCTACAGCGGTACGAAGCAGATACTGTCCAGATTCGACAGGGACGTGTACGACCTGGACATCGAATGCGGGATCTCGTCCGTCGTCTATCTCGCTTCGAAGGTCGGAGAGACGTGGCAGGATGCGACGCTTACGAGCAGCCACGGATGCGAATGCAACATCGCGGGCCTTGTCAGAACCAGGCGCAAGGTCTTCACCCTGCTGTCCGGAGAAGAGTCCGTCCTCTCCATGTGCAGGACGCTGGACGAGTACGCCCCCGGGACGGAGGTCATCGTCGGCCAGGACTTCGGATATCCGGAGGAGCGCATAGACAGAGGGAGCCCCAGGGATCTCCTGTCCCATGGCTTCGGCAAGGTATGCTGCGCCATGGTGATAAACCCCGAACCGCATCTCGCACTTCCGTTGGGAATCCCCGATGACGATTTCATCCGCGGAGATGCGCCCATGACGAAGTCGGAGATCCGCGACCTGTCCGTGACCAAGCTCAGGCTGTCCCCGGGATCCATCGTCTACGATGTGGGAGCGGGCACGGGATCCGTGTCCGTCGCCATGGCCCTTATCGCCGTGGAAGGCACCGTCTATGCGATAGAGAAGGAGGCCGAGGCCGCCGATCTGATCGAAGAGAACAAGAAGAGATTCGGAACTCCCAACGTCACAGTCGTCCGCGGCACTGCTCCGGAGGCGATGGACAGCCTGCCAGCACCCACCCACGCGTTCATAGGCGGATCCTCCGGCAATCTGAAGAGCATCGTCGAACATCTCCTGTCGAAGAATCCGGACATCAGGATCGTCATCAACTCGGTGACCATTGAGACCATGAACGAGACCCTGCAGACCATCAAGGACCTCGGATTGGCCGAGGAGGAGTTCGTCAACGTGTCGGTGGCCAGGGCCAGACGCCTCGGCAGATACCACCTCATGACGGGCCAGAATCCCGTCTACATCGCGGTGGTGAGAGGAAGATGAGCCTTCCGAGATTCATGATATCCGCTCCCGCCAGCGGTTCCGGAAAGACCCTCGTGACCTGCGGGATCCTGCAGGCCCTGGTGAACAGAGGGCTGAGGGTGGCCTCGTTCAAATGCGGACCGGACTACATAGATCCGATGTTCCACTCCAGGGTCATAGGGGCCCGCTCGAAGAACCTGGATGCGTTCTTCGTCGACGACGCGACCCTGAGGTACCTCTTCGGACGGACCGCCGAGCAATGCGACATATCCGTGGTGGAGGGCGTCATGGGATTCTACGACGGCGCCACGTTCGACGGCACCTTCGCGAGCTCCTGCGACGTCTCGCTGAGGCTGGGGATCCCCGCCGTGCTGCTCGTGAACGCCAGAGGCGCGTCGCTGTCCGCAGCCGCGGTGCTGAAGGGTTTCAAGGAGTTCGCGCCAAACGGCATCAAGGGCGTGATATTCAACCAGATGTCCGAGAAGGTGTACTCCGTCGTGGCGCCGATAGCCGAATCCATGGGGGTCCGCCCGCTCGGATACGTGCCGAAGCTGAACGACCTGGTGCTGGAAAGCAGGCACCTCGGACTGGTCCTGCCCGGAGAGATAGAGGAGCTGAAGGACAAGCTCAACAGGCTCGCCGCTAAGCTGGAGGAGACGCTGGACATCGACGGCATCATCGAGCTGGCGAACGGAGCAGGGGAGCTCGAATACGATCCGCCCGCGGTAGGGCGCATAGACGGGCGCGTCCGCATAGGACTGGCCGACGACGACGCGTTCTGCTTCACCTACGAGGACAACATCGAGCTGCTGGAGAGATGCGGAGCGGAGATCGTCAGATTCTCTCCGCTGAACGATGACCGTCTTCCGGAAGTCGACGGCATAGTGCTGTCGGGCGGCTATCCGGAGCTCCACGCTGAGAAGCTCGAATCCAATGCATCCATGCGCGAGGACATCAGAAGATCGATAGAGGCGGGGATGCCATGCATAGCCGAATGCGGCGGATTCATGTACCTGCATGAACGGATGGAGGACAGCGGAGGGTCGGAGCGCCGCATGGTCGGCGCCGTGCACGGGCGCACGTGGAACACCGGGAAGCTCTGCAGGTTCGGCTACGTGACCCTTCATCCGCGCCGTCCGGACAGCGTCATGCCCGGCGTCGAGGTCAAGGGACACGAATTCCACTATTGGGACAGCGATTGCAACGGAGATGACTGGGAGGCCGTCAAGAGGGGGAAGAGCTACGGCTGCATCAACGACGACGGCAGCCTGATGGCCGGCTTCCCGCACCTCTACTACTACTCGGATCCCCGCTCCGCCCTGGAATTCGTGAAGAGATGCGCCGCATACCGCGATGCCAAGGAGCCTGAACAGGATGATGCGGGCCGTCCGGCCCGATATCCCTCAGACGCGCACCATGCGGTCCCCGATCCTCTGATAGGTGTGGCCTGAGATCTCCCAGTAGGGGATGGGCTCCTCCGATTCGACGGTCTCGTAGAAGCCTATTCCCGTGAACGCCTGGGCATGGACCTCGACAGAGGATCCTATGGAAATCCCGGTGAGCCCGGTGCATCCCGCGAAGGACGAGCTGCCGAGACTTGTCACTGCAGAAGGCACTTCGAAAACCCCCTCCATGCCGGGAGGGCATCTGAGGAGCGTATCGCCTTCCCTGTCGTACAGGACCCCGTCGACGGAGCAGTAGACCGGATTGCCTTCGTCTACATCGATGCGGGAGACGGAGGACGAATTGAAGGCGGTCGACGTTATATCGACGACATCCGCAGAGATGAAGACTGCATCTGCACCGGATGTCGAGAACGCATGTCCGCCTATGGACGAGATCCCGTCCAGACGAACCTGTCCTGTCACCGACGGCATGACGGCGATCAATGTTCCGTCGTCCGATGCCACCAGACCTTCGAGATTCGAATAGCGACCTCCTTCGGGAAGAACAAGGGTCTCCAGGGAGCTGCAACCGAAGAACGCCGAATCTCCGATCGATTCCACTCCTCCCTCGAAGATCACGGAGACCAGCGAACCGCATCCGGCGAAGACGTTCGTGCCCAGGACCTTCACGGAATCGGGGACGATCGCGCTGACGATCCCCGACTGATAGAACGCCGCATCCCCTATCCTCACCACGGTATCCGGGATATGCACGGTGTCGGCATCCACATCGAAGAAGGCCAGGTCGCCGATAGCGCTGACCACGTATGTTCCTCCGTCTATGGAAACGGTCGAAGGGATGCTGACGGATCCGCCGGCGATCCTGTCTGACGAATAGCCTGACACCGTGACCGTGCCGTCGCCGGATAATCTGTACTCCAGAATTCCTTCGGGGATGGGATCGGGCTCCGGCCCCGTGCCGCCTCCATCGTCGAACAGGCATGCCACGAACAGCAGCGACAGCGCGATCATCGCGCATCCTATCAGAGCCGCGGACCTCTGCGACATCTCAGATACCTCCGTCGGCACTGACGAGCCTTCCGTCGGTACTCTATCCCATAACTTTTCGCTGGACATGAAGCTATCCTGGCGATTACATA
>ERZ808258.193-NODE-193-length-28375-cov-2.872458_pt1 | contig 28375 bp, 29 predicted proteins | sample MGYA00521280_ERZ808258 | MGnify/ENA primary metagenome ERZ808258 (study PRJEB31516, sample SAMN03275585) | gut metagenome | biome: mammalia-associated habitat; material: feces | host: Papio cynocephalus | place: Kenya | collected 2012-07-19 ...
AACAGAAGTATCTAAAATTACTAGAAATATTCCAGCTAAGTTTCCTGAATTAGTAGGTACTCTGCATAAATGTAAATTCGTAACTCTTAGAGATGCTATGGCATTAGGAGTTAAAGATGATGATTTTTCTGTAATGATTTTTGATAGAGATTTTCTAGCACCTACATTTAATATGGCAGAGCAATGTAGTATTAATGATAAGCAATATCCAGTTGAAATGATTGCTGAATTAAAATATGATGGTATGTCTGTAGAAGCAGAGATTGTAAATGATACTATAGTGTCTGCTAATAGTAGAGGGGATACTGCTAATAATATTGCAACAGATCTAACTCCTATCTTTGGTGGTAAAAAGTTCTATAGAGCTAAAGATTATAAAAAGTTCTTTGGACAAGAAACCACTAGATTTGGTATGAAGTTTGAAGCTATTATTACATATTCTGATTTAGAGATTTTAGCAAATCAATATGGTATTACTTATAAGAATCCTAGAGTTGCAGTATCTGGTATTATAGCATCTAAAAATGCTAGAATGTTTAGAGACTTCATTACTCTTGTACCAATTAAAACTAGTGGATTACGTTTTAATAAAGTATCAGATGAAATTAATTTTATTAATGCTTATTATTCTTCTGGTATTACTATGAGATATGCTATACTATGTGGTAATTTCTATCAGATCTTAGATCAAGTACAGAAATTTACGGATGAAGCGGAATATGTTAGACCATATATGAACTTTGCATATGATGGTGTAGTAATCTCTTATACAAATGAGTCTGTTAAAAGATTACTTGGTAGAAAGAATAGTATTGATGAATGGTCTATGGCTATTAAGTTTAATGCTAGTTCTAAAAATGCATATTTCTTAGGGTATACATATACAGTAGGACAAGATGGCAGAATAACTCCAATGGCTCATTTTACTCCAGTAGAGTTCTTTGGTACTGTACATGATAAAACTACTGTTCATAGTTTTAAAAGATTTATGGAGTTAGATTTAAGAAAAGGTGATATTGTAAATATCAAGTATATGAATGATGTCATCTGTTATCTTACTAAACCACATAATTCTTATAATGAGCTTAGAGATAAAAATATTCCACCTATTGAATTTCCTAATAAGTGTCCTTATTGTGGAAGTGCAATTGTACTTTCAGATACAGGAGATACAGCATGGTGTTCTAATGTAAATTGTAGTGAAAGAGTACTAAACAAAGTTGTTAATATGCTAAAGAAATTAAATATTAAAGACTTTGGTAATTCTTATATTAGAAAACTAGGTATTTCTAATCTTAGTGGTTTACTAAATCTATCCAGACAAGATATCTTAAATAAAATCAGTAGTACTATAATGACTGATAAGCTATTAGCAAGAATTAATGATATTAAGACTAAACCTTGGTATGATTATCAACTTATTGGAGCTATTGGATTTACATCTATTAGTACTACTAGATGGAAACTTATCTTATCTGAAATACCTTTAAGCAGTATTATTCATACTAGATCTGATAATGATCTATTTAATTGTATGAAAACTATTAAAGGTGTAGGACCTGTTATTGCAGATACTATAGTTCATGAAAGACGAGCATTACTACCAGATTTAGCCACTATTGAAAATATGCCTAATGTAATTAAAACTTATGGGGCAATGAAAGATAATGGCATTCAAGTTAGATTTAGTGGAATTAGAGATGCTAATCTAGAAGAACAACTTAGAAATGCTGGTTATGATTGTGATTCTAAGAAAGGTGTTACTAATAAAACTAATTTCTTAATCGTTCCTTATATTGGATTTACTTCTACTAAAGTTACTAAAGCTATGCAGCATAATACTCGTATTATTGCTATATCTGATGCTGGAATGCTATTAAACAATAATCAAAAATAAAAAATACCTAAACGATATTATAATGATATAATATAATAATGATAATAACAAACTTTTGTTATTATACTAATTTATTTTATATCATTTTTATTAGTTATTTTAAGGAGGAAATATTTATGTTATTAGACAAATCTGGATTCGACAGCTATATGGTAGGAATTATGTTGGATATGGGTTGTGAATGGACATCTTTTGATACAATTCCAGCCACTAGAAGTATTTTCAATGCTTTGGTTAAATATCTGGTATATCTTAGATCTAAAGAAGATGTAACTCATAGCATTGTATTACGAAATGATTTTAAAGATAATGATTCTGAAATTATCTTTGCAGCTTCATTAGAAAAGAATAAGAGTGATGAAGGCACATCTTATTCTCTTACATTTACATGTGATCCTGAAGATATTCCGAAGGATTCTAAACTTATTAATATTGCTGATAGAGAAGCATTTGAATTTATTAGTAAGGATATGGAACAAAATCCACGTGATTCTTTCACAATTAATAGTGAAACAGGTGGAGCTTATAATTTGTATTGCGCATTAAGAGGTATTGTTATTAATCTTAAGGAATTTGGTAGAAAGTCTTTGAATAGTGATGATAATGTTATTGAACTTAAAGGCTTCTTTACAGTTACAGCTACTGTTGATGAAGGTGGTAAAGTACATATTAAAATTACACCAACAGAAGAATTGAAGCAGCTTATTAAGGATGATTCTACTATCGAAGGTAATAAAAAGAAAGACAGTGACACAAAACCAGAAGATAGTAATGAACAACTTAAGTTTCAGGCATAAATAAATTTATTTTAAATTAATTTTAAAAGGGATACGAAATCGTATCCCTTTTAATTTTTTATATATTTATGCAGAGGTATCATTATGAACATTGACTTTAAAAAGATTGTAATTGATGGTAAAAATATAAGTGTTGTATCTAAAAGTGAATTTGAAAGAATGTATAAAAATAAATCTTTAGATACAGACATTGCTGTTGAATATAATAATAAATATGTTTTACCATATGCAAAGAGACCTAAGAATAATGAACCATGTGCTATTCCTAATAGTACAGTAATTAGAGCCATTCTTCCTACTACTAAAGAAGATATGGAAAAGTATTCGGTTAAACGTATTATTAACTTTAATTCTTCTAGTTCATTTAAAGATGTTCTAGATAATGTATATAAAATTAAAGAAGAGAAAAATGCTGGATTATCTATCGTTAATGATTGTCTTCATCTAAATGTTTATGAAGAAGATACTCCTGAACTTAAAATTATTAAGCAGGCTATTAATGATAAACATATTGATCCGGATTCTTATAAAAATAAATTTCCATCATCTTCTGATTTTAATAATGATATGAGAGCATTAAAATCTCCTTCTAACCATAGTATTAGTTTCTTTAAAGCTAAAAGGATTCTTAATAGTTTTGATATTGATGGAGAATTCATTATTAGAGATAAAAAAGATGCAGTTAATCCAATAGGTAAAGAATATCGTATTAAACTTACTGAGGAGGAATAATATGAGTATTAAAAAATTTATACATGACTATGTAGAGAATCATGTAGATAATTTTAATGAGCAATTATTTCTAAGATCCGATGAAGCTATTATCGATCAATTGGAAAAAATTATCATATCTATTCAAACTCAAGGTCTATTTACAATTAAGGTTAAAGGATTTACAGTAGTAGATAATTATGATGATATTCAAATTATTTTAAGAAAGCATTATGAAAGAACTCTTAAAGGTAGTAAGAAAGCTTCTGATGATAACAGATTCAATTATATTGATTTGCAAGAATCTAAGATTAAACTTTTAATCGTTCATTATGAAACTTCATATAAGAATGAAAAAGAAAACTTAGATGTTATTATTGAAGTACCAAGAGTAGTAAATAAATTCTATTTCTTCTTAAAAGGTAATTATTATTCTCCAATGTATCAGATTGTAGATGCATCTACTTATAATAATTCGTCTTCTAAAAAGAGCACAAAGAAAGCTACTATTACTCTTAAAACTAATTTTCAACCAATCAAAATAACTAGAACTGAATATCCAGTTGAAGATACAGCTGAGAATAAATATTTATTTACTAGCTTCTCTTGTTTTGCATTTAATAAATATATACCAGCTATAGTTTATTTATTTGCTAAATATGGTGTATCAGGTGCATTAAGAAATTTAGGAGTATCTTCCTATATTTATGTATCTCCAGATGATTGCTCTAATGAAAACTATTGTTCATTCCGTAGTAGTAAGAATGATAAGATCTTTATTAATGTAAATAAATTCTTTATAGAGAATCCTATTATACAGCATGCAGTAGTTACAATGCTTAATATGATTACACCATCTATGAAGTATAATGATTTATATGAAACCGATATCTGGATTGAAAGATTAGGTGGTGGATTTGTAAATCAAAATAAATTACAAAAAGGTCTTACTATTCTTAAATCATTTGAATCTACATTAGATATTAATATTCAAGAACAAATTTATCTTCCATGGAAATATAAGAAGAATATGTTCGTATTGCTTCAATGGTTATTATGTGAATTTAATAATCTTAAAATGAAGGATACTATGAATATTACTACTAAGAAAGTAAGATGTGCAGAATATATTGCAGCTATATATGCAAAGAAACTTACTACTAATATTCATAGACTTAGTAATAAAGGTAAAAAAATCAATCTGAAAGAAATTGAAAGAACTATTAATATTAAGCCAGATTGGTTAATCGTAGAAATTACTAAATCGCAATTAGTAGGGTTTAGAAATATAGTAAATGATATGGATGCATTCTTAGCTACTAAGTTTACATATAAAGGCATTTCTGGTGTAGGAGATACTAATGGTTCTAATGGATCTAGATCTATTCCTAATCAATTTAGATTATTAGATATTTCTAATATGGGTATTCTTGACCCAGATGCATCTTCTCCATCTGATCCAGGTGTAAACGGTTCTATTATTCCATTTTTAAAGTTAAATACTAATGGGTATTTATCTGATACTAAAGAACCTATTACATATGAACAAGAGCTAAAAGAATTAGTCAATCAATATAAGAAAATCAAAGGACTTAGAGAAGTAATGGAGTTCAAACATAATATTCTTAATGACAATAATGTAACTACAGAAGATGTAGATATTGCTAACCAAACTGAATTGGTGGCAAATCATGTTACTGAAACATTAAGTGGTATTATGGAAACTAATGATCAGATCATCAAAAAACATCTGGATTCATTAAGTGGACTACCTATTCCAGAAGGGAGTGACATATTGAAATATGACGAATAATATCTATTATAGAGTATTCATATTTTCTCAAACTCAACATGATAAAATCATGGATATTGAGAAAGCCAGAGGTTCAACAGAGCCTAGATTTGGTACAGTAATTGTACGTGGATCTCCTAAAGTTTATACTGCGATTTTAGTAAGTAGGGATAATATTAGATATCCAGATTCTAAAGTTCTTATAGAAGGGGATATTCGTAATATTAAATTTACTAAAGGAAGCCTTGGTATTTAATATGGAACAGAAGAAACTTCGTAAAGTAATTACTAGAGTCATTAGACCTGGTGTTTGTCCTGTATGTGGTCATACAATGGCTCTATTAATTGCTCAATATAAAGCTTGTAAGATATCTCCTATGGGATGGATACAAGCTGTAATGGATAAACAATCTAAATATACTTGTGTATGTCAGCACTGCGGTCATACAGAAGATATGAAAATTACAGTTAGAGGTCTATTACCAGTTAATTTTAATGAAGAAGAAGATAATAGACCTAAACTGTTATCTGATAAATACAATCCTATTGGTAATGATTTTTAAAGGAGAGAGTAATATGTATTACGATTATAACAATGAAAAACCTGAAAACAAAGCAACTAAAAAAACTGTAATTAAAGTTGATTATTATGTAGATGACGATAACACCTATTCTAAAGTAAAAGAAAACAATAATGCGCATCCTATGAAGAATGAAGAAACTTATACTACATATGATAAAGCTGTACAAGAATTAAGCAATCATATTGATAAAGTTTTTGATGATAGTACTACTAATAATAATGCAGAAAAGATTTTAAACAAAAAAGTTGAAGAAAAGAAAAAAGAAGATTCTGAATTTGAAGAAAAAGCTAAAGCTACAGTAAAGAAAATTAAGAAGGTTATGAACCCTGATACAGAAGAAAAAGAAGTTATACTGAATCCATTAGGTAACGCTTGGTTTGACAAGGTATTTACTGATGATGCAACTATTATTGAAATGACACAAGAAATTAAAAAAAGAATGAAAAAATATACATTGTATAATAAAATTAGAGAGTTTTTACTAAATACTGATTTTATCCCAGCATTTATTTGGTTTATGGAAAATAGCTATAATAAAGTATCATTCCGTAATCATAATAAAAGACGTGTTTATCAAATTTATAAAGATCTTATCAAAGGTAGTAATATCTATGCTATCTGTATTAAAGATGAAGATAAAAGATCAAAACAGTTTGATTGTGAATTCATCATTAATGGCTCCAATAAAGCTATGACTGATTTTTATGCTAATAGAAAAGCTAAATTTGCTAAGATCTTAACTAAATATATTATTAGTTCTAATACTGCACCATATATCTTAGATCTTATGGGTTATGATAATAATTCAATTGATTGGGATAACTATAATGCTGTACCTACCTCTACATCTACTATACGTAGTATGTATAGATCTGAACGTTATGTAAAAACTCTTGAGAAAGTTTGCTTTGGTAAAGATTTTAATTAATAAATATAATGTAATAGAGTAGACCTATATAGGTCTACTCTATTATTTTTTGCTATTTATTTTTTAGAACTTTATAATAAATTTATCGGTTTTAAAGAAAGGAGAATATTTTTAAAAATGAAGCCATATTCTTCACAATTAGTAGAATCATTACAAAACTGGAAAAATTTAGGAACAGATAATACTAGCAGACTTAATAAAGCATTAGAATTATATTCTAATGCTATTCCTGTTACTGAATCCGAGTTTTTGCAACAACCTAAAAGTTTATTAGAACAAATGATAGTAGCTATTATAGCTACTGATAATATTTCTTTAGATGATTTAAAGAAATGTATTTACGATAATGTTAAAGATGAAAATAGTAAAGAGGAGTTAGTTAATCTCTCTCATGATGAACTGGATATAAAACGAGTTAAAGCTAATCATGATATTATAAATAAACGATTTAATCTAGATGAAATAATGCATGATGACACTCATTATATTTATAAATTATTACTTAGTGAATTTCCGCAATTAGCAATAATTGAAATTTGTAAACTATTAGATACCTACTCTCTTTCTATTCAAGATAAGTTTGCTTTAATGGTAGAAGAGATTAGTTATATATCTAAAAATCCTGAAGTTTTATATTATCTAATTCCTACTGTGCATTCATATTTATTTTCTACATATCCACCATCTTCTGTATCTGAAGATATAATTGCTAAAGTAACAGATTCTATTTCAAAGAAAATAGATAATTCTGTTTATATTCAAAAATATATTATTGAACCTGCAGCTGCTGATGCTAATGGAATTGGGTTATATCAAGATGTGTTTAGTAAGATAGCTAAGTTTGAAGAATCTCCTTTAAATACAGGAGATTCTAAATGTATAGGCAATGTAACTGATCTATTCTCAGATATTGCCTGTTCAATTACTAATTTACAAAGTTTATCTGATATAACTAAAATAGCTTTAGGGATATATTATCAATACTTTATAGTATCAAAATATGCTAATAATGAATTAGTTACAGTAACTGATATATTGTATACATACGTAGATACTATTTATAAAAAGTTTAGTGATGATATTTTCTCTAATGATTTTATTAAAGAACTCTATAATATTTTCTCTAATTTCTATAATACTATTAAATTACGTTATTCAGAATATATGGATGATTTAAATCCTATTGTAGCAATAAATAATTTTTGCGGTATTTTAAATACAGTAATAGAATATCATGATGCTAAAAAAGTATATTCTCTAAAATATGAGCCTTATGATATTAACGATAATCCTACTGGTTTATTTACCGATTATGATAATGCTTTATTAAATGATATAGAAGAATCATACAATATATTCCAGTCTAATGTATTAGAAGAATCTACTATAAATACTTTTACTAATAAATATATTTTATTAAAGGCTGATAAAGATCTATTGGACTTTATAGAAGAATCCTATGAAAAACATTATCCTTTAATTGATAAAACTAAATTATTACTTTCTTTAAATGAAGCTGTTAAAGAATTAAGAAAAGATAAGTCTACTCCAGATAATACTTCTAAGATTACTAACTTAAAAGAAATAATTAATAAAGTAAAGAATTATCATGATATAAATCAAGATGATATGGAAAATAATGATATCTTTTCAGATAAAAATTTATTATCTGCTAATATAATGCCTATTAAAGATTATAATCAAGATTCTATGAAAACTTATACTATAGATAAAATTTCTACTTTATATAATGAAGATACAGTATTAACTAATGCTATAGCTAGAGAAGCTATGCATGAAATGAAACTTTCTTCTTATGTAACGTTAGGATTAGATAGAATAAAGAAAACTGCTTCTACATTAGTAGATGCACAAAAAACAGCTTGGACTAATATAGATAGATTTGCTGATACTATAGAAAAAATTAATACAGAAGAAGATAGAAGAGAAGCTAGAATACAAGTTGTAAAGAATAATTTCTTACCATCTATGTCTAGATGCATTAAGTCTATTATTATAGCTGGCGGATTAGCTTTATTAGTAAACCCTTTCTTAGGATTAGTAGCTTTAGTAGTTAGATTTGTAAATTCTAAAAGAGCAGCTAAAGAAGAAAGACAAGCAGTTGCAGATGAATTAGAAGTAGAGTTAGAAATGATTGATAGAAGAATTAGAGATGCTGAAGAAAATAAAGATTATAAAAAAGAAAGAAAATTAAGATTATTAAAGAAAAAGCTAATTGTATATCTAACTAAAGTAGCAGTAAATAGTAAAACTAAATGGAATGATGAAATTATGTTTAAAAAGGATACAGATGATGCTGGTTCAGAATTGGGGTTGAAAAATGATGATTAATATATACAATGAAGAAAAGCTATCTGCTAAAGATAGAAAAGAATTACCAGCATCTATATATGGATTACCTGCTGAAAAGAAGTATCCTTTAAATGATGCTAATCATGTAAGATCTGCTATGGCTTATTTTAATCATTGTGATAAAGACAAGAAAAAAGAATTAGCTAGAAATATTATGAAAGCTGCTAAGAAGTATGGTGTTGAGGTAAGTGAAGACTCTGAAGTATATAAGACACTTAATGAATCTTATTATTATAATGAAGATTATAATACTGATAATCTAAATGTAGTATTAGAGGCAAGAAAGAAAAAAGAACCTGATCCTGCTACTATTGTAGATACCGCAGATGATGATGACACAGAAGATGATTATACTAATACAGAACCTGAAGAAGATACTGATACTGATGAAGACAATGAGCCAGTAGATATTGATGCATCTAATAATACTGATGGTACTACAACTACAGATGATGATTATACTACCGATGCAGATGACACAACTGATGATGATACTACATCAGCAGATACAGATAATACACCTCCAGAAGAAGATAATATTGAAGTTCAAGATACATCTGATGATACTAGCACAGAAAATGATTATACAACTGAAGAAGAACCACAAGAAGTACAAGATACTTCAGATGATGATCCAACAGATACTACTGGTGATTATACAACAGATACTAATACAGAACCTCAAGATACCACTGTAGATGCATCTAATGATACTGGTGAAACTGATGATTATACTAATATTGAGAATGATACAGGTGCAGATACTGCTGTAGATACCTCTTCTGATGATGATAATTCCGCAGATTATACCGATTCTGGCAATTCTCAAGATTCAAACACTGATAACAATAACAATACTGTAAGGTCGGATGCTCCTGATAATGATACTGAACAAAATGATACTGCTGGAGGAAATCCAAATCAACCAACTGACACCAGTGATGCTGATGGTGATGATGCAAATAACGATGATTATACTGATACAGATACTAATGATGCAGGGGATGGCTCAGAAGATGATGTAACAGGTGATCAAAGTGGTGATGCAGATTCTCCTGATGCTTCTATGGAAGATGATGGAGGTGCTGGTGATTCTCAAGCTAATTCTGAAATTCAGGGATTACAACAAGATGTCTTTTCTAATTTGACTGAAGATCAATTAAGAATAAAAACTAATAATCAAAAACAACAATTTATTGATCTCTTCAATGATATTACTGATATTCTTGAACGATTATCAGTAATAAACAAAGATTCTAATATAGTTGATACTCTCAACTATGTAAATGATTCTCTTTCCGATCTAAGAGAGATGATAAAGGATTCTTTAACAGATTCCTTTAACACAAGAAGTTTTGTGGAGAATCAAATAATTCTTGAACGGTTCATTACTATATATACGATGCTTATTAAAATAATGGAAAAAATAAGCAACAAGAAACAAGCCGAAAATAACAATAATAAAAAATAAAGAGATAAAAAATTAAAATAGAACGTAACCTTATAATCAATTTTATAAGATAATATACATAAACCCATAAAATTGATTTAAAATATAATCGATTTAAGGAGGAAAGCTAATAATGGCTGTAATTAAATCTATGAATGAAGATGCCAAGGTAGACCTCAGCAGCTATGCAACTAATGAAATGCATGGAGTAGCTCAGGAATACGTTGATACTATCAATGCAATTAGAGAAGAATCCCAAGGTGCCTATGATATGGTAAAGGATCCTTCTTCAGTTCTTAAGGATAGTGTATTTAAAGAAGAACTTAAAAATTCTTTTAGAGAAGGTTCCTATGATCCATCAGATCCTGCATTTAAAAACAGTGCAGTTCTTGAAAATCATTTGAACAATATGGACGCTATCTTTGAAAACGATACTGCTCATATCATGAACGAATCTTCTCCACTTGGTGTATACAACCCAGTTGTAGGTATGACCCTTCCAATGCATAAGAATATTCTTATGAATGCAGTATTTGATCAAGTTATGCCAAAAGATGTAGCTCGTTCATCAAAATTCACCCTTACCATGGAAACTCGTACTCTTATTGATACTAAAGGTAATCAGTACGATATGTTCTATGAACAGAACAAGATTAAAGATGCAGTTGATGATTCTATCCCGACTGCTGATTTTGTTTGGGTTGAAGATGGAACTACCAATAATGTAACTACTACAATTGGTGGTCGTGGTGCTGCTACTGGTGACCTTGTTCATGATGCTTTCACTGAACAACAGGTTTCTACTGCTAACCTTCCATTGACTGCTCTTTCTATGAAGACTTATGTATCTAAGATTCTTATTAAAGGTCTTGCAGTTGCTGGTTCTAAATACATCGATGACATCGAAGCTGCTAAAACTGACTTAGCTGGTCATATTAAAGTAGCTAATAAAGATGTTGCTGATGCTATTCTTATTTTCGACGTAAATGGTAGATTCAATCCTAACTATGGCGCTAATGATCGTATTTTCAACGGTCAGTTTATGCTTGAAGTTCCTGTTGCAAGAGACGCTGCTACCAATAAAGTAACTAAGACTACTGTTCGTCTTAACATCATGGGTACTATGGATAAGAATAAGATTGCTCTTAGATCCTTTAAACCAGAATCCTTTGATGCTACTATTCAGCCAGCTGGTGGTTGGAAAGTTGTTGCTGATGATGCAGCTGGTTCTCTCCAAGGTGCAGTTATCCATGCTGTAGTTGATGTTTCCAACGCAGTATTCCCAACTGTTAAATTTAAATGGTCTGCTAAAACTGACTTCTATGAAATTCCAGAAGCTCCACATCTTACTACTGAAATTACTCCAGAAGAAGTTAAAGACCTCCAGGCAACTTATGATGTAAACCAGGTTACCAAACTCATGTCTATGATGAGACTTGCACTTCTCCATTGGAAAGATGATTCTATCCTTAAAGATCTTGATGAATCCTTCCTCCAGATGCCTGCTAATCAGAAAGTTTCTGGCGCATTCGACTTTGCTCCGCCACTTAACTACAACAACAACCCAGTTGAATGGCGTAAAGTTATGTTCATGGATAACCTTGATCAGTACGTAACCCGTATGCTCCAGGTTCTCAATGATGAAAACATGACTGTAGCTATCTTTGGTCGTCCAGATCTCATTCGTCGTATTGCTCCACAACAGTATACTTATCAGTCCCCATCCAATATTGGACCGGTTGAACTTGATTTCAAGAGAACTGTTGTAACTTCTGAAAAGAGAGTTTATAACTTCGTATCTTCTCAGAAGATGAGAAACTCCAATAACCTTATTGTATTGCTCATTCCAAGAAATTCAATGCGTATTACTTATAAGGTAATTGATTATCAGATGTACGTATCCAATGAAATTCGTGATACTGCACATTACCAAGTTCCAGCAATGACCTGCTTTGAACGTTGGTTCTTCCTCCAGTATCAGCCTGTTCAAGGACGTATCCGTATTCTCAATGCTTCTGGTCTCAGGGAGAATGCTTATATGAAGAATGAAGAAGATTATCTCATTAAGGGTGCTATGAATGATGATACTGCTAATACTGAACAGTATGCTTCTGAAGTAAATGGAGTTATTGATCCAGAAAATGGTCATATGAAACTCCCACCTGTAACTACTTCTAATCCTTAATGAATAAATATAAATAAGTTATAGGTGTTAAAGGGATAGAGGTTTCCTCTATCCCTTACTTTAATTTATTAAGAAAGGAGGATTAATTTTGTTAGATACAAATGATATTCTCGCTGAAATCGGTGAAATAAATTTAGATGTAATTAATCTTAAAGCTAGACCTGGTGATAAAGCAGTGCTAGGTAAGATTAAAGAATCTTTAAATAAAATATTTCCAGATACTAAATGTGTAGATGTAACTTATACCGTAAATACAGATAAAATGTTTTTTGGAATTGTAGTTATGCCTATTTTAACTCCTAATGAAATATTAAATATTATGATTTCTGATGAAGATACTAAGATTAATACTTATAGACTAGAATTAGATTCTAAACTATTTTCTGAAATGATAGATTTATCTGTAGATGAAATTACATCTATAATTGTTCATGAAGTAGCTAGACTTGTTAATGATTATTATCCATTAAATAATGCTAGATACTTAATTGATAAAACAGTATTAGATTATGGTATTACTTTGAAAATGAGTGAATATGTACCATATATTGAAATTATCGGTTATGGTATTAAAGAAGCTGCTAGAAGATCAGTATCTATTTTTGAGAATAGCTATTTAGTTCCATATTACTTAGATGAAACTTATGAGCTTACTGATTCATTAAGAAGAGCTGTAGCTAAATTAGAAAGTAAAGGTAATCTTTGGGATACTGAAGTAGATAATAAATCTATTATCATTAAATGGGTAGTTAGATTGTATACTAATATTCTTAAATATAGAATTATGGCATTACATACCTTAGAAAAAGGTATTGAACTAAATGGATCTGTTTTAATTATTAATGAATTAAAAAATATAGTTAAAAAATTACATAGAATTGATGATTACTCTTTAACGCAAGAAGCTTCTAGTATTATTTCTTTAATAATAATAAAAATGCAGTTCTTAATGCATTAGATAGGTTTAAAACTAATGGTATTAAAAGTTATTATGATGATTTTTATGAAATTGAATTTGAATATAATAATATGGATGGAGATAGAGGAACTGCTATATCGTTATTACACAAAATTAATTCTAGAATGAGTGTAATAGACGATTATGTTAGTACTGAAAAACTAGACCCTCAAACTATAAAAAGGCTACGTGAATTATATTATAGATACGATAATTTACGAAAAAAAATAGCATTCACTAAACTTAAACCACCTCAGACATTATTAATTGATATAGATTAATTTATTAGGAGGGGTAATTTATGGAAGCTATAGTTAAAAAATTTATCTCTAAATTATCTAGTTATAAAGATTCTTTAGGCTCTATATTTGTTTCTTCTAGTAAAACCATTAAGATAGTTGCTATACTATATATTATAATTGCTTTATTACCATTCATAACTGCATACATATTTTTATTACTTGAATTTTTCTATCATGATATGTATGATATAGATAGAACTATCAAGTTAGGGTCTACTATTATAGGAGATTCTGCTACAGGATTTGTTTTATTTATACTTGGTTTAGTTACTAATGGTGAAAAGATGATTAATAATAAGATAGCTAGTAATAGTTCTATTATGGATAAATATCTTAAAGATAATAATTTACAGGTTAAGTCATATACAGAAGAACAAAATACTGGTAAAAAATAAAGTTATTCATATGCTAAATACCATGACGAATATTCGTCATGGTATTGTTTTTAATGGTTCTAGGAACTTAACTATAATATATTTTTAGTTATAGTAAAGGAGAAGTATTATGAGTTTATCTAATGTAAGTAGTAATAATGCATATTCTAGTAATAATAGAAATAAATATGCAGTAAGTATTAATGGTATCGCATTGTTCAATAATAATGAAAATGAATATAGATCTGGAATAGGATTTAGTATGTGGAATAATATGCTTAAAATCTATATTATTCCATTTGATGAAACTGAAGGTAGATTTAATACTAGTTATTTGGCTAATCATGCTTGTATTTTCTTATCACAAACTAAAGCTATTATGCTTTCTGAACTATTAAAGAAATTTAAAAAAGATAGAGAAAAATATAATGGTTATGGAGTTAAAACTAGTAAATCTATTACACACCATATGTAATGGGAGATATTGAAGTTACTATTAATAATGGTACTAGATTTAATAGTTCTATTGATAAAACTGCTATTAGAATTATTAAGTTCAATTATGATGATAATATGATTGATAATGAAGGTGCATATCAACTTAAATCTGATTATTATGCAGAAAGTTATATAAATAATGTATCTAATAATAATGGTATCGTAGAATATGATAAAATAGAAACTCCTAATTTCAAAGATATTGAATTGGATTTAATCATTAATCAAATAGATGAATTTATTAAAGCTACTACTAATGCTTATGCATATTCTACTTCACAAGCTATGGAATATAATATTAGAACTATTAAAGAAAGTCTAGATGATTTAAGTAGGTGATATAATGAACAGTGGTATATCTTCAAATGTTCAAATAGTTTATAACTTATTTGAATTTGAAACTTTAATAGATCTAGATTTATCTGTAATAATGTATATCATTAATAATATGAACAACTCTAAATATATAGACACTGATTTATTAAAGAATACAACTACTATTAATGGGTTAGAAAATAGACTATTATTTAGAGAAAATATAAATCCATTATCTATTATTATTAAAAAAGATTATGAAGATTCTATAGATGATATTTATAATGAACTTATGAAATCTCATAAAAAAGAAATTGTAGATAATGCACTACCTACAGATATTATGACTTTTTGTAATCTAGGATCATCTATAACTGGAGTTGTAAATAATCATGTAAACTGTAAAGATAAAATAGAAGAAGAATATATTCATACATTTCCTGGTAAAATTATTACTAAGATAAATGAATATGATTTATCTGCATATAATACATTATATGCTAAAACTATAGATAATCTATTTAATTATAAAAATCTAACCAATAAAAAAATATTTATCCTTAATACTAGATATAATATGATGAAAGATTATCTAATATATAAGCCAGAAGCTATGGCTGTTAGTACCAGTAATACCATGTGTATTATTGATCCATATAAAAATCTTACTATTCCGTCTATGGGAGGACTATAACATGACAAACGAAACTTGGACTAGAGTTATTTCTAATATTGTATCTAAAGATGTTCTTAGAACTATTCAATTAAATACAATGGAAGTTATTGCAAATACACTTGCTAATTCTTATGGACCAGATGGCTCTACTACACAAATTAGAACTATGACTACTGCTAAAGATGCTGGAACTACTGAATATACTAAAGATGGTCATAAAATCTTGTCCAATATTAAATTTAATAAGCCTATTGAATATTCTATTGTAGATGATTTGAAAGCCATTACTACCAATACAGTTAAAACCGTAGGTGATGGTACTACATCTGCTGTTATTCTTTCTTATTTAATTTTTAAAGAACTTAAGAATCTTGCTGATAAGACTGGTAAAAGTGAAAAAACTATTCTTAACGAATTTAAAGCTTTAGTTAAAAAGATTACAGCTATTATTAAAAAAGATGGTCATGAAGCTACATTAGATGATATCTATCATATTGCTTATACATCTACTGATGGTAATGAAGAAATTGCCAATGATATTAAAAAGATTTATAAAGACTTTGGTATGGAAGTCTATATTGATGTAGGAGTTACTAATAATGAAAATAGTTTGGTTAAATCTTATGAAGGTCTTACGTTTGATAGCGGGTATTTAAATCCTAATCTGATTAATAATACTGCAAATAATTCTTGTACTATTAGAGATCCTAAAATTTATATTTTTGAAGATCCTATTGATACTCCAGAAATGCTTAAATTTTTATCTATTATTGTAAATACTAATTTCTATCAACCTCTTAAATCTAATAAACCACCTGTACCAACAGCTATCTTTGCACCATCTATTTCTGCTGATGCACAATCTGAAATGAATAATGTATTTAATACATTCGCACAAGTTCCATCTGAAATTAAACAACTTCTTATTGTAAATACTGGATTAACTAGATTAGATAATTTGTACGATTTAGCTACATTATCTGGAGCTAAGACTATTAAGAAGTATATCGATCCAGAAAACCAAAAAGAAGATATTGAAAAAGGATTAGCTCCTACACCTGATACAGTATCAGATTTCTGTGGTACGGCAGATTTAATTGTAGCTGATGCTAAGACTACTAAGATTATTAATCCTAAACTCATGTATAATAAAGATGGTAGTAGATCTTTTATTCTAATTAATCTTTTAAATACATTAGAAGCTGAATTGACTACTTATAAAGAACAAAATACTGATATTAAAAAGATTTATACACTTAAAAGAAGAATCCAATCTCTTAAAGCTAATATGGTAGATTACTTTATTGGTGGTATTTCTTATGCCGATAGAGATGCTAAAAAAGATTTAGTAGAAGATGCTGTATTGAATTGTAGATCAGCTGCTATTGATGGAGTTGGATTTGGTGCTAACTTTGAAGCATTAAAAGCTATTGACTCTATTATTACTAAGAAATATAAAACTTCATTTACAGATAAAGAAATCGGAGATAAAATTGATTGGTCTCTATTTGATGAAAAAGATATTGCTATTGCTGTAGCTAAAGCCTATGTAACATTATTTGAACGTATTTATGCTGAAAATGATAGTACTAAAAATAAAAAAGATCTTATTGTAAAAGATTCAATGATTCATGGTTGCCCTCTTAATATTAGAAATAATAAATTTGATGGTACAGTACAGACTTCTATTAAAGCTGATACTGTAATTCTTGATGCTATTTCTAAAATTGTAGGATTGATGTTTACTACAAACCAATACTTACTTCCAGATCCAAATTATAATACTTACAAAATGTAGAAAATAAATACAAAGATAACTATATATTAAATCCTAATTAACTGCTATGGGTATTAATTTACCCATAGCAATTCTTTTTGTATTAGGGGAATATATTATGAAGATATCTTTTAATCGATACATTAATAATCCTGAGATTATTAAAGGTATGGCAACTAATCATCAAAGAAAATTAATACGGCAAGATTATGAAAGAAGATTCGATGCAGTATTGGTTAGAGAAGCTGGTACAGTAGCTTATTATCTATTTAAAGATACTAAAGTTGAGAATAGATATTATGCTCATCTAATGATTCCATCTGAAACTACTAATAAATTATACTACGACGTAGTTATAGAATTAACTCTAGAGAATCCAGAGCAATTAGTATCTGATATGAGTAATTATACAGTTAGATTCTTTGCTAATGACCCAGCTTTTGTATTTACATGGGCATATTCTTTTAATAAAAAAGATTTAATTATAGACTGGTTAAAGCCTAAGTTAAATAAACGATGCTTAACTGATAAACCTGTTATTAGAAATCCTTCTATACAAACAGGGTATGTAAAGTCTATTTACTTTGCATATTATTATATGAAATTACATCAATTATTTAATGCATTATCATGGAGTAAAGCATTACCATTGAATAAATCTATTTTTTTAAAAACAGTAATGAACTCTGATGATAAATTAGTTGATAATCAAAGATTTAGTCAAATTCAAAAACGATTAAAGCAGCAACAACAAGAAGCCAAATTGAAGGCACCTAATACTAGAGATATGTCTAGATATACTAGTGAAAGAATGAAAGTTGCACCTACAGCAGCATATGCTGCTAAAGCTAGTATATTAAAACCTAAAACTCTTTCTTCAAAACTAGTTAAAAGATCAAGAATTATAAAACCACGTAAACGCTAAATACGTTATATATTATAATTATGATTAATAATTAAATTGGTAATTTTATTGCCAAATTGTTTTATATAGTTTAGGAGGAGAAATGAACACTATTAATGAGATCGGGAATTCTCAACAACAACAATTTGTTAGAGTAGACGAATGGAAACCAGCACCTGAAGATATGGTATTCTCTTCTGCTGGAGAAGTAATTATTTGTAATAAACTTGTTAGCCCTGATATGGCTAATAAACAATTTCCATTTTTTGTAATGAAACCTAAGAAAGGTTATGCTAGTAGTACTAGAATAAAAGGCGATAGTGTTAAATTTGGATTTAAAGACCATTGCGTTCATTATTTAAATTATTTTGAAAAATTTTATGATAAAGATCAAATACTAGTTAGTATTTATAGTTATCTTAAAGTAATGATAGATAGTGAAGATAAATATAAATATACCGAACAAAACTTTGCAAATGATTTGGAAAGATATATCATTAGATATGATAATCCTAAAGAAAAAGTATTTAAATTTAGAAATAATATTCGTAAAATGGTAGATGATAATTATTATATCACTCAAACCTATACAAATATTAAAAATCCATGTTTAGCTTATACAGATGAACATGTTAAAATTTTAATGGAGATTAGTATTATTCAATTAATGCTAATTCCTTTAATATCTCATTTTTATTGGATGCGTAGATATCCAAAGACTGTATCTGTAAATAAATTCTTTCTATCTATTTTCTCTAGAATATTTAATGTAGTAAATGAACATTATGGGATTGATATCATTAGTAAATTATATGAAACAGTACTTACTAATGTAAATAAGAATGTACTTTCTAATAGTAAGCTATGGGAAATGCAAAATATTAGAAGTAGAGATAATACTACACAAGCTATTCAAACTGTTGAAAATATTATATTACAGATTATTCCTAAATATACTTTTGATAAAAATATAATTAATTTTAATTATATTACTATTGAAAGTGAATTAGATCATAAAGTTAGATTGATAGATTATGGTTATAAATTAAGTTCTATTTCATCTTCTGAAAGAGATGAAGATAGTAATTCACAAGCTGATAAATTTGAAGCTCATATGGATAAGATAGATGAATCCTTAGTTATTCAAACTAAAGTTAATTGTGATGAAACTATGGCTAGAATTAGAAAAGAATTTGGTACTCCTAGTGAAGCTGAAATTAATTATTATATATGGATGCTGCAATATGGAGGAAAACCAGTTAAAAATTCTTTCCAATTTAATTTAGTTACTTATCCATTCATGAAATGGTTTAAAGATTTACAAACCGTAAAGATGATTGGTATTATTGATTATATTACTTTAATGATTGCTTGTAAAAATTGTTTGATTAGTAACGGTCAAACATTCTTACCATATATTATTGGTGGTAAAATTGATAGACTAGTTAGTAGAAAATCGGTAAATAAAAGACTTATGGAAAGAATCAAAGATTCTGAAGGATATATTAAAGTATCTGAAAAATACAATAATAAAAAACTTGAAGATGTAATCTTTAAGACTATATCTCAAATATTATCCTCTACTTTCATTAATATTGATTACTACAATAGAGAATACAATGGAGTAATAATCAATACTACTGTAGTTCCTGAAAGAATTGCTGAAGAATATTTTCAGTATATACTTTTGATTTAACAGTAGAGAGTAGACATATGTCTACTCTCTATTTTTTATTTAGGAGATTAATATGGATAATGAATCTATTGCTCTATTAAAAATATTAAAAAGAAATTTCCCAGAACTAAAAGTATCTGGAAATGAATATGTAGTACGATGTAGATTTTGTGGTGATAGTAAAAATGAATCATCTGCTCATTTCTATATTAAAATAGGAGATAAAGATTCTGTTCCATTGTATCATTGCTTTAAATGTGAACGTAGTGGAATACTAACACCAGCTGTATTACGAGAGCTAATAGGCGATTCCAATATCACTAAAGATGATATTTTCGATTTAACGGAATTATCTAAAAGTATTTCATCTAAAGTTAATTTATCTAGAGTTAGATCAGGATATAATAAATTAATACGAAATACAACATGGGCCTTACCTACTGATAACGTATCTTTTTTAAAAGAGAAATTAGATTATATTAATTCCAGATTAGACCTAAAACTGTCAGTTCAGGAAGCTCAAAATCTTAAAATAATATTTAGTATTAAAAATTTATTATCTGCTAATAGCTTAAAAGCCAATAGAAGTCAAAGTATTATAGATGAATTAGACAAATATTTCATTGGATTCTTATCTATAGATAATGGATTTTTAACTATGAGAAATGTTAATGATAATAATGGATTTTTAAAAGATAGTAGATACATTAATTATTCTATTTATAATGAAAAAGGGAAAGATCATCTTAGATATTATTGTATTCCAACTAAGATAGATAAATTATCTAAAGACCCAATACATATTCATGTAGCTGAAGGTTGTTTTGATATATTAAGCATTTATTATAATCTTAGAGATAGAAATAGCAAAAATAATATATTTATCTGTAGTAATGGTAAAGGATATTATAACGTAATTAAGTTATTAAGTACAAAATTTGGATTATATAATATAATATTGAATGTATATCCCGATAATGATGTATCGGATAATGCATTAAATTTTTATCTAAGGAGGTTATATAAATTATCAATTCCAGTTTACTTTCATCGTAATACATATTATGATGAAAAAGATTTCGGTGTTCCTAGAAATAGGATAAGAGAAATCATTTACAAAGTGAGGTAAAATATGAATAGTTATGATAGATGGCGTCATACAGGTGAAAACCACAACAATAAAATTATAATTCAAAACCTTGGGGCTTATACTAGTGAGCATAAAGATAGGGGATATTTTATTATTTGTAAATGTGGTACTGGTATGGTTGTTCCATATCGTATGCGTATATCAATCAAAAAATGTCCATATTGCAACACCAAATAAAAAGAGGTGAATATTTAATGAATGACATGATTGGAAATAGATATGGTCATCTTACTCAAATCACTAAAACATTTAGAAATAGTCGTAAAGATTATGCGAAATCATTATTCATGTGTGATTGCGGAAATATGATTGCTGTAAATAAAAACGAAGTACTAAAAAACCATCTATTTGATAGATGTAAAAAGTGCAAAGAAAAAAAACAGAATAACTAATTAATATTTTCATAAGGAGATCACATCATGAGATTAAACAGTGTAGTACTTAAGAACTATGTAGGCATATATAATGGTATGCATAAGCATACTATTAGTATAGATTTTACTAAATGCAGAAATAATATCACTGTAATTAAAGGTGATAATGGTTCTGGCAAATCTAGTTTATTTAAAGCTATACATCCTTTTAGTGATTCTAATTATTATCTTATAGATGGATTAGAAGCAATGAAAGATATTGTATATCAGCTAGATAATGGACAAATTCTAGAAGTAAAATATATCTACCCAGTTGATGAAAAAGGAAATAGAAAGTCTACACAATGTTTTGTTTATATTAATGGTAATCTCATGAATCAAAATCATAATGTTACAGATGGTAGAGATATCATCTGTAACATTCTTGATATTGATATAACTTTTTTACCATTAACTCAATTATCTTCTGATGATAGAGGGTTAGCAGATAAAACTCCTTCTCAAAGAAAGAATTTTATTAATAAGAAGATTAATGAATTAAATGTGTATAATGAAATTTATAAGAAACTATCTAAAAAATCTACACAGATGAAATCATTAGTCAATTCTATTTCTCTAAAAATAAAAGATATTGGTGATATCAAAACATTGAGTACTAATATTAAACTCTGGAATAATCAACAAGGAGATTTAGAAGTTCAAAAGATTAAATCTACTGCAGAACTATCTAGTTTACAAACTAAAATAGATATCTTAATTGGTAAAGAAAATCCAGAAGAAATATGCAATAAAAATAATGCCGAATTAAATAGATTATATGCTGAATTAAGAAGTTATAGATACGATGAATCAAAAATAGATTTAGTAAAAAAAGATAATTTATCTAAACAGATTTCTGATTTAGAAAATAGTATAAACAAATTACAAACTTCTCTAGATAATGAAAGAAAAAATATCTCTAGATGTAATAATAAGATTGATGATAATACTATAAAACTAAAAGGATATGGTAATATTGAATTGATCAATCAATATAAAGAACGTATCGATATGTATACTAAAACCAAACAAGAATTAATAGATCTATGTACTTCTAAAGGTTATAATATTAATTATCAGATTTCAGATATAGATACATTTATTAATATTATTAATCATATTTCTCAATCTTTTGAAAATCTAAAAACTATTTATCAAGATTCTGATATTAAAGAAAAAGCTAAAAAGATTGCTAAATGTATCTACTATGAAGATGCAAATAATCCTATTTTAGCAAAAGCTAATACTGAAGAATTAGAAGAATTACAGCAATCATTGAATAATATGAATCTTTTATTAAGTAAACAAGATATTTATAGAAAACAAGCTAAAGGAATAGAAAATATACCTAAAGATTGTACTCATAAATCTGATTGTGTATTTGTAAAAGCTATGATAGAAGCATATAATAGTTTATTATCTGATGAAGATTATAATAAACTAGTAGATCAGATAAATAAACTTACTAAAGATATTACAGATTATAAACATCAAATTGAATTTGATGATTTAGCATTTGATTGTGCTGATGATTATATGCAAACAATTGATAATATAAAAAATTATGTTCCTAGTATTAAGTTATTCAATATAAGATTACCAGAAGATAATATAACTAGCTTCTTAGATGTTGTATTTAATAATGGAGATATATTAAAATGGATGAATATAAATCTTTATGAAATTAAAGATATTAAGAATACTATTACTGAAATGAAAAATATAGATTCTAATTTATCTTCTCTTAAAGAAAAATATTCTTCTATGTGTACTAATAAAGACTTAATAGAATATTTATCTAAAGAAATAGATGATCTTAAAAAAGAGAAAGCTGAATATGAAAGTAATATATCCATTATTAATAATAATTTAAGCATAACTAATAATAAACTTATTAACACTAAAGCTGAACTAGATATAATTAATCATAATCTAGAATTAAAAGAAAAGTACGATAAGCTTATTAAAGAAGAAATAGAGCCTAGAGAAAATAAAAATAAAGAATGTGAATCTAAACTTAAGGAGTATAAAGAATTAGCTAACCGATTTAATAAAGAAAAAGATATATTAGATGATTTAGTTAGTAACCAGATTCCATCTTTAACTTCTATTATTAATGATGCTAATTTTAAGATCAGATTGTATAATAACTATGTAACAGAATACAATCAGTATAAAGACGAATATGAAAAATATGAAACTATAAAATATTATTGCTCTCCTACTACAGGTATTCAAACAGTATTCATGGGTAAGTATATGAATGATATTATAGATATTAGTAATAACTTATTATCTAAATTCTTTGGAGGTTCATTTGTACTACAACCATTTGTAATTAATGAAAAAGAATTTAAGATTCCTGTTAAAGGTGATGGAATATTGAATGATGATATCTCTAGTATGAGTACAAGTCAGATTTGTATGATTAGTATGATTATTAGTTTTGCTCTTATGAGTAGATCTAGTAGTGTATATAATATCATTAAGATGGATGAAATTGATGGTGGTCTAGATACTAATAATAGATTAGCATTCTTTAATGTATTATCTATTCTTATGAATTATCTAAACTGTAGTCAATGTATTATGATTTCTCATAATAGTGAATTAAATCTATCTAATATGGATATTATTCTACTGAAGAATAGTGATCCTAATATTCAATTATATGGAAATATTATTTATAATTATGAAGAAGATATATCTGATTAAGGAGGAGTATTATGGGAGTTAAAGGTACTATTGATAAAGATATTTCTTTGAAATATGAAGATTCTAGTCTTAATATTTCGAAATCAGCATCATTAAAAAATGCTACTATGGATTTATCTAAAAAGATTGAGGATATTAATAACCAAATTGATATCGTTAGAGGTAATTATATATATCTACAACAAGAAGTATTTATTAAAATCAATGATCTTACTACAGAAATAAATGAAGAAAAAGAAAAGAATATAAGAAAGATTAAAGAATTGACTGATACTATTAAAACTATCGAAAAAATCTTTATCATTTCATTCTCTTTAATTATGCTTAACTGCATTTATATTATTATTAATCTTAATAAATGAGGTAAATAAAATGAATAATGGTCTAAAGGTCACTTGCTTAATCGGTTCGGCTTTATGTCTATTCTTTATATTAGCTGAACATAATAAAATTTATAATCATAATCATATTAATAAGCCAGTTGAAGTATCTTTACTAGATTATAAAGATAGAAAGAATCTGGATAAATCTATTAGACAATTATTTGAAGGTAAAACTAATAAAGTAGTTTGTGGAATTATAGGTAATAATCGTTCTAGTTATAAAGATTATGATAATGAGATTAAAAAGTATTGTTCTAATTATGGAGTAAAAACTACTAACTTTATTCATGCAGATAATGGTAATATAAATGCAGTTACTTTAAAAAGATAATACTTAATAGATGTATAGTCTAGTCCTATATAGGACTAGACTATAACATTTTATTAAATAATTTATTTTTTATAAGGAGGTTAATATGCTAAGATATTTAATATACTTACCTTTAAACCTAATATGTATGGTAATCTGTTATATTACTAATCCATTTGTAGTATTATTTGCTAATGAAGTAGGAGAACTACCAAAGATATTTAAACTATGGCAAACATGGGATGGTAGTATAGATGATGAAGGGTATTTAACTGAAGATTGCCCTAAATGGTGTAGATATGATTTTTATAAACATTATAAACCATATACTGAACCAGTATATGGTAATCATGAAAAAAGATGTGTAAAATTAATAGATCCTAATTTCACTACTAAAGAACGTATATTAAGATATATATGTAGAGTATTATGGCTTACTAGAAACTGTGGATATGGATTTGCATATTATATATTTGGCATAAATATTAATGGTAAAGATATGAAATTAGTATATGGTAGATATCAGCATGATATAGGTAAAAAAGGAGAACTATGGGTAGAAAAAGATAAATGTATTCTTACAGCTCCATTTACTATTAAAAATGATTTACAATTCTTCAATCATTATTTTGAATTTAATTGGTATATTGGATGGAAAATAAACACTGGTTTATATGAGACTCATAGAGCTATGATAGCAAATAGAATATCAATACGTAAAAGTAAAAAATAAAAATATATTATATATTTGACAATAGCATAATGAGAGCTAGATATCTAGCTCTCTATATTTAGTTTAAAAAAGTAAAGGAGAAGTATTATGAGTGATATTTTATTACCAAAAAGTTTTTATTATGTGTATTTTACTAAAGACAATTTAAAAAATATTAATCCATGTAGATTTAATAGTTATAATGATGCATATGAATATGCTAGAAGATATAATAAAAGCTTATTATACGCTAAAATAATTAAATACGCTCCATCTGAAATGAATGGGAAAGACAAACAATCACAAATTATTTTTGATAAATTAAGAGAAAAATAATGCTTAATAATAATAAAATATTATATACGTATACTTATGATAATATTGAAAATGGTATAAAAATATGTGCTGAATTATTATTGTATAGAAATATAAAAATTACTATTAATTTAGAATCGCACATAAATGATAGTATACATATTGAAGATTTTGAACGTAATATTTTACAAAACGATCTAATAGCACCTTATTATGAACTTGAAACAAGAAATATTATACACTTTAAGCAAAAACACATATCAGAAGAAAATCGTTATTGGTGTACTAGCAAGGCAGAGCGATATTATACTGATTTATTAGAGGAAAGTGGAGCCAGGCTAATTAATTGTTTTGGCACAATACGAATTACTACTTATAAAGAGAATAATATTAAGATTAAAAATAGCATTGCTTATTATTGTGCAAACTATTATAATATTTTTAATTATTGTAAAAAAATTATTAAGTTTATTCGTAAATTACCATATGAATCAGATTTATCAAACAATACTTGTATATGTTTTGCTGACGTAATAAATAACACTTACGATTTACCAATATATAAAAACGGTAATAATTATAATAAAGATATAACAGCTATAGAGTTTATTAATGATTTTTTAAAATAAATATTTTTAATCAGATATAAGGAGAATCTATCATGTATGATAAAAGAACTATTGAAGTCTATAAAAAGTTATTAGAATATACAGCTAATTATTGTGGTCATAATTATAAATATTACAGTAAAGGGAATATCGATTATGACATTATTATCTCCTATAAAGGTAATACTTTAATCACTCTTCAGCATAGTACTAATATGAAACATAAAGTTGATAATATTGCAACTTCAATCGCAAGAGTTATTAGTACTAATTTTGAAGAATGTAATCATTATCATAAGAGATTATTTAATGATACTGATTACATGCTATTCTTAGATGATACTGGTGGTTATGCAATAACGGTGGCTAAAAAATGAGACAAAAAATAATGATTATGGTTATAGTATTATGCCCAATGTTATTTAGTACGTATAGAGCTTATACTTTAAGAAATAATTATTCATTTTTAGAATTGATTTGCTTTATGATTTATGTTTATATTTTAATGCTATATATAGATAAATACACGAGGTGAAAATATGAATGATAAAACAGCGATAATTAATGTTATATGCGGCTATACAGCAATTGTTTCATTAATATTTATATGCATGGGAATAGCATGTGTTGCTGATGATGATAATTTTCCTATTAAATATAGTATAGCTATTATATCTCCGCTTATTTTATTAATGATATTTTATCTATTATTATAGGAGAATAAGTATGAAAGATTTAGTAGGTTCTGCAATATTTATTATTATAGCATGCTTTGTATCTGCAATAGTTTTAGCATGTGTATTAACAAATGATAATAGCGTTGCAACTGGTAATATATTTCTTATAGCATTCTTATTATTGCCACTTATTGTAGCATTAATGATGTTTTATTTAGAATTAGATAAAAGAAATTGTAATGACAAGGAGGAAAGGAATGGAGATTTACATGGGGGTAACAGGGATAATTATACTTGGTATACTTATAGAAATGGTCATAGTAATCAGAACAATGATAATCACAAAGCTTGATTGCAATATTACTACTATTCTAAAGCTGTTCTTACTTATACCAGTATTGATGATTTCAATGTTTGCGGAACTATGCTTATATGCAATTAAAATAGGGGGCAAATAGTTATGAACGATGTTGGATGTTTATTTCTACTACTATTATTTGTTATTGTTGTTATTCCAAATATATGGACTTTTGTTGGAATAGTAGCTTTCTTTGTATTGCTTAAAATGCTATTTGCATAAATATTATCATAAAGGAGAAGAATAATATGACTGTAGATGTATCTAGATTTGTAATAATGCCATTTGGAAATGTAATAATTTCAATAATAATATTTGATGTATTATTTTCTATCTACTGCTTATATTCTTAGTATACAGATAAATCGTTAAGAGAAGTTACTTATATAGGAAATAGCTATCTTAGAAAATTTTTAGATAAATACGGTTTTCTAATTTTTGCATTAATTCTCGAAGTAATTATTTCAGTCGTAATTATTGGATTATATGTATTGCAGTATATTCCTATTCTTGGTTGGTAAGGAGAAAAAATAACATG
>ERZ808258.194-NODE-194-length-28294-cov-3.295372_pt1 | contig 28294 bp, 17 predicted proteins | sample MGYA00521280_ERZ808258 | MGnify/ENA primary metagenome ERZ808258 (study PRJEB31516, sample SAMN03275585) | gut metagenome | biome: mammalia-associated habitat; material: feces | host: Papio cynocephalus | place: Kenya | collected 2012-07-19 ...
ACGCAAAACACAAACGAACTCGGTGTAGTCCTTGGCTTTGGCGACGTAAACGCAGCCAGTTAAACCCGAGAAACGGAGACTTTGAGCACCTATACCTTACTTTCGCAACTGCTTCCAAAATGATCGCTTGCTATGAAATGAACGAGCTTAAAGCACAAAAACATGGCGCGGCAAGTGTAGCAATGCTGCGCCAACAAAAACGCTGGCAATTAAATGTTCGCTAGCTGTGAAATAAACGAGCTATAGCCTAAAAATAGTGCAAATCTAAGAAATGGCTGAAATTGTGGAAAAACCAGATTTACGATATTTCATTATAAAGATCTAGCATGCCTAAAAAATTGGAGGCTTTAAGGAACACACGATAAAGTAACAAAGCCATACTTTAGCATTTTTACAACTGTGATAAAAAGGGAACAATTGAAATGAAAGCAACCACAATTGTTTGTGTACGCCGTCACGGCAAGGTAGCTATCGCCGGTGACGGACAAGTTACTTTACAAAATACTATTATGAAAAATAAAGCCAAAAAAGTGCGCCGTATGGCTGATGGCAAAGTGTTGGGAGGATTTGCCGGGTCTGCAGCTGATGGTATGACCTTATTTGAAAAGTTTGAAGCAAAATTAGAAGCCTATTCAGGTAATGTTTGCCGTGCCGCTGTAGAATTGGCTCGCGATTGGCGTACCGATAAAGTACTTCGCAAATTAGAAGCGATGATGATTGTAGCTGACCGAGAAAATATGCTTATTCTTTCCGGTAATGGTGATGTTTTGGAGCCGGATTATGATGTTACCGCCATTGGTTCCGGTTCGGCTTATGCTATAGCAGCTGCCCGAGCTCTTTTGGAAAATACTGATTTAGAAGCTGAGGAAATAGCTACCAAGGCTATAAATATAGCAGCCGATATTTGCATTTATACAAATAAGAATATTACAGTAGAAAGCTTAGACTAGACTATAAGTAGCTGATAAAGTCGTTCTTTTAAAGACTTGCTTGCATAAGGTAAAAATATGAACCGTAACGATACACAATTTGAAATCGAACTTTTACAAATAGCTGCTGAAGCCGGCGACAGTGCTTCGCAATACAAACTTGGTTATTGTTACGATAATGGCCTTAATGTCAAGCGTAGTGTCAATGAGGCGATAAAATGGTACAAATTAGCAGCCGAGCAAGGTCATTGTGAAGCAATTTTAACTTTGGGCATTTTCTGTGGCATTGGTCGCGGTACTTTAGCCAATAGTGATAAAGCGGCTGAATGGTTTAGTAAAATTCCCAAGGGGGAAGTTGTTTCTGTTTCGTTCCATAATTTGGGAAGTTTAACTTTTTCGGATGATGGCAACCGTGAGTCGACACTTTTAAAGACTGCTAGATGGATGCGCTTCAATTATAAAGATGGACATATTTCTCAAGAAATCGATACTCTTGGCCCTTTAGGCGGAGGTAATATCGGATACCCGGCCGAGGATTTACAAGGCAAAATAGATTGGCTTACTTCTCTAGCTGAAAGCGGAGATGTTATGGTACAAGCCTATTTGGGCGATTGTTACCGCGATGGTATAGGTGTCACTAAAAATGCCGAAGAGACTGTCAAATGGTATCGTTTAGCAGCTGCTCAAAATCATATCGATGCTCAGTTCGGTTTAGGAGTTTGTTACGAGCAAGGGTTTGGCGTAGAGCAAAATGCTGCTGAAGCTGTAAAGTGGTGGTTACGTTCTGCCAATCAGGGCGACGCTGTTTCTCAATTTAACTTAGCTATATGTTATGGCCAAGGTAAAGGCGTAGAAAGAAATTTAGATGAAGCTGCCAAATGGTTAAATTTAGCTAAACAGCAAAAAGACGTCTTAAAAAGCGTCGGTATTGACAATAATGAACAAGATAAGAGCGGAGAAGTTACTCCCGATTTTGTCGACAATGTAAGTGAAGATAAGATACAAGAATGGCGTGAAAAAGCGGAAGCAGGCAATGCTTATGCTCAATATAACTTAGCTATTTGTTATCGTTTTGGATGTGGCCTTAAACAAAATTTGCCTGAAGCTTTAAAGTGGTATCGTAAATCGGCTAGGCAAGGCTTTTCTCCCGCTATTCATAATTTGGCTATTTGCTATGAAAAGGGAATTGGTACTTCACAAGACATACCTGAGGCTATGAAGTGGCATCGCTTTGCCGCCAATCAAGGCGATACAGATTCTCAGTTGCTTCTTAGTGTTCATTACAATGATAAAGATGCTCCTTGGTATGATAGAGTCAAATGCTTAAAGTGGTGCCGCATAGCTGCCGAACATGGTAATATTGACGCTCAGTTGTATTTAGCTCTTTTACTTTTGGAACAAGATATAAAAGAAGCTGTGAAGTGGTGTCGTAAAGCCGCTAAAAATGGTCATGAAGAAGCTAAACGCCTTTTGCAAGCTTTGCAAGAACGAGGAGTAGATTTTACATCTTCCGATTCTGAGAGCGAATCCGAATCAGAAAATGACTCTAGTAGCAATTCTATAAGAAAAGCTAGAGTAGATGCTGAGGCACAATATCAGTTAGGGTTACGTTATTTTGCCGGAGATAGAGTTAGGCAAGATTTCGATAAAGCTATTGCGTGTTTTTATCGCGCTGCCGAACATGGGCATGGTTTAGCTCAATATTGTTTAGGTTTTTGTTATGATACGGCTTTGGGCGTAGAATACAACAAGAATGAAGCGGCTAAGTGGTATCGCAAGGCTGCTAACAATGACAAATTTTTTGATTCTTTTTCCGGAAGTATTCCTTGTTTGGCTGTTTTTAAACCTAAGCAAGTTAAAGTTATCCATAATGTGGAAGATGATCTTATCGAGCAATATCGTCTTTCTGCCGAAAAAGGATCGGCTGAAGCTCAGTATCAGTTGGCCCGTCGATACGAAGATGGTGATGGACTGAATAAAGATATTGACGAAGCTCTGAAACTATATCGTAAGGCTGCTAGGCAGGGGCATTGTGGAGCTCAATTGCGTTTAGGCCATATCTACTATTGGGGCGAAGATGTAAAACAAGATTATAATGAATCTAATAAATGGTATCGCCAAGCAGCCGAACAAGGTGATATGTGCGCTCAACTTTGTTTGGGCCTTTCCTACGATAAAGGTTTAGGTGTTCCTCAAAATGATATGGAAGCGGCTAAATGGTTTCGCAAATCGGCTGAGCAAGGATATACAGAAGCTCAGTTCTGTTTGGGCTTTTGCTATGAATACGGCTGCGGTGTAGTGCAAAATGATAAAGAGGCTATCAAGTGGTATCGCAAAGCTGCCGCCAAAGGCCATGATGAAGCTAATATTGGTTTAAGGCGCTGTTTGAAAAAACGTCCTCAATAAAAAAATAAGGCCAAGAACTCTTTGTTAAGCATAATTCTTGGCTTTATTTTTTAGGGGAATTAAAACTTTATATATGTTGTATCTATTTTAAATACCGCAGTTTGTTTGGCACTTTTCTTCAAAGATTTCTTGGCTGACATTTTTATAAAAGCGATAGCCGCCAGCAAAACTTAGACATTGAAAACCTTCTTGAGTTAAAATGCGGCAGGCAATATAACTGCGCAAGCCAGATTGGCACATAACGTAAATAGTTTTGCTTTTATCCAATTCGCTAAGCCGTTCTCGCAATTCGTCAATTGGAATATGGGTAGTAAAACCAGGAGCGAAACCTGTCTTATATTCTCTATCGGTGCGCGTATCTAACAAAGTTACACTACCATCTTGTGGCAGAGAAGCCAAATCTTCATAGAAGAAAAGTTTTACTTTGCCGCTAATTACGTTTTCGACTACAAATCCAAGCATATTGACTGGATCTTTGGCCGAAGAATATGGCGGTGCATAGGCTAAATCAAGTTCTTTTAATTGTGGTGCTGTTAAACCCGCTTGCATGGCCGTAGCTATTACGTCTAAGCGCTTATCGACACCATCAAAACCTACAATTTGGGCACCAATAATTTTGTTAGTTTCTGTGGCAAATAAGAGCTTTATAGTCATAACGCTAGCACCAGGATAATAGGAAGCGTGTGAAGTTGGAGAAATGATAACTTTTTTATATTGTATACCTGCGTTTTTGGCTGCTTGTTCATTTAAGCCAGTAAAGGCAGCGCTCATTTGTAAAACTTGTAGAATGGCGGTTCCGACTGAACCTCTGTAAACACTTTTTAAGCCAGCTATGTTGTCAGCTGCAATGCGACCTTGCTTATTGGCTGGCCCCGCCAAAGCTATGACTGATTTTTGCTCAGTAATACAATTCGTGACAGAGACTGCGTCGCCCACAGCATAGATGTCCGGATCAGAAGTTTGCATATATTCATTAACAGCAATACTGTGGCGCGGCCCTAATTCTAAACCTGCTTCTTTAGCCAAAGTAAATTCTGGAGCTACGCCTATAGCTAAAAGTACCAAATCGACTTCTATAATTTTTTTACTATCTAATTCGACTTTAACTGAAGAATCGACAGATGTTAGTCCTGTTACATTGGTATTAAGTAGCAAATTGAGACCATGATGGCGGAGATGAGAATGCAAGAAAGTAGCCATATCATGATCCAGAGGGGCTATTATATGATCACCGCGCTCGATAAGTGTGACTTTTAGTCCAATTTTAAGCAAATTTTCCGCTACTTCTACACCAATAAAGCCACCGCCCACAATAGCTGCCGATTTTATTGCTGTTTTAGAAATCGTTTCTTTTAAGCGTAAGGTGTCTTCAACTGTACGCAAAGTGTAGATATTTGACGAATTTAATTTGGCGTAATTGGCTTTGGCTTGTTGCATAGCATGGGATAAGTTGGTTTCCGCTATAGAAGGTAAGCCGGGAATACTTGGTATAACTGGTGCGGCTCCGGGAGCAAGTAAGAGTTTGTCGTAATTTTCTGTAAAGACAATATCGTTTCGCAAGTCATGAACAGTTACAGTTTTGTTATCACGATCAATTTTTGTCACTTCGTGTTCCGTTTTTACGTTGATGTTGAAGCGCTGCTTAAAAGTATCCGGTGTTTGCACTGTTAAATCAGCTTGATCTTCGATAATTCCGCTTAAATAGTAAGGTAAACCACAATTTGCATAAGAGACAAAGCCTGAGCGTTCAAAAATAGTAATTTGAGCTTTTTCGTTTAATCTGCGCAATCTGGCTGCAGCTGAAGCTCCTCCAGCTACGCCACCGACAATAATAACTTTCATAAATTTTGTCTCCTTTCAAAGTTTTTTAGCGCTAAAATAGAGTTTGTTTCACTTATCAAAAGTATTGTGGCTTTTTAAAGGCGAGCAAAAATGTTTCAATCGCTAAAAAACGGGCTAAAAAAACAGACCCCGGTTATTTTACCGAGGTCTGCCTTTTCACCTACAAGATCGCGCTAAATAGCGTGACTATTAAAGATCGAGTTTACACTTTTTTGTCGGCGGCGCAACCGGTGCGTCCGGGTTTAAGTACAACTTCGCCTTTACCGATAGCTTTGACGGGGCAGACTAAAGCGCAAAGGTGGCAACCTACGCACTTTTCTTTGTTGCAAGAAGGTTTGCGGGTCTCTTCGTTCCAGACCATAGCCTGGTGAGCGCCGTCGTAGCAAGAGATGTAGCAGCGACCGCAGCCGATGCACTTATCTTCATCAACTTCGGGATAGACAATGTAGTCACGATCGAGCTCTTCGGCGGGAATGATATTGGCATTAGCCAAGCCGATCAACTCGTGGAGGCTATCTACGCCTTGCTCTTCCATGTAGTGCATGAGACCATTCTTCATGTCTTCAACTACACGGTAGCCGTATTGCATAATAGCGGTAGTAACTTGCAAAGTGGTAGCGCCTAAGAGAATGAACTCAGCGGCGTCTTCCCAAGTTTCGATACCACCGATACCGGAGATGGGCAGATCGTGGAGGCCTTCAGCGCTGCGAAGCTGCTGGAGGAAGCGCAAAGCTACGGGCTTTACAGCCTTACCGGAGTAACCGGAGATAGAGGACTTGCCATTGACGATAGGCAAACCGACTTTGCGATCTAAGTCTACGTGAGTGACAGACTTAATAGTATTGATAGTGGCAATACCGTCGGCGCCGCCTTCTAAGCAAGCTTTGGCTACGGGAACCATATCAGTAATATTAGGAGTCATTTTAGCCATCATAGGCAATTTGGAACCGCGCTTTACAGCGGCGCAATACTTTTTGCAAAGCTCAGGATTGGCACCTACGTCGGAACCCATAGCGTGAGAAGTCATTTGCGGACAGGAGAGGTTCATCTCGATCATGTCAGCGCCGGCTTCGTCTACTAAACGGGCCAACTCGGTCCAGTCTTCTTCGTTGGTACCCATAATGGAAGCGATCAAAACGCGACTAGGATACTCAGCTTTAAGTCTGCGTAAGTCAGCTAAGTTCTCTTCTAAGCTGTGCTCGGCGATCTGCTCCATGTTTTTGAAGCCGACGAAGGGAGTAGCTTCTTTGGTCAGAGCATCAAAGCGGGGAGACACTTCGTCGATAAGGAAGTGCTTAGGGCCGATGGTCTTGAAGACAACGCCGCCCCAACCGCAGTCGTAAGCTTTTTTGCACATATCGTAGCAATTGCCTACGGGAGAAGAAGACAAGCAGAAAGGATTTTCGAAACGAACTCCAAGGAATTCAACGGATAAATCTTTATGGATCATTTACTTATTGCCTCCCAAGCTTTCGTGAATGGCCTGGGCAGCTTCTTTGCCCTTCTTAACGGCCCATACAACAGTTTTGTCACCGTGAGCAATGTCGCCGGCTACAAATACTTTTTCATCAGCACACTTGTAACCATCAAAATCGACTTCATTCTTGACAATGTTGAGACCTAAGTTCTCGGCATTGACTTTTTGACCGACGGCCAAAATGATTTTGTCGACTTCAATATTGATCTGGCTGTTAATGTGACGGTGCTTGAAAGTGACGGTGTGGCCTTCGACTTTTTCGGGAACATAACCGTCGATAATGGTTACGCCTAAAGCCTGAGCGCCGCGCAACTCTTTCTGGGAAGCTAAGAACTCGGAGAACTCTTCGTAAACGACATCGGTGACGTTCTTGACGCCGAGCATCTTGAGGGTAGTAACAACGTCCATAGCTACGTCGCCGCCGCCGATAACCAATACGTTCTGAGGAACTTCTACTTTGCCCTTATTCTCTTTGGTGCGAGCCAAGAAGGATACGGCAGTTTCTACACAATCGTTGCCTTCGAACATAGGAAGCATTTTGGCTTCGCTGGAGCCGATAGCGATCAAAACGGCGTCGTGCTCAGCTTTGAGTTGCTCTAAAGTTACATCAGTGCCAACTTTGGTATTAAGTTTGAAGTTGGCGCCTAATTTTTCGATAAGAGAAATTTCATGATCGACAACAGCGTTGGGAAGACGATATTCAGGAATACCATAGCGGAGGTAACCGCCGGCTTTCTCGTTCTTTTCATAAATGTCGACAGCGTATCCCAAGCGAAGGAGGGAAGCAGCAGCCTGGAGTCCGGCAGGGCCGCTACCGATAATGGCGATCTTTTTGCCGTTGGACTCACCTTTTTCGAGAATTTGCATGCCAACCTGGCTCTCGAAATCGGTGACGAATCTCTGGATACCGCCAATATCAATGGGACGATCGATACCACATCTGGAGCAACCTTTTTGGCAATATCTCTCAGTGGGGCATACACGGGCGCAGATGGAACCCAGGGCGTTATTCTCGCGAATGGTCTCGGCAGCACCTTTGAAGTTCCTGAAACGGACGCTGCGAATGAAGCGGGCAGGATCAGTTCCGGCTGGACAAGACTTAGAACAAGGGGCATCATGGCAAAGCAGGCAGCGCTGAGCTTCCTCCATGACTGTCATCATAGTGTAAGCTTGCTCGACTTCTTCTACGTACTTATTAGTCATTTTCTTCCTTCTTTTAAGTATCAACAGACATTCTGCCAAACAACGGCAGGCCTCCATTATACATGATTTTTAACATTAAATACCTAGAAAAAGAAAAAATATCCATAAAAATATTTTCTCTTTAGGTTTTTAGGCGTTGAATTGTTGTTAGCTTGACCTTTCTTATACTGACGTGGTAAAATCACTTTTGGTTCGGAGGCAAAGTGCCGGTGCGCTTTTCGGTGAAGGTTCCACTTGAAGAGTTGGGCAGCGGTGTTCCTAAAAAACTCGGGGGTGTCCCGGTTTCGACGGGGAGATGCTTTGCCGATGGTTGCGAGTCGAGTTGTCGAAAGCTCGTAAAAAAGTCGAAACTTTCAAACATTAACTGCCGAAGATAATTTGGCTCTCGCCGCCTAGTGCGGTGCGTCCGCTCACCTTCGTCGGCGGAGGTGTACCGGGCGTGAACCACGCCGTCTACCCATTTGCCGCTAGTCTCTCGGCTGCATAGGGGAAACACCAGAGGGTATGGCTTACCGAGATCCGGCCCGGGGGAGCTTGGCAAGCCGAGATTAAAGCCTAGGCTACACTCGTAGAGGCTGTCGTGGAGGCCTCTTCGGACGCGGGTTCGATTCCCGCCACCTCCACCATATAAAGTAAGAAACTCACCAACACGGTTTTGTGTTAGGTGAGTTTTTTGTTTTATTGCATAAAAGTTCAAACAATATATTAAAAATAGTTTTTATTTATTGGAAGATATGATACATTGTGAACGTATAGATTATTATAATTCCAAAAAATGGTACATTACAATATTGTGAAAGAAGCTATTGATCAACTCTCAAATAAAATAGTTAGCGCTGAGCAATTTTACGGGCAACCTATACGGGATAAACGCAGTAGGTTTGTTTGTAAATATTGTGGAGAAAATGTGCGCTATAGACCGAGGGGAGGCAAGCAGCCAGATTATTTTTTTCACTTAAAAAAAACTAAAGATACCGCAGAATGTGAAAAACGCATTGCTCAATTAGAGCAAGAGGCCGAGTTTTATCAACGTGTGGGGATTCCTATGTGTTTGAAAGATGAAGGAAAGCGTTTTTATTTATATCTAATGTTCCCACCTTTAGGCGATGGGCTAGTAGATCAAGCTAAAAAACAAAAAGCCAAAATAATTATAAGTGATGGGACAAACAGTAATAATTTTAAAGAATATTCTATAACTCCTTATAGATTTTGCGATGAAGTAAGTACTCCAATTACCGTAAAATTTATTCCTTGCGGTGAAGAATCTAAGTACGTAATAAAGATTGTTAGTGAAGATATTGCGACAAAAAGAGAAATAGAAAAAAAGTGGGCCGACTATTCCGATGGTTTTACCAAAAGCGGAGCGATCTTTAATTACAACGATTTTGGCGATAACAGAATAAGATTCAACAGTGATATATCTGCTGATAAATTATATTACCTTGTTTCTAATGATAGTGAAGCCATCGATCAATTGATCGAATTGCAAGTCAGTTTAGAAGAAAAAGGCTATATTGCTCTTGGTAATTATAATTACTGCGTTTACCTTTTAAACTTTGGAAACAATTTGACTAGTGACAAAGGCAGATATGAATCTGTAAAACGCCTCATATATAGTAAATTTAGAGTTTCGCTTACAGATAGTGTAACAAAATTAAATTTACTTTGGCCTCCTGCTGTTGTTGAACGAGATGTCAATATTCCGGTTAAAAATACTGATTCAATTTACTGTGGATTCTCTGGAAGCAATCAAATTTTGGAAGTTGGATTTTCTAATGACTGTGTAAAGGTTGATAAAAATAATAACATTATTATGCACTCAATTGCACAAAATGAGACGATTATGTATGTAGAGGCAAATGGAAAGTTACAATTAAATAATTCACTTATTATAAATAAAAAACATAGAAAAGAACTAGTCGGAGTTGGTGCGTATGAGTTTAGTTTAAGTAAAGACAGCGGAGAGGTTATAAAGTTAAGCAAACTGAAGTCAGACTCTTTGCGTGGAAATTGCCTTTTACGAAGCAATGCAAAAATGAATGTTTACGTTAAGGATAGGCGTTTTCATTACTATCCTAATGATATTCGTGACAGTGAAAAAATTTTATCTGGGATAAAAGGCTTAGCTGAAATAATTTGTGTTGTAGAAAAGGGTATTCAGCTGGTTTATTCGGTTAATAATGCTTGTGATGAATTGGAAAGTGAAGAATCTATTTTAAAGCGCATTGTTTCAACCTCTTTTGGAGAGTACGTAACCGCTCCAATGTGGTTTACTTCTTTATTACTAAAATGGCAGCGAGAAAAGAAATACGAACTAGTTTTCTTTCTAAAAAGATGTCTTGTTGAAGGTAAAGTTCCTTGTAGTCTTCTTAACGCGTTATTAAAGCTTAAGTTGCAGAAGATTTATTAATTAGTGAAAAGGAAAGTGTAGTAATGGGAAACAGAGTCATGGGTAAAATGAGATGTGAATATATGTCACTTTGTGAAGTGAGAATATACAAAGATAAAGATGGTCGTAATATTCCTCGTTTGTTTAGACTTGCTGATATAAAAGGCGGTGAGTTAGTAAAGTTTATACCAAATGGTAATGAATATTATAGTTTTGAGAATAGAAAATGGATATTTCTTAATAAAAATGAAAATATTAAGAAAGTTGGAGATTTTGGGATTTGGCGCTGGGAGGCTAAACCATCTCGTGATGAGCCAGAAAGAGATCATGTAACTTCTGAGTATATTAAAGATGTTATTGAAATAGTAAGAATGGCAGGATGCAGAAATTGCAGAGAAATCGTTGAAAAATTACAACAATGTAACCTTGAGCCAAATTCAAGATCAACAACATTATTTATAACTGAAAATGTCAAAAATAGTAATAAGTGTTTTGGCTTATTGTGCGAACCATCTGACTTTAGGAAGGTAGATGGAAAAACAAAACTAGTAACTGGCGCTTTTGCAAAATTTGAAATAGATAGTTGTGATATTGTATCTTTTTCTGATTTTGATCGTAAATTTTATAAGTATACGGATCTATATGACCCAATTGGTACAGTTAGTGTAAGAGAACAGTTTTCTGTTATTAAGGAAGTTATTCAGCAACGTATTGATAAAATAAAATGGTTAGGCTTTAGTCAAGATGAAGTTGAATTAATCCAAAATTTTCTGACTAAACTTCCAGATACTAGCTTTGTTCAGGAAATAGCTAGTTCTTGTGCATGTGATGAAAAAACTGCAGAAAAATATCTTCGAGAATTTAAGCAGAATGCAAGTTCGTCCTTGTCAGTTGAAAATTTAGATACAGACATTTTGTTTAGAGTTTTAAAACAAGACCTAGATTTTGTTGAGAAGTGCAAAGCGGCTTTAACTAATGATTGGCAAAAAGAAAATGCTGATAAACAAAATGAAGCAAAATCGGAATTAGAAAAAATTCGCATTGAGTTAAGTGTTGTTGAACAAAAATTAAGTGATAAGAATAAAGAACTTAGTGATATAGAAGATTCGATCCTTAATGATGTGCTAAGTCAAAAAGATGCATTAGAAGGGGAGCTGGAAGAGCTTAAAAATAACAAACAAAAATTAGAAGAGGAGATAAAAGAGTTTAAAAGTAGTAAGCAAAAGTTAGAAGAAGAGATAAAGGCGAAGGAGAATTTGGCCGCTGAAGTTGAGGCTAAAGTCTTTAAGCGTATTGAAGCGGCTCGAAAAAATGTGGCCGATTTTATCTCCGAGACGTTTTTTGCAAATCCGCAGGGTAGTTCTTGTATTGGGGCTGGTCTTTCTGGATATAAGGCGTCTTATTTATTAACCACAGATAAATTTTCGTGCAAACATTGTGGTGAGCTTACTAACTCAGAAAGTTTCTTGGATGAGTTGTCTTATAATTTAAGAAATATCGGTTACGATAGTATTGCCGATGAAATGACCGAAGCTATATGTTTTTGTCTTGCCTCCAAGCTTCCTTTAGTTTGCAAAGCTAACGTATTAAACATAGCCCAATGCATATCGGCTATGTTTAATAATAACAAAGTTTGTATTGCTGATTTGCCTATTGAAGCCTTTAATTTTAATGAGCTTGTAGATGAAGTTAATAAGCAGACGATAGATGATAAAAAGCTTGTTTTAGTAGTTAATGGAGCTTTTGATAGTTTTAATCTAAATACATTTAATAGGATAGTCAGTCATTTAAAAACTTTGGGCGAAAAAATATTTTTAATTTTCTCTTTAGGTGGAGTTGCTCTTGAAACTATACCCAATTATGTATGGGATCAAGCCATGTTCATTGATGGAGATGTGGGATTAGGGCCATGTAGCGAGGCAAAAATTTGCTCTTATGTTTCTAATGTCGATTTTAAGTTGAATAGCAATAGTGATGAAATAAAAGACAAATTTGAAAAGTTATCTTCTTTTTCAGGCTTTTTAAGTAATACAGCTAAGATACATTATGCCCAATTGGCAGCAGATTATAATTTGTCTAGCGTTTTCACTCAACTTATTATTCAAGCTAAATCTAGTGGTAATAAAGAAAAATTATTAGAAATTAGCTCAGAAATATCAGATTTTAATGAATTACCAGAGCGTCAGGTTGCTTTAGCCTACCAATTTTCTGAGGATTAGAGTTGTGAAACAACAATTGTTAGAGAAAATGGCTGAGGACTTGGCTATAACCAGGTATTGTAATGAAAATCAGGATAGCTATGTTTGTAGGGTTTTATATTCAGCGGCTGCTTGCTGGATAAAGACAATTGCTCTAGATTCTTCCAGCATTGATAATTGCGCAGATTTAGGAGTAAGCAAAAATCATATTTCCAGAAAGTGTCGTGACATTTTTAATGAGCTATTAAATGTTTTTCCGATATTTCGTTCATTTATAAAAACTGACGAGCGCAATGATTGGATACAAATTATGTATCAACGGCTGCTTAGTCACGGTGATTTAGTTAACGTTGGCTTTGATACTAACGCCACGCTTTCTATTCCAAGTACAGTAAGGCTAACTGAAGACGTTCTCTGTGTTAAAGGCGCAATCTTGCAATCTGATTGTATGTATTCTGGTATAGCTACATTACAAAGGAATACTGATAAAAGCTTTACTGTTGAGCCTGTACTCTCGGCTATTGACTGGATAAAACGGTATGTCAAATCTGTTCAATGGTTTCCTGAGAGTATAAAAGGAGCAGAATATTTTAATCCATATTATAAATCGTGGAGTAATGATCAGTGTTGGCAAAAAAAAGCTTGCGAGCCAGTTAATGGTATAATCTTGGCGCGTGAGCTTGATTCTGTTTATGGAAATTATAAAAAATATAGATACTTATTGTATAACCCCAATAAAGCACTTTTACATGTACTTGATGATTTTTTGATTAAACGCGAAGAACAACGTCGATTTATGATTGGATTACGTTCTATAGTGGCCAATAAAGTGCCAGCTAAACTAACTAGGTATTCCGATCATGTCCATTTGCATTTAAATGTTTGGCTGCCTGCAACTGAAAGTTTATTGCTTGAAGTATACGCTTGGTCGTCCAGAAGTATTTATGAAAAATTAGATTGGGACATGCCCACAGAAGTTTGGAATTATATAAAAAGTTATTTAACTAATCTCGGTTTGGATATTGTGGAGGAAAATTATCATGAATAATGAGACAGGCAACTTTTATGGAGTTCAAAATACCTGTAAAGCTATAAAAAATAAGTTATTAAGTTATATAAATACTGAATATTTTGGTAAATGTGATGCTTTGAGAGCAGCTTGTGCTGATGAATTAAGAAAAGTTGGTGTTTTATATCAAGAACCATATATAGAAGCCAATAATGCTTATATGATCGTAGAAAATGGATTATATACAGCTGATATTGATGAAGATGTAAAAAAGTTTCTCCATCTTATGATTGAAAGAAACTTAGGCGTATTTAAAAATCCTTATAAACATCAGATAGAGGCTTTGGAAGCCTATTTTAAGGGAAAAGATTTATTTATATCCACAGGCACAGGCTCAGGTAAAACTGAGTGCTTCATGTGGCCTATGGTTAGTAAATTAGTTCTCGAACAGATGCGCTCTCCAAAAACTTGGGAAATACGCGGTATTAGGGCGATTATGCTCTATCCTATGAATGCTCTTGTTGCAGATCAAATGGGACGCCTTCGCCATATGATAGGCAATGAAGGGGGATTCCATGACGTAGTATCTGAATTAGTCCCAGGGGTGCGTATACCTCAGTTTGGAATGTACACTGGACGCACGCCTTATCCTGGCAAGTTTAATAAAAAGAAAAATGAAGAATTTGCTAATACGTTAGAAGAGCACATTATAAACAAGGATGATTATACTAAAGAAAAACTTATTGAATTAGGCAAATATCCATCTAAAAAAGATTTAAAAGTTTTTATTGAGTATTTGCGAAGTGGCAGTAGTAAATTAACAACAGATCCATCTGATTCAGAATTAATCACGCGTCAGGAAATGCAACGCAATTGCCCTGATATTTTAATTAGCAACTATTCGATGTTGGAATATATGCTAATGCGTCCTATAGAAAAAAGTTTGTGGGAAAATACGCGCAAGTGGCTTAGCAGCAATTCACAAAATAAATTACTATTCGTAATTGATGAAGCTCATATGTATCATGGAGCCTCTGGGGCTGAAGTGGCTCTTTTAATTCGTCGTGTTCTTAACAAGTTGGAAATTAGTCGCGATAGAGTTCAGTTTATTTTGACTAGTGCTAGTGTTCCTGATAAATGTGAAGAGGATGTCTCCAATTTTGCTTGTGATTTGAGCTCTCAATCTAGAAGTAAAGAGACATTTGTAATAATTAAGGGAACTAAGGCTTCATTAGCGGATAAGGGCAGTGAGTTTGAACCTGAAGTTCTTAAAGATTTTAATATTGATGCTTTTCAGGGTAATTGGAGTGAAAAAAGCCAGGCTATACGAGAGTTCGGACGTCTAGTTGGCTTCAGCTTACCATGCAATTTTGATGACGAAGTAGAAGTTGGAAACTGGCTTTATAAGCAGCTTAAAGATTACGGCCCTATGCTTCGTATTTTGAAAGAAACGCGTGGTCAAGCTACAAGTTTAAAAAAGTTGCCAAATATAGCTTTTCCTAATTGTAAAAATTATGATTGGGCAGAAAATGCTGTCAATGTACTATTAGCGATCGCTCCTTTAGCTAAGGATCTTAACGGTAATATGCTTTATCCAGCACGATTACATTTAATGTTTCGCGGACTTCAGGGCGTTTATGCTTGCTTAAATAGAAATTGTAATTGTGATTGTCACAAAGCTAGTTCTCTTAATTTAGGTCACATTTATATAGAAAAACCTGGAAACAGGTGTACATGTGGCGGTCTTATTTATGAATTAGTTAATGAAAGAACTTGCGGAGCTCTATTTATAAGAGGTTATGTTAAGCCGGAGCAATTTAGTGAAGATTGTTTTGTATGGAATGAACCTAATCAAGATTTGCTGGAAACTCATTTCTATATAGTTGATGAAAGTTATAGAAGAGATGAAAAGCATAAATTTGCCTGGCTAAATTCTATGACTGGCAAGCTTGATACCGATGATCCTACTGGGAGTGATGGTTTTGTCCAAGTTGTATATACTAATGAATCTAATAGTAAAGCTGCAAATGGGTTAACAGTCAATACGTTTAAAAAATGCCCTAAGTGCGGAAAAGCCAATTTCCATGCTACAGATTTTAGTACCAAGGGCAATGAGCCATTTTATAATTTAGTGTCAGAACAGTTTCGTATCCAGCCTCCTGTACAAAAATATATAGATCAAACAAACCAGGGGCGAAAAGTTTTGCTATTTTCTGACAGTAGACAAAGAGCTGCCTTATTAGCTAAAGATTTAACAGAAGCTGCCGATGAAGAAGCTATGAGGAAAGCGCTTACTATGGCAGTTAATGAGCTACAGAATTGGGCGAAAGTTCGCGATGAACAGCCTAAATTAAATTACTTGTATTGGGCATTCGTGAAAATAGCTTATGAACACAAATTGAATTTTTTCTATGGAGAAGACGCAAAGTGGTTAGAAAGAGACATTGAGACAATTAGCAATAAAAAAACGATAAAATATAATAAACTGTCTGAAGATAGTTCTAGACCACAAAAGTATGATGAGCATTTGTTAAGGCAGTTATGCAGTAATTTTCGCTCCTTAACTGATGCTGGGTTATGTTGGATTGAACCATATATAGATGAAGATGAGGAAGAAGCCATAGAAATAGAAAAAGAATTATTAAAAAATAAAATTTTTATTTCTATAGATGAATTTAAACAAATGTTCGCTTCTTGGGCTATGAAAGTTATGGTTTCCTATTATGCCCTTGATGCAAATATTAGGGATACTTCTCGTAAACATATTGCCACTTATAGTGGACATCGTTTTGGCCTCGCTGAAGATGAAATAATGCCAAGTAGTATGGAAAAACTACTTAAAGAAATAAAAAACTTAGTAGACGATAAGCAAATAGAAGCTATATGTAAGATTCTAAAAAAATATTTAAAACCACAGCAAGGAAGAAATAATAGGTACTATTTAAATATAAATAAACTTATTATATGTTTTGATGAAAAACATGATTGGTATAAGTGTTCACGTTGCAGTAGCATTTTCCCTTATACGTTATGGGGAAAATGTGCCCATTGTATGCAGGGTGAACCTAAGTTAATGTCCGATGCTGATTTGGAAGGAATTAGCTTTTGGCGTGACCCTGCACTTGAGGCTATTGATAAACCAAGTACCATAATTACTCGTATTAACACTGAAGAGCATACAGCTCAGTTATCACATAAAGAACAACGTCAAGAAGTTTGGTCTACTACTGAAGATTTTGAAATGCGTTTTCAAAATGTTTCTGTTGACGACAAGCATCCAGTCGATGTACTCAGCTGTACAACAACCATGGAAGTAGGTATTGATATTGGCTCTTTGGTTGCTATTGGTTTACGTAATATCCCACCAATGAGAGAAAATTACCAACAGAGAGCTGGTAGAGCTGGCCGTAGAGGGGCAGCAATTTCTACAATTGTAACTTATGCTGATAATAAACCTCACGATAGTTATTATTTCCATAATCCAGGTAAGATTATTTCTGGAGAACCTCGAGTTCCTTGGATAGATGTTGGCAATGAAAAATTAATTTATAGGCATCTTAATGTTATATTTACAACTAATTTCTTTGACAAATCGGCGCTTAGTGTTGATGAGATAAAATTAGATGAGTTCATTCAAAATTATTATGATAAATTTATTGATTCTATCAAGAACTTAGCTATCGAAGGTTTTAACGGTGATATATTAATTCCTGAATATTTACAATTTGATTTTGGAAAGTATAAAGAAAAGTTTGCAGAGCAGTTAGAAAAGCTTAAAGATAAATTTAAAAAATTTCCAGCTCAATATTATGACAATGATAGCGACAAAAAGAAGATCAAAAGTTTGCTTGACGCTTTTTTAGAGTGTGGAATTTTTCCCACTTATTCTTTCGCTAGAAATATAGTTGGATTTTATGTTGAAAGTAGTGATGGGAAAAAAATTGAGCAAAAACCTCAACGTTCTTTAGAAATTGCTATTAGCGAATATGCTCCCGGAAGATTAGTTGTTATAAATAAGGAAGTATATAAATCCGGTGGCATTTATAACTTCTATTCCAAATTTTCTCAAGACGGAAATCATCCAGCGCGTAATTTCTTTAATAACACTGAATATTTTAAAGAAAATTTGTACTGTTGCAGTGAGCCAAGATGCAATTGGATGGGATTTCCTGAGGATACACAAGAGCTTAAAACATGTCCGTTTTGTGGAGCGACCAAGCTCAATAAGCAAAATATGCTGAAACCATGGGGATTTGCTCCTTTAAATGGTAAGGCCAGCGATGAAGCCAACCCCGAGTTTGAAATAACGTATGCGGAAGAACCGTGTTATTCATATATACCTGAAAAAGAGCAATTAAAATCGTTGGGTGAATTTGAACACTTGTTATATTGTAAGCGAGGTGGAGATTCTATAATCATACTAAACAAGGGAACTGATACGAGTGGATTCACAGTATGTAAAGATTGCGGTGCTGCTGTACCTGGCAATAAAAAAATAGAAGACTATGTGGGAATACCATACTGCGATTATAAAAACCGCAATTGTAAGCATTCTTCACAAACGAATACATATTTAGGCGATCAGTTTGTAACTGATATGATTTTATATGTAATAGAGTTGGACAACTGCAAAGTAAGTAAAAGTCTGTGGATGAGAAGAGCTGGAAGAACATTAGCTGAAGCTATGGCTCTAGCTGGAGGCAGATTATTAGATATAGAATTCACTGAGATAAGAAGTGGATACAGAATAAGGTCTTCGCAGGATGTGACTTACCTTGATGTCTTTTTGTTTGATAGTCTCTCTAGTGGAGCTGGATATTGCTCTGAACTTGTTAATCGCAATGATGATTTTATAAGAGTAACCAAAGAAATACTTGATAGTTGTCCAAATAACTGTGACAGTGCTTGTTATGGCTGTTTAAAACACTATTGGAATCAACAGAATCATTACATGTTGGATAGGCATGCTGCTTTAGATTTATTGAATTGGGCTGAGAAATCTGAACTTCCTAAAAATTTAAGCTATGATGAACAGGCTAAACTATTAGCTCCTATAAATTATTTAGAAGCTCTTAAAATAAATGGTGACGGATTTAAACATTATATCAGGTATAACGGAATGAAAATTGAGATAGTTGTTTATCCTGATATGCGCATAGAGTTTAACTCTGAAAATAAAATTTTTATCTCTGACAAAGAGTTAAAATATGATTTTCCTAATGCGTATAACAAAATCAAGCAAAGCGTTGTTGAACGGATTCACACCATATAAAGTAAGAAACTCACCAACACGGTTTTGTGTTAGGTGAGTTTTTCGTTTTATTGCTTCTTTCTAAAATCGCCGCGTAAAATTATAAATGCAAACCAAACAACCGAAAAATCAAGCAAACCCAATAAAGCTAGCCATTTAATGGGGGATAGTAGGCCGGCTGTTAATAGACACAAAAAGGCTAGCCCTGGCACTCCGGAAACATTGTGGCCGCTTTTCTTGGCGGCAAGAGGCGCTGCTATATATGTTAATATCCAAAAAAATAAACCTAATGCCCAAAAGATGCCGTCTATAACCCACATCATAATGGGAAAATACTCATACATCTTTAGCTAGAGCTCCGTTTAAGAAGCAATCAATTTGCATATCCATATCCAACTTAAAATCAGCTTGGTTTAATAAACATACATGAATAAATTGAACACTGAAAAGACCGCTAAAGCTGTAGGCTAGTTGCATTGCAGAATAGTCACGACGAATAATGCCTAACTCTTGGGCCTTAGTAAATAACTTATTTAAATAACCGGTAATTTGATTTGTTATATCATCTTCCATTACCTTATCCAGTATACTACTGTGACTTAATGATTCTCCAAAAATTACTCTAAAACAAGCACACTTCTCTCTGTCTTGATTTATGGTGGACAGAGCTTCTGCTAATTTGCGCAGACTGTTTCGTAAATTAAAAGTTCTGTTATCTAAATCTTGCCGTTCAGCTTCTTCTAAGAAATGAACGATAGGGTGAAACCTTCTGACAACTTGAACCAAAAGATCTTGACGATCTGTAAAATAGTGATAAATAAGAGCCGGCGAAGAAAATCCAGCCTCTTTGGCGATAGCTTGATTGGTAGCTTGCTTGGAACCGGAACGGGCAAAAACACGTAAAGCCGCTTGTAAGATCTGTTCCTTACGCTTCAAGGCTAATTCGGCCCGGTTCTTTTTTTCGCAAGAACTAAGCTTTAGAGCAGTATCAGTTGTCTTGCTCTTTTTAGGACGAACAGGCTCCTCGTCAATTTGTATATCTTTGCGGCGTAATATCTTTCCCATTTTGCCCCAAGCTACCTTTGCTCTGAAATTTCTCCATCGGTAGAAATTTTAACTACTTGCCAAGGAATAAACTTTCCGCTATTGTTAAGAGCTTCTATAGCCATTTGCTCCAAGGGGGCGCAGCAAGGAGCATCCATGCGGACAACCATCAAGCTTCTGATGTTGTTGTTTTGCAAAATATTGCTTAACTTTTGACAGCATTCCTGATGATTGTCGAACTTAGGACAACTTATTAAAACAGTGCGTCCGTGGATATAATCTTTATAAAAAGAGGCATAGGTACAAGATGCACAGTCGGCAGCCAAAAGCAACTTAGCTTCATCGAAAAATTCAGCCTTATCTGGCACCAGTTTCAATTTTACAGGCCACTGTTTGGCTGCTTTTATGGCATTTAAACGGATGGCTCCTGGGGTATGCTCAGGAAAATGGCACTCAAAATTGCTGTCGTGACTTGAGACAAACGCTTCTGCTGTGCTGGCTGTGGCCTCTAAAGCACTTGAATTGCCTATATTGATATTGTCTTGGCAATCGATATTTTGAGCTTCATTTGCTTTAACGTTTTGAGGAGCCATCTTTTTTTCTATGCCTTTCACCTATACCAATCTATTTTTACAGACAAACTGGGCTTTTCCAGATGTTTTCCATGCATCTGCGAGCCAAAGTTCTGATAGATCCATCCTGGGTTCCTTCTCCCAGAGCTTTAAATTCCCAACCTTTTTCTTTACGTACCAATTCTCCAAATAACATAGCCGTCATGCCATCGTACTTATGGGAAAGTTCAAAACGGCATAGTTCTTTATTGGAGTCGGCGTCGCAAATCCTGATATAGGAATTATTTATCATACCAAAATGCTGCTGCCGCTTTTTAGCTTGATAAATATTAGCAACTACTATCAAACGATCGTACACTTTAGGCAAATTGTCAAGATCTATGTAAATTTGCTCGCAATCGCCTTCGCCTTCGCCAGTTAAGTTGTCTCCCATGTGGACAATACAACCGGAATCATGATGCAAGTTTTGGAAATAAACTAAGTCTTCATGGCGTACTAAACGGCTGCCTTGGCAAGCTATAACTGAAGCATCACAGTCAAAATTATCGTAGTAGTTTTTTACTTCTTCAGCTTCATCCCAACCTAAGCCAATCATAGCTTTTTTCAATTGGCCGCCGCCATTTTTTTCCAAACTAACTTTCTGGCCTTTTTTCAAGCTTACAGGCTTAAGGGCTTTGGAGGTGCTCAGGGTAGCGGGAGCTTCCTCATTGGCTGGTTTAAGCGTAACTGCCGGTGATACTGTTGAGCTTTGATCCATAGCTACTGGTCGTGCATCTGCTACTTGGGCAGTTAGAGTCGGTTGCGCGGGAGAAGCTGAAGTAGAAGATGGAGTAGTTGCAGCTGCTTGACTGGCTACTGACCAAGAAGGGGTAGGCCCAGCTGCTCTAGCAGCTGCTACTGAGTGGGGAAGATTAGTACCATTTTCTAAGTTGGCTACTGGTTCCGGCTTAGGCAAAGGCTGGAAGGGCTGCCTATTTTCAGACTGAGTGCTAGTTGCCGAAGGGCGTGCTGGCGCAGAAGTTGGCAAATTGGCGCTCAAATTTGTATTAGTTGCCCAAGAATTATTCATTTGTGGAATAGGAACGACTGTATCGGTAGCTTCTACCAGCTCTTCGCCACCGTAATTGCGCAATAAATCACCTAAGCCGCCGTTAAAGCCTTGAGCAATAACACCTACGCGCCAAACTCCTTTGCGATAAATTTCCAAAGAAATGATGGCTTTTTCTAATTTGAAATCTTGGCCGCGCAAAAGTAAGGAAAGAACTTCTTGTCCTTTCTGTTTGAGACAAACTTTGTGATGATCGATTTTTCCCATCGTTCCGCTGCCATCTATACTAACAGTAAAGACAATGCGCTCAATTGACGTGGGAAGAGCAAATAACTTTACAGTAAAAATCGCAGAATTGTTAACTCGGTTATAACTTATCTCTCTTTTGGGAGAAAAAGGTTGATTGTAAAATATCATGTAGCGATCGTCGGAAAGCTTATCTTCAGAATCTACACCAAAGCAACAATAATCGTAGACCGCTTTCCCTTGAACGCTCATCTCTACTTCAAAACTCTCTTGCAAGTTTAAGTATTTTTCTAACTTGTCTCTAAAACCGCGTTTAATATCCATAAAATTATCAGTTCCTTTCTGAACAAAAACTTATAACTAAACAGCTTTACTTGTTAACTAAATCATGCCTAGCTTTTTTATTTCCTTAAGCCAAAGAGGAAACTCTTTAAGCATACGATCGTATAACTCTGCATCACTAATATCATGCAAATCATCTAAAGCAAAGAAATTGGCATTATCGACATATCTGCCTGACATGGTATCAAGTTGCTCCAATATGCCGTACATCTTACCGCCTATACCTACGAATTGCCAGAAAATAGGATATTTAGACGATTCAATCAGAATTTTTTGGATTTCTTGAGTCTGGCTTATGCCACCATCGCTAAGGAAGATAACGTAAACGGGCTCTTTAGAGTCTTTGAAAGTGCTCAAAACATCTAACATTACTTCTGGTTCATTATTTACAAATCCCAAGCCTCTCATCACATTGAACCAATTCTCGGGAACAGCGTCTTTATAGTTGCGCAAATTGACAGAGGGCACCCGCTTGTAACTGTCACCATCATCGTCAAACTGAACAGCTACAGGCACAACTCTATTGACAAATTCTTGAACCATACCGCTTTGGTAGCGAAATGACATCGAGCCGGACATATCTAATACCAAGGCAACTTTGGCGCGGCAATCTTCAAGTTTGTTCTTTTTTAGTGAAACTGTAAATGTTTTAGCTAAGGAAACTAATTGGGGGGCTTCTTTTTCTATTTTTTTCTCTAAAGAGACCTTAAACTTGGCTGACGATTCTGGCGCTTTTTCTGAAGGCATTTCAGCAACGACTGGTTCAGGAGAGAGAGGTGCTGCTGCCGACTGAACTGGCTCCGAGTTGCTTTCCGTAAGTTCTTCGCCGCCGAAATGGCGCAATAAATCTCCTAGTCCGCCAAAGAAGCCCCTAGCCACAGCTGCTAAGCGCCAAACATCCTTTTTGTAAATTTCAATAGAAATAATGGCCTTTTCTTTGGTAAAGTCTTTGCCTGTCAGTCTAAGCTCCAGTACTGGTTGACCACTTTGGGCAACATACACTTCATGTGAGGCTATTTTGCCCATACAGCTTGAGCTATTGGCGTCTATGCTAACAGTAAATACTATTTTGTTTATAAAGTCAGGTAACCGACTTAAGTCAATAGTAAATTCAGAGCGCCCGCCTTTCTTGCTGAGGCTGAGTTCATTTTGGGGGGAAGTAGGCTGGTTATAAAAAACCATATAACGATCGTCGGAAAGCTTCTCATCTTTATCAACACCAAAGCAACAACAGTCATATTCTGCTTGCCCTTTTATATCCATAATTACTTGGAAGGTTTGCTTTACATCAAGGTACTTTTCTAATTTGTCTCTAAAGCCGCGCTGCATATTCATAAATAGAGTCTCCTTCAGATAAATAGAATCCTTTTCAGTCTTTTACCTACATGGTGTATTAGGTATAAATTAGCTTAATGATTTTTATTTTTCCTCTTGATGGGAATAGGAATGACTTTAGTTGGTAGTATCTTAGTAGAAGTGCTTTTTCTAACTTTGGCCTCGGCGGAAAAAGGCTCTGCCAAGATATGACCTTTTATGGTAAGAGCTGCTTGGCGCGACTTTGATTTTTTTTGTTTGTTGACAGAATAAGTCGTCTGGCCAGCAGCATATGTGTCAGGGCTACCATGCGTCGAATTAGCCTTCTTCTCTTCGACAATCTCACTTATAGTTTTATTGTAGCCGCAGCTTAAAGCCGCCAGGCGCCATTCATTACTCTTCTTATAAACTTCACAGCATACGATTAGCTTTTCCCGTTTAAAATTGTTGCCCTGAAGATGAAAAACGAAAATGCTCTTTCCGTTTTGTTTAAGTTCAGCTTTTTGCCAAGCTATATCACTCATAACGTGATCGTCTTCAATGTTTATAAGGAAAACTAATTTTTTTATTTGAGTAGGTATGAGTGGCAAATTGATAGTGCAAACGGCGCCTTGTTCCGTATCTTGGTAAACTACTTCGTTTTTGGGGGAATTGGTGTGGCCGCTCCACAGTATATAGTCGCTGCAATAAGGAACGCCTTCCGAAGTTACGGCCATACAACAGTAGCTGCATTGCACTGGACCGGAAATTTGTAATTCCAACGTAAACTCCTGAGAAATATCCAGGTAGTTTCTCAATTTAGTTCTGAAGCCGCGCTGTATTTCCATTTTGCCTCTCTTTTTTATATCTTTAAATAAGGTTTCTGAAGCCAGATGGATAGATGCCTATGCTAAGAGACTATGCCTATTTTGGTTGCTTCTTTACGCCATTTGGCAAAGTCGCTCAGCAAAAATTTATATAATTCAGGAGTAGAATTTTGAGAAAAGCCGCTAATAGCAGCAAATTTTGCATTACATACAGTCGAACCAGACAAATTGGTTATGTTTTCGAAGATTCCGTATCGATTGCTGCCCATACCTAAAAATTGCCAAAATACAGGGAATTGTGACGAATAGGCTACCATTTGTTCTATTTGGTTATTTAAAGCTGTGTTTCCGCTAGTTATGAATAAAATGTAAGAGGGCATATTAAAAGGCTGACAACTTGATAAAACTTCAGTCATAGCTGTAGTCTCTGATTTGTTTTCTCCTAAAGACCACATCAAGCTGCCCCAATCGTTGGGAATAGCGGAAGCATAATTTCTTTCTCCAATAGGAAACATTTTTTTGGGACGGCTGCCGTAAAGCCAATACTCCAACTGAGCATTGTTGCTAAATTGCAAAGCTAAAGGAAGCACTTTGGTGATTAAGTTTTGCATAGAGCCATTGGAAAAATATTGGGCCGTTTGTTGAGAAGCTTCTACAACCAAGACAATGCGAGCGCGACATTGTGCTAAATTTAGGCTTGGCAAAACTTTTCTCAAATTTTGCACCGCTCCGTTGAGCATAGCATTATTTGTCGATACGGGAGCACTGGCTGGGTGAGAAACTCCTGCAGCTGGGGTAAAGGCTCGCGGAGCAGGGGCTGGTGCAGTTGTAGTTCGGTTGGGCTGTGCCTTTCTTTGCAGTTGTTGGGATTCTACTTGTTTATTTTGCTGAGGAGGCGTGACAACAGGAGCGGAAGTTTGAGCTGATTGCTCTTCTGTAGCTTCTTCGCCGCCATAGTTGCGCAACAAATCTCCCAAACCGCCATTAAAGCCGCTGCCTATAGCTGCAAAACGCCATTCGCCTTTTTTGTAAATTTCTGCCGAAATAAGGGAAGTTTCTTTTCTAAAGTCGGTTCCTTGAAGTTTAAAATTAAGAACATGGCGCCCGTTTTGCACAATAGAAAGTTGATGCGATTGAATCTTGCTCATATCGCTATCGCCATCAATACTTACGGTAAAGGCCAGTTTATTTATGGAATCGGGCAATTTACTCAGCTTTACAATAAATTTTGCGCTACGGCCGTCGCCTTGATAACTAACTTCTCCTTTAGGAGAAGAAATTTGATTATAAAAAACCATATAACGATCGTCTGACAGCTTACTTTGAGCGTCCACCCCGAAACAACTGTAATCGTATTCTGCATTGCCTATTGTTTGTATGATTACTTCAAAAGTGCTATTAGTATCGATATATTTGCTAAGCTTATCCCTAAAACCACGCTGTACTTCCATTATGCCCGCTCCGTTTGTTTAAGTGATACTTTTTTTGCCCGGTATTGATTTCGATGCTAAAAAAACGCTATTAAAACTTTCTACTTTTGAGGGCTAAATCCTTATCTTATTTTCCTCTTTAGCACGTCTGTGCTTTGTTTAGGTCTTTACTTAAGTCTAAATAGTTTGTCCACTATCTTATTAGTGGGTCTTTAGGCTTTTTGCAGTGCTGACATATATCTTTTTTTGAAAAAATAAAAGTAGTTAAAGAATAGGCATAGAATAGACCCAAGTCAGCTGGTTCTAAGAAACAGATGTCCAAGAACATCTATAATCGGCGCTTTACATTTTTTTTGTAGGTGGCTCTATGCCTATAGCATTTGGTTTGGTCAGCTACTTTGTCGTGCTAAAAAATCAGAAAGGGAATAATGTCCTTTATGAATTTTAAACAAGGTTTGACTGCGTCTCAGGTTGAGGCTAGTCGGAAAGAGCACGGATCCAACGTTTTAACACAAATCCCACCGGATCCGTTATGGAAAAAGATCCTTGAAGGCTTCAAGGATCCTATGATTATTATTCTGTGCGTTGCTTTAGCAATTCAGGTAATATTATGGTTTATGAAACAGGCCGAATGGTTTGAGCCTGTAGGTATTTTAGTAGCCATTATTATTGCTAACGGCGTATCTTCTATCAGTGAAAGTAAGCAAGAAGGCAAAGCTTCGGCTTTGAAAGCTGAAGAAGAAGCCAAAGAAATGGCCAAAGTAGTTCGTGACGGCAAGCTCATTGAAGTGCATGTCAGCGAAATCGTTGTCGGCGACATCGTTTTCCTCCAGGCTGGTGATAAGCTTCCTGCCGATGGTGAAATTGTCGAAGGCGAAATCAAAGTCGATCAGGCTGCTTTGAATGGTGAGACTGAAGAGGCTACCAAGCGACCTGTGGCTGATGAATCCGAGAAGAAATACGATATTAAAGACTTACTTAACCTCCACTATGCTTATCGCGGTACCGTAGTTTGCGGTGGCGAAGCTCATATGGAAGTTAAAGTTGTCGGCGATAAGACTCTCTTCGGTGAGTTGGCCTTGGAAGTTCAGGAAGATACTCGCGAGACTCCTTTGCAAGTTAAACTCGGCAAATTGGCTCAGCAAATCTCCACTTTCGGTTATATTGGCGCTATCGCTATCGTTTTGGGCATTTTGGCCAAAACTTTCATTTCCGGTGAGCTTCCCCAGGGGTTCTATGAATGGGTCAGATTGCTTATCAACGCCATTACCGTAGCCGTTACCATTATCGTTTGCGCCGTTCCCGAGGGTTTGCCTATGCTTACCTCCATTTTGCTCTCTTTCCAGAGTTTAAAAATGGCCAAAGATAATGTATTGGTTCGCAAAATTAACGGTTTGGAAACTGCCGGTAGCTTGAGCTTACTTTTCAGCGATAAGACCGGAACTATCACCGAAGGTCGCCTTTCCGTAGTGGAAATGGCTACTGGAAATGTCGTCAAAACTTTCTCTTCTTTGAGTGAAGTTAACGTTGCTCTGCGTACCGATATCGTCGCTGGTGTCGGCATCAACAATAGTGCTTCTGCCAGCAATGGCAACGTTATTGGCGGCAACAGCACCGACCGCGCTTTGATGGCCTATTTAATTGAGGCTCAAGAAGCTGAGTCTATCGACAAGAGTAGCGTCAAAGCTTTCAATGCTTTCGACTCTAATAAGAAGAGCTCTAGTGTAACTGTACATCGCGACGGTAAGTTGGTTACTTTTGTCAAAGGCGCTCCGGAAAAGATTATCGCTCGTTGCGATAGCTTTGTTGACGAAAATGGCATCGTTCAGCCCTTCACTGATAAAGAGACTATTACTTCCTATATTGACACCCAGGCCGGACGCTCCATGCGCTTATTGGCTGTCGCTAAAGTCGAAGGCGAAAAGGATGACGAAAATCTCACTTTGTTGTGCGTTATCAGCATCCGTGACAACGTGCGTCAAGAAGCTATAGATGCTATCAAGGAAGTACAAAATGCTGGCATCCAGGTGGTTATGGTTACTGGTGACCGCAAAGAAACCGCTGTGGCTATCGCCAAGGAAGCTGGCTTACTTACCCAGCCCGAGCACGTTGCTTTAACTTCTGCCGAAATGGGCGAGAAGAGTGACGAAGAACTTAAAAAGATCTTGCCCAACTTGCGCGTCATTGCTCGCGCTTTGCCTACTGACAAGAGCCGTTTAGTGCGCATTGCTCAAGAGCTCAACTTAGTTGTAGGTATGACCGGTGACGGCGTCAACGATTCTCCCGCTTTGAAAAAAGCCGACGTTGGTTTCGCTATGGGAAGCGGTACTGAAGTAGCCAAAGAAGCTGGCGATATTACCATTCTGGACGACAACTTCTTATCCATTGAAAAGGCTATTCTTTATGGCCGTACTATGTTTAAGAGTATTCGCAAGTTCCTCATCTTCCAGTTGACAGTAAATGTAGCGGCTGTACTCACTTGCTTCATCGGCCCGATGATGGGTGAAAATGTCATGATGACCGTAATTCAATTGCTCTTAGTCAACTTGGCTATGGATACTTTGGCGGCCATTGCTTTCGGCAGCGAACCTGCTTTGAAAGAGTATATGCAAGAGAAGCCTATTCCTCGTTCAGCCAGTATCGTCAGCAAGGATATGTTTATAGAAGTGCTTATCAGCGCGTTCTATATTACCGCTCTTTGCTTGGCAATTCGTTTCTGCCCGGCCGTTTGGGATTGGTTCGGTTGCATCAATATTGCTGCTCCCGATACCACTTATCTGAAGTCGGC
>ERZ808258.196-NODE-196-length-28232-cov-4.110835_pt1 | contig 28232 bp, 21 predicted proteins | sample MGYA00521280_ERZ808258 | MGnify/ENA primary metagenome ERZ808258 (study PRJEB31516, sample SAMN03275585) | gut metagenome | biome: mammalia-associated habitat; material: feces | host: Papio cynocephalus | place: Kenya | collected 2012-07-19 ...
CGCGTACTTGTCGAAGTGGGGGATCTTCCCGTCCTTGCGGACCTCCTGGGCGACGAACCTGACGATGTCCATCCTGTTGGCATCGGTATCGGGCATGGTGCTCTTCATGTACACCTCGTACCCGTATCCGCGTATCCTCGATCTGAGAGCAGGGTGCATTCCCTGGAGGGCATCCAGGTTGCCCGCGCAGACGAGGACGAAGTCGCATGGGACCGGCTCGGACTTGACCAGGGCTCCGGATGAGCGCTCGGACTGTCCGGTGATGGACATCTTCTTCTCCTGCATGGCGGTGAGAAGGGCCTGCTGCGACTCCATCCTCAGCATGTTGATCTCGTCGATGTACAGGACTCCCTTGTTGGCCTTGTGGATGGCTCCGGGCTCTATCCTGTCGTGGGACGGCGTCTCCAATCCTCCGGACTGGAACGGATCGTGCCTGACATCTCCAAGAAGGGCGCCTGCATGGGTCCCGGTGGCATCGACGAAAGGTGGCATGTCCCCCGGATCGTGGCCCACCAGGAGCTTGGGGACGATGATCGTGTCCCCCCTCGGCTGACCGGGGGTCCTGAAGAGCATCATTATGATCATGGCTCCGAACAGCGCGACGAGGGCGATGGTGAAGTTGCCGAACAATATGGATGCCAGCAGGCCCAGGATGATGAGCGCGATGCATGCGTAGACGTAGATCGTGTTGCGCTGGTTCCTCTGCGCGGCGGCTGCGGCCTTCTGCTCCGAGACGACGGCCTTGCCCTTCCCTGCGGGGAATACCCTTATGCGCGGCTCGTTGAAATCCTCCGGATTATGATAGGCGACGATGTCCTGGAGATCCTCCTTGGGAAGATACTCCACCATGGAGTTGGCGAGCATGGACTTCCCGGTTCCCGGTTCCCCTATGAGCATGACGTGCCTCTTCTGGAAGGCAGCCTTCCTCATGACATCCACCGCCTCCTCCTGTCCGATGACGCGGTCGGCCATCAGCTCGGGGATCTGTATGTCCTCAGTGGAAGCGAACGTCTGCTCCTCCGCCCATTCATCGACGGATTTGGCGGACAGTCTGACCTCCTTTGAATCCTCGGCAGTCATGTGTTCCTCCTGTAATCCTGTGTTTGAACCTGTATATATACATGATTATCAATGCCACCGCCTCATACATCTCCGACGCGCACTGCGCGCAGGAGCGCGGCTACGATTATCGCCGCGACGACGGCTCCGAATATGTAGACCCCGTACTTGTCGAGGAAGCTGGGCTGATCCTCGGGCCATTCGATTCCCGAAGAACTGAGGGCCGGGGCCGACAGGGACACGCCGTCCCAGAATCCGACATCCGCGGCATGGGTGGACCCGCAGCGGACGGCGGCGTCGCCGATCGATATCTTGGTCGTCGTTCCCGCCAGAAGGCAGTTGTTGTGATCCGAACCGTTCATCGTTGCATCGGCGGCGTACCATCCGCCTTCGTACCTGATGCAGTTCCAGAACCCTTCCTCGGTATTGCCGTCGACATCCTTCATGACGGCTCCGTTCACGGTCATGGCATCCACGCCGTTGGCCGCGCAGAGAGCTGTGAAGGCCGCGGCGACTCCGGCGGACGATGACCTCCTGTCGACCAGCGCGTCGTGGATGTTCGAGACCTCTCCTTCGGAATCGGACTCGATCTTCACGCCGCGGAGGATGTCGTTGATGGACCGGACCTTGTCCTGGACGGTCTCCCCTCCGACCTCCGCGATCTTCTCTTCGACCTCCTTCATGGCGGCCTTCATCTGCTCCGGCGTCCCGTACTCGGAGGGAGCCGAGAGCGAGAAGGACACGGACACGAGCACCTTGTACTCGTCGTCCCCGACGGTGCCGGTCGTGGTGGATATCTTGACATCGACGCCGTCGCGCGTCGGAAGATCCCAAAGCCAGATGGGCGTCGGATCCGTCAGGTAGAACGCGGTTAGAACGTCCCCTACCATGGATTCCGCATAGGAATCGGCATCGTCCGACGGATCCAGGATGACCGGCACCTTCAGCGCGAAGGAGAACTTCGCCTCCGCTACAGGGTCCTCGGCCAGCTCGGAGAACCTCGACTCCAATTGCGAATAGACATCCCGACCGTTGCCGTCGAGCTGATCCTTGTATGTGCCCGACGGAGAAGCATCGGCATCCGCGACCGCGACGCCCAGCGCCACGACCGCGATGCAGACGACGGCGAGCACGGAGAACGCCTTCTGACTCATCTGCCTGCGGTGATGATGCGGTTCTTCTTAAACGTGTCCGCAGACGTCTCGGAAGTCCCGACAATCTACATATTGGGCCCGCGCATCCGTGCGGGCATGAGGATAGACGAGCTCGACGTGCCCGACGCCGTCGCCGATGCGCTGACATCGGCCGGATTCAGAGAGCTCCATCCGCCCCAGGCGGAGGCCATACCTCTCGCGCTGGAAGGAAGCAGCGTGGTGGCCGCGATACCGACCGCCAGCGGGAAGTCCCTCATCGGGATCGTGCCCGCTCTCAAGATGCTCGCCGAGAAGAGGGGCAAGGTCCTCTACATCGTTCCTCTGAAAGCCCTCGCGGCGGAGAAGGCCGACGATTTCAGAGCATTCGGCGACGTTCTCGGATTCAAGGTCCATATGAGCACGGGCGACCTGGATTCCGAGGACAGGGGACTCGAGGATGCGGACGTCGTCATCGCCACCTCCGAGAAGACGGACTCGATGATCCGCCACGGGAGCGGATGGATCGACCGCATAGGGCTGATCATCGCGGACGAGATACACATGATCCATGACGCGGGCAGGGGGCCCACGCTCGAGGTTGCCCTCACCAAGCTCATGAGGAAGCTCCCGGACGTGCAGGTGATCGCCCTCTCCGCCACCATATCCAACGCCAGGGACATATCCAACTGGCTGAAGGCCCGGCTGGTCACCAGCGACTGGCGTCCCATCCCGCTGCGCGAGGGCGTGTTCCTCGCAGGGAGGATACTGTTCGACGATGCGAAGACCGTGGAGGTGCCGAACAAGGACGACGCGGTGGAGTCTCTTGTCGTCCAGACCCTGAAGGACGGGGGCCAGTGCCTCGTCTTCGTGAATTCCAGGAGATCGACGGAGGCTGAGGCGAGACGCATCTCCGACGCCGTCGCATCCGTATCGCCCAATCCTCTCAACCCGCAGGAGATCGCGGTGCTCCAAGGAGGAGCCGAATCCACGGATCTGGGGATCAAGCTCGCATCGTGCGTCGCCAAGGGAGTGGCGTTCCACAATGCCGGACTGACATACGCCCAGAGGAGGGCCGTCGAGCAGGCGTTCAAGGCCAGGAGGATCAAGTGCATCGTCGCCACCCCCACTCTGGCCGCCGGGATCAACCTGCCCGCCAGAAGAGTGGTCGTCAGGGACACCACCCGCTTCGAGAACGGAGGGACCGTGCCCATCCCCGTGATGGAGGTCAAGCAGATGTGCGGACGCGCCGGGAGGCCGGGCTTCGATCCGTACGGAGAGGCGGTGCTGATAGCCAAGAGCGAGAAGGACCGCGACCATCTGATGCGCGACTACGTGGAGCATGAAACCGAGAGGATAACATCGAAGCTGTTCTCCGGGAACATCATCAGGACCCATATCCTGGGAGTCCTAGCCACCGGGGATGCCGATTCGGAGGAGGGCATAGTGGCCTTCATCAGGGACACGTTCTACGGCGCCACGTCCCAGATGTTCGGCGTGGAGAGCGTGGTCGAAGAGGTCGTGGACTTCCTGGAGCACGAGCAGATGGTCCGCCGCACAGGAGACAGGATAGACGTCCTGCCGTTCGGGAAGAGGGTGTCTGACCTGTACATAGATCCGGTATCGGCATCAATGCTACGCCGGGCCGTGGAGAGGATCGACGAGGACACGTCGGTCCTTCCGATGCTAGTCGCCGCCGCCATGACCCCGGACGTCATGGGGATGTACCCCAAGAAGGCCGACGCCGAATGGCTCAAGACGCTCTACGAGGGCCTCGAGGACAGGCTCCTGCTCGATCCGGATGAGCTGGAGGACTACATGTCCGAGCTGTTCTACAGCGACCTCAAGGTCGCGGCGATGGTGGACGAATGGATCGAGGAGGCTCCGGAGGAGGCCATAACCAAGAGGATGGGCATAGGCCCCGGCGACATCAGATCCAGGATGGACATGATGGACTGGATAGTCTACGCCATGGGCGAGATAGCCTACATCTTCAATCCCCCGGCCATCCGCAGGATACGCCCGCTCTCCGTCAGGATCAGATACGGGGTCAAGGAGGAGCTTTCCGATCTGGTGTCTCTGAAGGGAGTCGGCCGCACCAGGGCGAGGATCCTCTTCGACAGAGGATACCGCGACAGGGACTCGATCTCCTCCGCGGACGAGCATGAGCTCGCATCCATACCGGGCATAGGGCCGGCCCTCGCGTCCTCCATGAAGAGGCAGACGGGGACAAGGGCTCCGGAGGCGCATTGGACTCCTCCCTCCGAAGAGGAGGAGCTCATCGACGAGATGGCGGCAGCCTACGGTGAGGAGCCGGCAGGCGACGACAAGAGGGATAGAAGAAGAAAAGAGGAGGAGACCGGCCCGAAGCAGGCCAGCCTCCTTGATTTCCGATCACTCGGAGAGGATGCGCTCGACCTCGGAGACCGAGTTCGCGCAGCTTATGGGCTTTCCGCAGTTGTTGAGGATCGTATCGGGGTCCTTGAGCCCGTTGCCGGTGCAGATGCACACGACGCGCTCGTCCCTGTCGATCACTCCCTCGGCGCGGAGCTTCTTGAGTCCGGCGACGGACGCGGCGGAGGCGGGCTCCACGCAGACGCCCTCCTTCCTTCCGAGCAGCTGCTGGGCCGCGATGATCTCCTCGTCGGAGACGGTGGCGGCGTATCCGCCGGTGGAGTAGATGGCCTTGAGGGCCTTCCTTCCGCTGATCGGGTTCCCGATCCTGATGGCGGTGGCTACGGTCTCGGGGTTGTGCTCCGCGACGAAGTCCGACGTCCTGTGGGCGAATGCCTTGGCGATGGGCGCCGCGCCCTCGGCCTGGATGCCGGTGAGCATGGGGACCTTGTCGATCCATCCGACCTCCTCGAGTTCCATGCAGGCCTTGTAGACGGCCCAGATGTTGGCGGCGTTGCCGACGGGCAGGATGATCCTGTCGGGGACGTTGTACCTCAGCTGGTCCATGATCTCGAACAGGACGGACTTCTGTCCCTCGGGCCTGTAGGGGTTGATGGAGTTGAGGAGGTACAGCTTCCTCTCCTCGGACATCCTTCTCGCCAATGCGAGCGCGTCGTCGAAGTTCCCGTCGATGGAGAGGACCTTGGCTCCGAAGAACAGGGCCTGGGCCAGCTTGCCCATGGCGACCTTTCCGGAGGGGAGGAACACCGCGCACTTCATTCCGGCCTTCGCAGCATATGCGGACAGGGCAGCCGACGTATTCCCGGTGGAGGCGCAACCGACGATCTTGGCCCCGAGCTCCTTGGCGCGGGAGACTCCGATCGTCATACCGCGGTCCTTGAAAGATCCGGTGGGATTCAGTCCCTCGAACTTGACGAAGGACTTGGGGACTCCCACGGCCTCTCCGAGCGCAGAGGTGGAGTACAGAGGGGTTCCGCCCTCCTGGATCGAGACCTTGTGGGCCGGATCCACGGGCATGAACGGAGCGTATCTCCAGACGCCGATGGGCTCCGAACGGAGATCCTCCGGCTTCATCTCCTTGACGGGCTCGAGATCCATCTTGACCGTCAGAAGCCCGCCGCATCTGGGGCATGTGTTGACGAACGGGTCGTCGACCTCTGCTCCGCAATCCCAGCAAATCACCTTGTGTGCCGCCATTTTCAGATCCTCCTGCAACCGGAGCCGGGCTCCGTGATCCAGGTATCGCACTTCATGCCGTGCTCCGAGTACACCTTCTCGATGCTCTCGGCTATATGCTCCCCTTCGTGGGAGTTCTTGTTGAAGAATGAGATTATGCAGGGTCCGGAACCTCCCAGGAAGGAGGCTATGGCCCCGTTGGACATGGCCGCGGACTCGGCCTCCTTGATGTAGGGGACGAGCTTGGACCTCGCAGGCTCCGAGAACACGTCCTTGACGGACCTTCCGATGAGGCCCAGGTCGCCGGTCATCATGCCGTAGACCATCGTGGAGGAGTTCCCGATGTGGTAGACCATGTCCTTCACGGAGACCTCCTTGGGCAGTATGGCCCTGGCCTCCTTCGTCGGGACGAGGACGTCGGGCATCGCGATGACGATGCCTAGATCCGCGGGAGGCTCTATCCTGACGACCTCGAACGGCTCGTAGGAGCGTATGATGGTGAACCCTCCCAGGACGCAGGGGGCGACGTTGTCGGCATGGAATCCGCCGGACGTCACGTCCTCCGCCTTGGCGGCGCACAGGACGACCTCGGTCGGAGTGAGCTTCTCCCCGCAGAGGATATGGGCGAGATACGCGCCTCCGGCCGCGGACGCTCCGGAGGAGCCGATTCCGCTGCAGGGCCTTATGCCCTTCCTGATCCTCAGCTCGATCCCGAAATCGGCTCCGCATCTGCGGAGGACCTCCGCCGCGGCTATTCCGACCGAATTCTTCTCGGGATCGGTCGGTATGCTCTCGGAACCGGGGCCGCTGACCTCGGATATGACTATGCCAGATTCGATCCTTCTGCCCTCGATCGTGTCGAAGGGCTCCTTCAGAGCCAATCCGAATACATCGAAGCCCGCGCCGATGTTAGAGGTCGTCGCCGGGGCCGCCACGCGTATCCATTCGTCGGTCATTTTCTTCATGCGACCGTACAGATGCGCATGATAAAAGCGTATCGAGAGCACTCGCATCGATGGAAAAAGAGCGTCCGCACGACAGAATCCCCGACGCCGTCAACACGGGCGCATTGACATCGCCTTCTACGATCCGCATGATCCGAGAAACACATCGACCGACAGATTTCTCGAAGATGCGGAATCATGCGATATTCGTCACAAATGATATGCTGACCCTTTCCATGACGGTTTTTGTCCCATCGATGGTCGTTACCTTTTTCAGACCTATGCCGTCATGATACCAGACTCTCATCGCATTCCCTTGGTGATGGATGGAGTATACTTCGCATTCGATTTCTCCGAATGCTGTTATAATCGTATCTTGACCGAAATAACTCTTGTCCTCGTCCGGATAATCCCATGTGAAATCTTCCTTGGGTATCGTTTTCCCACTGGTATTTCCCTCGGCTATCACGGAGACCACATAATTATCGGCTCTATATGCGACGACAGAAACCTCTGCATACACAGCATCGTTCGATGTCCCGGGAAATGAACAGATCATCCCGACAACATCTCCAATCCGCACAGATCTCATGCCTGGTTTAAATCCTTCTTCAGAAGGCCCATCATCTTCCATGGCGGTTCCTACATAGAAACATAGACCGCCGACAAACACCAAGGAAATGACGAACGTTACCGTTAATGTCTTTGCGTTCATATTATTTGCTCTATCGAATATTACTGAACTACCTACTCATTATTCCCGCATACGATGCTAATTCGAAAGCATTGTTACAAAAAAAACATAATCATGCTTTCAATTGATTGCAAAGCATCGCATTCCTCCATAAAGACGAGGCCATAACTCAATTTCGTAAGTCTCAGAACCCCATTGCAAAATATTTTTCTTGTAATCGAAGGTGACCGAATAGCAATCTGTATTGCAATACATGTAATCGTAGCTTCCGAATTTGCATTTCATAAGAGCCCCGGGCTCACAGAAAAAAGTGTTTGTCGATGCACTCGAATCCCTGTCGATGGTATGGGTGATTGAGAAATAATTAGTTGCTATATTCGAATTATTAATGACATTCACATCAGTCGTAGAGTATTCCCATCCGATAGAGAACGAAGGAAGAGGATCAAAAGACAACCCGACCGAAGCTGAAGACGAACCAGATGTGGTATTGGGCCCATGTCTCAAAAGATGCCCTTCTGTCTCATCAGAATTGTCGAAATTAGTTTCCACTTTAAGTTTGGTCGTGTGATTTCCAGAAGTAGGAACAGATTCCATGTAATATTTAGCTACCCAGTAATCATAATCATCAACATTCTGGTTCAGCAAATAGTACACCGTCTGAATGTTCATCCAGCCCCTATTTCCGCATTGCTTGTTATAATCTGATACAACTGCTTTCTTATAGTCTGGAATGCCCTCGTCATCGAGTATCGAATTTGTACCTATACTCTCGACCCATTGGGCCATCTTCATGTAAGATGTATCGGCATTATCACTTTCTACACCATAGCAAGAAACCACATTACTATTTGGATCAGCGTAGATTCCGCATAAATCGGCGGTATCGCTGAGAGAAAAATTGACAAATTCCTTACCTAATAATTTATTGTATTCGGAAATTAGAATAACGCCACGTTCATATGCATCTCTAATTTCCATCGACCTTTCATTGGACCTCAAATCATCTGTTGTAATATAAAGAACATCTCTGTCCCCCACTGTCGCAGCACTTTCGATAGTTTCAATCTGTACTGCATTGGCCTCTGGATAACTCGTTTGATACGTATAAACGGTCGCTACGCGTTCTATTTCGTGTATACCTGTATCAGCATCTGATTGATACTCCGCTATAGAAGGCGAAGTCATAACCAGTGCCAATACAACAACCAACATCGCATATGTTTTGTTTGCCGACATGGCAAGATACGATGATTTATGAAACTTTTAACATTATTCGAAATAATGAATATAGATTGATATAAACTATATAATTTAGATATTGCTATTCGGCGTGCAGAAATGTAATTGAAGTCGATGCACGAATGTGATAATCGGAAAAACATGTCGACCGACAGCTTTTTCCGATTTGATGGCGGGAGCATCGGTTATATGCGCGATCCCGGATTCACGCACATGCGCTTCCAGGTCGTCGGGATGAGAGGGAACAGAAAACCCGAGGATATCATCGAATTCTTCAGATCCGGAGGAGGGGACTGCATCCTCTTCGATCCCGACGTCGTATGCGGGAAGGACCACCTTATCTCCGCCGCCATGCACGCCGAGAGGGCGTTCTCCGATGGGACCAACAGGTCCCGTTCGCTCCTGACCGAGACCATCCTGTACGCGGCGGGCGACCGTCAGATCGGAAGGGCGATGGAGACGATCGCCCCGAAGAGCGGAAGAAGGGAGTACGTCGCTCTCCTGTTCGATGCGGAGCCGGACCTCGGAGGGATCGGCATGGAGAGGGACGACTCCCTCGCCGATGCCTCTCCCGGAAAGGCGGAGGCCCTCGGGATCTCCGACAGCCTCCTGACGCCGGAGGACGCCGCGCTCGAGATGGTGGCGCTCCTCGACATCCAGAAGCAGCGAGGTCCTTCAGAGCTCCAGCTCCACCGAGCTCCCGACAGGGGAGTTCCGGACCACGAGCTTGCGGTCTATCTGCGACTTCAGCGCCTCCACATGGGATATTATCCCGATCAGGGTGTTGCCGTCGCCTATCTGGAGCAGGACCGCCAGCGCCTGCTTGAGCGCCTCCGGGTCCAGGGATCCGAACCCCTCGTCGACGAACAGGGTGTCTATCCTGATCCCTCCCTTCCTCCTCTGGACTGCATCGGAGAGTCCGAGGGCCAGTGCGAGCGCCGCCAGGAACGATTCTCCTCCGGACAGGGTCTTGGACGGGCGTATGCGCCCGGTGTACCTGTCCAGGATGTCGATGTCCAACCCGATCTGCGAGTTCCCGTTGGACACATCGCGCAGCCTGAGCTCGTAGCGGCCCTCCGTCATCTTGACCAGGCGTCTGTTGGCGTAGTCGAGCACCTTCGAGAAGTACAGCTGCTGGATGTAGGACTCGAAGGACTTCCTCATGCCGGTGTTCCCGTTGGCGGCATCGTAGAGCCTGATCAGATCGCCGCTGTCCCGCTCGAGCCTCTGGAACTTGTCGCAGGCCTTGATGATCTTTCCGCGGACGCCCTCGTTCCTGTCGATGCGGAGCTTGACCTCGACGGCCTCGTCGCGCAGCGAATCCATATCCTCGGAGATCCTCTCTATCTCCTCCTCTATCGGAGCGATGTCGACGCGCTCCCTCCCGCCGGCCTCCTTGACCAGATCCTCCTCCGCACGGCGGTTGGCCGCCACGGCCTGCCTGTATGCGGAGAGCTCCTCGTCCATGCCCGGGATCTCCCCCTCTCTGGAGAGCAGCTTCTCGGCCTCGTCCTCGGACAATCCGATCGCCGACAGGACCGTGCCCATCTCGGCCTCCGCCCTGCCGGACTCCTCCGCGAGGGCGCGGTTCCTCTCGACGAGCTCGGCCAATGAGGCCTCCGTTCCGGCCCTCGCCTCGGATGCTTCTCCGTCGGCCGCACGGGCGGCCTCGATCCTGTCGAGAGCCGACTTCCTCTCCGTACTGAGCCTCCCGATCGCATCGTCGAACTCCTCCAGCGATCCGAACTCCATGCCTTCGGACGACTTCCGAACATCCTCCTCCACGGATTGGATCCTGGACTCCAGACGGGCATACTCGACGTTCAGGGCCAGCACCTCCTTGTCGGCGGCCGCGATCCTGCCGTCCATATCCTTGAGCTCACCGCGTATGCCTTCAACCCGGGCCTCGACATCCTTCTTGGACGCCAGCTCGGACGACAGGACGTCGAGGCTGTCGCGGAGCGACCCCACCTCGGACGCCGGATCGTCGAACTGGATCGATTCCGAGAGCTCGGCTATGGCGCTCCTCTCCGTATCGAACCTCTGCTCGAGGACCGCCACGGCGCTCGACGCGTCGGACAGGGCCTCCGCGGCCTTCTCCACGGAGCGCTTCATCTTCTCGAGGCGCTTCTTGTCGGGAACGTTGTCCGGGATCACGGCGAGGGCGGGATGATGGACGGATCCGCACACCGGGCAGGGGATCCCCTCCGACAGCCCGCTGGCCAGCATCCCGGCCTGCGCGAGGAGGAACAGGGCCTCCGCGGCCTCGTATCCTTCGGACAGACTGCTCCTCTCCTCGGCGGCGAGCTCCGCCCTCCTGCGCGCGGACTCCAGCTCGTCCTCGGTGGCCGCGTGGTCCGCAAGGAGCTTCGCCATCCTCTCCGTGCCTTCCAGCTTCTTGGAGGCGGCCTCGCGCTCCGCGATGAGATTCGCGATCTCGGCCTTGACGTCCTGGTTCTCCTCCAGGTAGCGCCTGTGGTCTGCGACGGTGCTGTCGAGGGCCGCCTTCCTCGCCACGGCATCCTTGCGCCTGGACCCGATGACGGACAGGCTCCTCCGCGATTCCTCGAGCTCTGCGCGCTTGCCCTGGATCGCGACGTAGTCCTCTCTGAGGCTCTGGAGCCTGTTGATCTCGGCGAGCTTCCCATCCGCATCCCTTCCGCCCTCGACGGCCTCGGCCAGCTCCGCCGAGCACTGCTCCGCCCTCCTGCGGGCCTCTTCGACGGCGGCCTGCGCAAGGGCGACCCTGGGTCCGGACTCCTCGACCTGCTTCCTGAGGGTCCCCCTCTTCGACGACACGGACTTGACGTTGGAGACGGCTGAGAATATCCTCTCCCTCTCGGAGGCGAGATCCTCGATGCCGACGCGACGGACCTCCAAACCCTCCTTCTCCATCCTCACCTCGTCGAGCCTGTCGAGGGTCCTGTTCAGGTTCTCCGCGACCGTCCTGTCGCGGACGGCGACGGCCTTCCGCTCGTTCGCCTCCTCCAGGAGACCTTCCAGCTCCTCGTGCCTCCTCTGGTCGGAGCCCAGCTGCTTCGACAGGAGATCCGCGACCTCGGCCGCATAGGAGATGCTTCCGCGCATCCCCTCGTATTCGGCGGCGTACGCGCCGTCCTCTGGAACGATCGCGGAGTCCATCCTGTCCAGAAGGTCCTCCTTCGCATGCTCCAGCTCGGCCTTGGAGTCCCTGGCCATCTCGGAGAGGCGCTCTATGAAGCCTCTGACGTTCTGGGTGGAGAAGATGCGCCTGAATATCTCGACGCGCACCTTGGTGTCGCTGTCCAGCAGCTTGCGGAACTCTCCCTGGGCGAGCATGGACACCTGCTTCCACTGGGAGCGGTCGATCCCGAGGATCTCCTCTATCTTCCGCGTGACCTCCCTCTCCTTGGACACGCATCCTCCGTTCCATTCGAGCTCCGCGAAGGGCTGCATGACCGTGGTCCCGGTCCCGCGCTTCTTCTCGCGCTCCTGGGCCGGCCCCCTCTTCACCTTGTACAGCACTCCGTTGTGCTCGAACTCCAGCTCGACGTAGGTGTCCGTCTTGGGAGAGGCGAAGTCGCTGCGGAGCGATTTCGAATCGCGGTCGTCGTTGCCGGCGCCGTAGAGGGCGTACGTTATCGCGGAGAAGATGGTGGACTTCCCGGCGCCGGTGTCTCCGGTAACAAGGAAGAGCCCCTTGCCTCCGAACTCCGAGAAGTCGATCTCCTGCACGCCGGCATACGGTCCGAAGGCGGACATCGTGATCCTCAGCGGCTTCATTCGTACACCTCCTCGAGCATCTCCTTGACGATATCCATCTGTCCGGGCGTGAGCTCCTCGCCGTTCTTGGCCCTGTAGAAATCCGCGAAGGCCTGCACCAGATCCAAAGACTCGTCCGCCTCGATGTCCGGGATGTCGCCTCCGTCCTCCGATCCGCCCCTGGCGATCTCGAGGGACAGGACATTGGGGTAGACCTCCCTGAGCCTCGACATGGCGTCGATGGCATCCGATTCCAGATCCACGTATACGAAATCGTCGCGGGAAGGATCGCTCTTCCCCTCCTCGATAATCCTGTCCAGCGTGCCGCTGATCACGCGGACGGCCCTGAGCGGCTCGAGAGGCCTGAGCTCCATGGCGATGGTATCTCCCACGTCCACTATGGTCATGCTCTTGGCCTGGTCGACCTCCGACTTCGAATAGACCAGAGGAGTGCCGCAGTAGCGTATCGTCTCCCTCCCGATGGACTGCGGGGTGTGGATGTGCCCCAGGGCCACGTAGTCGAAGCCGTCGAACAGGGACGCGTCCATCGATTCGGTCCCTCCGACGAAGACGGTCTCGGAATCGGACGTCTCGGGCGAGCTCCCTCCGCTCACCACGAACTGGTGGGTGACGAGGATCCTCTTCCTTCCCGGAACCAACTCGCTGTGTGATATGGCCGATGCCACCGCGTCGGCATAGCTCTCTATCGCGTCCTCCGGATGCGCCCTGCGGGCATTCACCGGCTTTATGAACGGAAGAAGGCACACGTCGACGGTCTGACCGTCCTTCGTGATCGTATGCACGTCGAGATGGCCGGAATAGACGCCGGATATGTACAGTCTGTTGCGCTCGAACATCCTGCTCCCGAATCCGAGCTTCTCCGGAGAGTCGTGGTTCCCGCTTATCATGAACACGGACGCGCCTGTCTCCACGAGCGCGGTGAGGAAGTCGTCCAGCATCCTGACGGATTCGATCGTCGGCGTGGTGGTGTCGTATACGTCGCCGGCGATCAGCACCCCGTCCAGATGCTCCTCCCTGACTATGTCCACGATCTGCCCGAGGATGTACCTCTGGTCCTCCTCCAGGGACATCTCCTTCAGCTTCTTCCCTATGTGCAGATCGGATATGTGCGCGAATCTCATTGGATCATCCTCCCTACGGACAGGCGACGGTATTCGGAGGAGACCTGATGGGACCCCCTTCTCATCTCGGCGATGAACTGGTACTCGGGTCCGACCGGCAGAAGGGGGACCCTCACGAATCCGGTCCTCCTCTCGGCCTCGAAGCGCCCTATCTCGGAGGTCCTTCCGCCTACCGCGACGAACAGGCGGACGGTGGCGTCCCAGCCTTCCGATACCGCGTCCCTGAAGAAAACCACGGTCCCGCGATCGTCGGAGACCGTCATGGTCGAAACCGTCGAGTCGGTCCAGGCCACGGAGGCGCCGGATGATGCCTCGTCCTCTCTCATGCCCTTGCTGAACGCCTCGCGCTTAGCCCTGTCGCTACCGGATATCCCGGTGTAGTTCTCATCGTAGTTCCGAGCAGCGCTGTCGAAGTAGTCCAGGACCCTTTCGGGGATCCTGTCGAACATCCCGTTGTCGTAGAGGTCCATGTACTTGTAGAGCGTGGGACGGGAGATGGAGAGCGCGTCCGCCGCATCAGAGATCGACGCCGCCTCCTTCAGCCTTTCAGAGATAGATGCCCTGTCCATGATTCTGCATTTAGATTCTAATATTTAAATTTACATTTTTTGTAAAGCTTGTCAACACTTAACTGCACGTTTTGCTGCATCTGAACCATCAAATCGACTCACTTTGATGTATGTTTGTAAACTATATTGTATATTATTGTACTAATCTAAATTTTACAATTGAAAAATGAATATCCATGGCGCCCTGTGAAGCAGAATCTTCATGCGATCCTGCCGCGGGGATCGCGACGGCACATGACGACGAGAGAAGGAACATGAAGGGCCGGTCGCCCTGTCCATGGAACCGATCGGATCCGGACAGCGGCGAGATAAGAGAAGGAGCCGTTTCCTGCGTTGCCGCCCTGACATCGGGCCGCCGTAGTATCATGCGAAGACGAACGGGCGGGCATCCGCCTCGAATCGCGATCGAGACATCGGCAGAATTCGGATAGAAGATGGAAAGAAGCCCGGTTTCCCGGGCGGTTTGGATCACTGCGGGACGAACTTGTACCCGTAGTGGATGACTCCGGCCTTTCCGTCGGAGTCGAGCTTGCGCAGTACTGCGCGGACGGGCATGCCGATCTCGATCTTGTCGAGGTCGACGTCCACGAGCTGCGCCTCTATCATCACGCCGTCCTCGGTCTTCACCATGGCGACCGCGTAGGGCTTCTGCATGCTGTTGCAGTCGGGAGCCTCGTGGATGATGGAATAGGTGAACACCGTGCCTCTGGGACACACCTTGTACGGCACGATCTTGCCGATCGCGGCCCTGCGGCACTTGGGGCACAGGGACCTCGAAGGGAAGAATATCGATCCGCAGTTCTCGCACTTCGTCCCCTGGAGGTTGTACCTGCCGGGGATCTCCCTCCACTCTCTTGCTACGGAAGACATCACATCGCCTCCAGGATGGTGACCGTGACGGCAGAACCCATTCCTCCGGCGTTCTGCGCGAGCGCATACTTCAGGTCGGACACCTGGCGCTTGTCGCACCTGTTCCTTATCTGGTCGGCGATCTCCGCCACCTGGGCGACTCCGGTCGCTCCGATGGGGTGGCCTCTCGCCTTCAGGCCTCCGGAGGTGTTGATCGCGATCTTGCCTCCGATCCTGCACTGTCCGTCGAGGACGGCCTTGCCCGCCTCCCCCTTGGGGAAGAATCCGAGATCCTGTAGCGCCATGATCCCCGATACGGTGAAGTTGTCGTGGACCTCGGCGACCTGTATGTCGGATGCGGCGATGCCGACCTGGTCGTACGCCCTCCTGGCGGCCTCCACGGTCGCCTTGTAGGAGGTTATGTCCTCGCCTCTGCTGAAGAGTCCGAGGGTGTCGCTCGCCTGGGTGACGGCCGCGATCTTCGCGAACTCGTCGGTGTGCTCCCTGGCCTTCTCGAGAGGACAGAGCACCAGAGCGGCCGCGCCGTCGGATATGGGGGCTCCGTCGAACATGCCGAGAGGCTCCGCGACCGGACCCGACCTGAGGACGGTGTCCAGCGTGATCTCCTTCCTGAACTGGGCCCCCGGATTGAGCGCGCCGTGGAAATGGCTGTTGACCGCGAAGGATGCTATCTCCTCACGGGTGGCGATGCCGTCGTGGATCATCCTGCGCGCTATCATGGCATGGAGACCGGCGAAGGTGACTCCCATGCCCGCCTCCCATTCCGCATCGGCGGTGGCGTCGAGGACGGAATTGATGGATGCGTCGTCCATGTCGGTCATCTTCTCCGCTCCTCCGACCACGACGTAGTCGGCGAGACCGGATGCGACGGCCATGTACGCCTGCCTGAAGGCGACTCCTCCGGATGCTCCTCCGGCCTCCACCCTGACGACGGGTATGTTGCGGGTGGCCATGCCGGTGTAGTCCGCTATCAGAGCATCGATGTGCTGCTGGTTGATGAAGCGCCCTGCGGACATGTTCCCGATGTACATCGCATCGATCTCGTCGCCGGACAGTCCGGCATCCTCGATGGCCTTGGTCCCGGCCTCGATACCGAGGTCCCTGAACGACTTGTTCCAGAGCTCTCCGAACTTGGTGACCCCTGTTCCTATGATTGCTACGTCCCTCATCTTCAGTCCCCCATCGCGATCTTGCCCTTGAACTTGGCATAGGTGCCGTAGTCCAGGCAGATGGTGTTCTGCATTATGGTCTCCAGAACAGGCGCGTTGCCCCTCTGGTAGTCGTTGATCGCATCTGTAACGGTGATGTCGAACGCGTCGCTTCCAGCACCGGATCCGTAGGATGTGACGAAGATCCTGTCTCCGGCCTTCGCGTGGTCGAGCACGTTGGCCAGACCGAGAGGCACTGCGCCGCTGTAGGTGTTGCCGATCTCCGGGGTCAGGAGCCCGTACTGGATCTGCTCGGGGGTGAATCCGAGCTGCTTGGCGACCCTGGTCGGGAACTTCCCGTTGGGCTGGTGGAAGACCGCGTAGTCGTAGTCCTCCGGCTTGGTGCCCATGGCGTCCAGCATCATCTTGGCAGCGCTGGTGATGTGCCTGAAGTACGCGGGCTCTCCGGTGAACCTGCCTCCGTGGAGCGGATAGGGCTGCCCCTCCCTCCTCCAGAAGTCGGGGGTGTCGGTGGTGAACGAGAGGGTCTTGTTGATCCTGGCGATGACGTTCTCGCTTCCGATCAGGTAGGCCGCGCCTCCGGCGGATGCGGAGTACTCGAGGGCATCTCCGGGAGCTCCCTGGGAGGTGTCCGCTCCAATCGCGACGCCGTACCTCACCATTCCCGATCCGACGAGTCCCATGCAAGCCTGGATGCCGGCGGTTCCCGCCTTGCAGGCGAACTCCATGTCCGCCGCGGTCATCGCAGGGGTGGCCTCCAGGGCCTCGGCCACGATGGTGGCGGTGGGCTTGACGGCGTAGGGGTGGGATTCGGATCCGACATATACGGCGCCGATGTCCTTGGGGTCCACTCCGGGAACGCGGGCCATCATGTGCCTCGCGGCCTCCGTGGCGATGGTGACGACGTCCTCGTCGGGCGAGGGCACCGATTTCTGGTTTATCATCAGGCCCTTCCCCATGGCCTTGCCGTCCACTCCCCAGATCCTCCCGATCTCCTCGGGCTTGATCCTGTATCTCGGCACGTACGCGCCGTAGCTCACGATTCCGACTTCCATCATATCCCTTCCTTGAGCGCTTCGATCCTCTCGACGCACTGCTCCACCGTCAGATCGGTCACGACCAGGGGGATCCCCTCCAGCCTCGCCAGCTTGATGGCGAGCGGATCGGTCATCTCCGGCTGGATGTACACGACCATCGCAGGAGTCAGCGAATGGGCACGGACGGCGACCATCGGCGACCTGCCGTAGTGGACGTTGGTGAAGATCAGCGCGCGTTCGGTGTTCGAGCCGTATATCTTGAGATAGTCTCTGGAGCCGAGGCTCAGTATGGCCTTGATGGAGTCGACCGCGGTGTAGCCGAACAAGGACTTGCACAGCATCCTGTCGGGATTCAGATTGCGGCCTTCTATCGCCTCTATGAACGCATCCGCCGGCACTCCGCCGGGGAACTCGTCCATCGAGATGATGCAATCCACCTTGTACTCCGGATTGTACCTCGAGATAACGGGCGAACCGTTCCGGATGTCGAGTTCTATGAACGCATCGACCATCTTCCGCACGACGTTGACTCCGGGAGACCTGCGCCTGCCGGACTCGTAGTCGCTCACGACGGAGTGGGAGACGCCCATGGCCTCCGCCAGCTGGTGCTGCGAGAGCCCGAACTCCTCCCTCCATCTGCGGATGGTCTTGCCGGGATCGGGCGAGAGGGCTATCTCTCCCGCGATCCTCTGCTTGAACTCGTCCATCATCGGACCTGCCTATGGGAGGTCCGTATATAACCGTGACGTAGGATGCCTACGTCGATCGACGAATCGGTTCTTCTTCAGCCCGTTCTCCAGGGCCTCGGCCACAGTGCGGAGGACCTTGAGCCTGCCGTACTTCTTATCTTCCGATTCCACGACGGTCCACGGAGCCCAGGGGGTGCTGGTGGCGGAGATCATCCTGTCGACATGCTCCTCGTAGATGCTCCACTTCTCCCTGTTCCTCCAGTCCTCGTCGGTTATCTTCCAGCGTTTGACCGGATCCTCCTGGCGGGCCTCGAAGCGCCTGAGCTGCTCCTCCGGGCTTATCTCCATCCAGAGCTTGACGACTATTCCGCCGGATTCGACGATCTGCCTCTCGAACACGTTGATCTCGCGGGCGGAACGGGAGTATTCGTCGTCGGTGCAGAGTCCCTCGATGGGCTCCACCATCATCCTCCCGTACCAGGAACGGTCGTAGATCGTTATGCGACCCTGCTTCGGAACGCTGTACGCGAACCTCCACAGATAGGTGTGGAGCCTCTCCTCCCCTGTCGGGGCGGCGACCGGCCTTACGTAGTAGCCGCGGGGATTCAGGGCGCGGGTGAGGCGCTTGATGCTCCCTCCCTTGCCGGCGGCGTCCCATCCCTCGAAGACTACCACCAGGGATCTTCCTGACGATGCCAGCCTGGCCTGGGCGTCCGCGATGCGCCTGGAGAGCGATACGAGCTCCGCCTTGTAGTCGTCGGCCTTCAGAGACAGGTCCGCGTCTGCCCTGGGATTGCGGTACGGAAGGACCATGTCCTCCCGTTGGAGAGGAATCGGACGATCGAACGCGTCCGTGACCCTGGAGATGAACGTCCCCACGACGTCCTCCATGGTCTGACGGAGCTCGTCGACGCGGATCGTGTTCCACGGAGCCTCGGGGGTGCTCGTAGATTTCAGCAGAGGCAGCACGACCTTGTCCTTCCACTTCTTGGAGTCTATATGATCGTCGGTGAGTATCGTGCTCTTGGGCAGCTTCTTCGACTGGAACAGCTCCCCGAGCCTCTCCAGGGAATCGTCGTCGATGTCCAGATAGAACTTGACCAGGACCACTCCGCATGCGGTGAAGTACCTCTCCATCTCCAGAACCGTGCCGGTCCGGACAACGAGGTCCTTTCCTTCGCCGGACGCTTCGACGAGATCCGTGAACCAGGAGCGGTCGTAGATTCCGATGACCCCCTTCGCTGGCTCGCGGGAGATGTACCTCAGCCGTTCCCTCGGGCATGCCATGCTCTCCGGGGAGAAATGCGTGTAGAGGATTCCGCGCGGTTCGAGAAGATTCATGAACTCGTTGACGACACGGCCTAGGACGCGTCCCGAACGGCCTTCGAACACCGCTATGACCTGTCTCTTCTCATCGACGATCCTGCGCTGCAAAGCAGTGAGGCGCTTCGCCGAATCGTCCGACACCACGGAAGCCATGCGCGTCGCAGAACGGCATACGACTTCATGGTTTCGATGCCGTCGCACGAACGGGACGGCCGATATCTCTTATAGTATGGACGAGAAGGGGAGTCCCGGAGAGTGCAACCTCTCCAGGACGAACTTAGATGCCCGACGAAAAGTCATCTAAGATCGGGAGGATAAAAATCCTCGAGGCCTTGCTGGATGCGATCCGCATCCTGGCGAAGGTCTTCGACCTGCTGTAAGGCAGATCGGAGCTTGGCCCGGCTTGGGGCCTGCCCGGGTTGTTGACGCGACCCGGGTATTCTCGTCCTCCTTCTCCCTCGGTTCCAGGTATGTGTCGAGCATATATAACGGCCTTGCCGCGTCCCGCACCATCGCCGCGCATGCATGCCTGATCCGAAGGATCGATGAAGGAGCGAAACCGCCCGGTCGCCGATCCCATGCACGTCGGACTCGTCACAGCGATCGCTCCGCCTTCTCCACCGTGTTCCCGTCCAGACTGTACGATATCTTCTGATCCCAATGCTGACGGATCACGATGTGGGCCGTCAGATCGCTGTTGTTGTAGACTATCGACCACTGGGTGTTGCTGGTGGGATCGTCCGGATTCGGATCCTGGGCGGTTCCGACAAGGGCCTTCCATGCCGTATCCTCGGTGTACTCCGTCTCGCTCTCGAGTATCCCCATGACGGTGTTGTAGCGCTCCTTCCCGTGGCCGTAGTGCCCGTTCTTCTGATCGGGAAGGACCTTGTCCGCGTACATCACGAAGAAGTTGGTCACGGCATCGGTCTTCGTCACTGTCATCTCGCGGGTCGGACTGTCGCAGTCGTATTCCACGACGCGGCCGTCGCCGGTCGAATCTGTGATATAGAAGTGGTAGTCGCGCCCGTTGGCGGCGAACATGTCGTATCCGGCGAGCAGCTCGACGGCCTCCTCGGTGGATGCCGCCCGGTCGAGGACCAGCCTGATCGCCAGCGAAGTGAAGATCTTGTCCTTTCCGGAATCCTGGTCCGTGGGCTCGCTGTCCAGCGTCAGAACGGCGATGGATACGCCCTTCTCGTTCATGCCGTCGAGGCAGATGAAGGGAGCGGTGAGGCACGCCATCTTCTCCTTGAACGAGGATGGATGGTTCGTCGAGATGTTGTCCAACGCCGCGAAGGCCACCGACCTGTATCCCCCTTCGGGGCTGCAGTAGACCAGCATCGCGGAGGTGTCCAGCTTGAAGTCGTAGTTGCGGCCCATCATCGTCCCGGCGCCGGTATCCTTCATGGTGAACGCGGTGCAGCCGAAGCTGGGGACGTCCACATGGACGGGGAAGATCGGAATGGCCTCCTTCACTATGGCGTCTATCATCGACTGGTCGTCGGTGATACCGCGGGCTATGATCCCGTCGAGATCGTATCCGTACTTCACATCCATCCTGTATATGCTGTAGCCGTCGTCGAACGTCTGCACCTCTTCTATCGTGGACATCGTCTGAAGGCGGGAATGGTAGATCCCGAGGAACGCCGCCGCGAGGACGATGACGACCAACCCGCAGACGATGGCAACGCGCTTCACTGTCTTGTTCATCGTTGGACCGTCCTATGTATCGCATTGGACTCGGGTTGATGCAATATAATACTGCCGAGAAGACCCGCGCTCTCTGAGAACGCGGCTCCGAAGACCGTTCTCCTTCAATGTCATCAAATACGGCAGACCTCATGGTTTCATCATGGGTTCCTCCAGAGTCGCCGCGGCCTCGATGGCTGTCGCCGTCGTCATAATATGCCTCGCATTCGCATGGACCCCCTTCGCCCCTTGCGACGACGGTTCATCCGAAGGAGATGACGCCCTGAACGGCATATCCGGCGACTGGCTGAGGATGTACACCTATCCGTCCAACCCGCCCATGGGACCGAAGTTCTCCGACATCCTCAGCATAACCGTGTCGGGAGACAGGCTGGATTTCGAGACCGACGAGGGATGGAGGTCCTCCGCGGTCATGGTGTCCGACAGGGAGGCCGTCCCGATCGACGAACACAACATGCAGATCTATCTGGAGGATGACGTCCTGTACTGCATAGAGGTCCACACCGGAGGGCCCAAGGAGATGTCCTACATCTGCTACGGCGCGTACACCAGAGGCGGATCGGTCATAGGAGACAGCATCCCTAATCTGGCCGGCTCCAGATTCCAGGGGACCGTCACCTCGATCGATGACGAGGACCGGACCGTCGCCTCCGAAGGCACGATCTTCATAGATTCCGTCGAGGATCACATGGCATCCGTCATAGCCACGGTGGGGCTCGGGGCGCTGGAGCTGACCGGATTCGTGAAGACGTTCGAAGATCGCATCGTGATGGTCTGCGTGTCCGTCGACGAGTACACCGACTTCATCGCATCCATGGTGATCGATGATGGGGGATGCCTCGTATCGTCCGTCGGCGACGCCCCGTGGTCCTTCGTGTCCGAGGGAGCATCCATGCCCATGGAGCTGCCCGACAGGATCGTCATCGAGTACCGCTCCGTGCCGGATCTGTCCGCGACCCTGGAGATAGTCGGCTCCGATGGCGCGTACTGGACGGAGCTGCTCGGCCACGAGGCGTGCCTCGGGTTCATATGGACATGCGATTCGGCCATGCTGTTCTGCAAGACCGATCTCGGAGACGCGATATACGTGGACTCGGGGGACGGAAAGACGTTCCATACCCTGGGCGACGAGCGATGATGCGTGCGATCCCCGGAAACGATTATCCCGAAGTCGCCGATGCCTGCCGCATGTCTTCCGAACCGTCCGTGGACGCGATCAGATCCGTGATGAGGGAATCGGGCAGGAGGGTGCGCGAGGCGCACGGATTCTCAATCAGCCTCAAAGGCGGAGTGGAGAACATAGTGACCTCCGCCGATATAGAGAACGAGAGGTTCCTCAAGGAGGAGCTCGGATCGCTCGTCCCGGGATCGGCGTTCATAGGCGAGGAGGGAGACGAGGCGTCGCTCTCCGATTCCGAATGGGCATGGATCGTCGACCCCATAGACGGCACCGCCAACTTCTCCCGCGGCATTCCCATGTGCGCAGTGTCCGCGGCCCTGTTCAGGAACTCGCGCCCATGGGCGGGATTCGTGATCAATCCGTTCACCGACACCCTGTACGAGGCCGTTCTGGGCCGCGGCGCGTTCAAGGACGGCAGACCGATCCGCGTCTCCGAGAGAGGATTCGACGAGGCCCTCCTGAGCACCGCGTACTGCTGCTACCGCAAGGAGCTGGCGATGCCCTGCTTCGAGGTCAGCGAGAGGCTGTATCCGCGCATCAACGACATCCGGAGGATCGGCACCGCAGCACTGGAGCTGTCGCTCATGGCCGAAGGAGCCGGCGAGCTGTACTTCGAGATCAGGCTGTCGCCGTGGGACCATGCGGCCGCCCTGACGATCCTGAAGGAGGCGGAAGGATGCTACACCGGGATCGGAGGCGACGTCTCGTTCGAAGGGCCGAGCCCCGTCCTGGCCGCCAACTCCGAGGAGAACCTGAAGCTCCTGTCCGATGTCGTCGACGACGTGTTCGACGGCAGGGTCCCGTACCGACGGGGTCCGGAAGGCGATCGACGAAGCGGAACGCGAGGGCGCCCAGCAGCACCCCGATCGCGGCGCCCGCGAGGACGTCCGTCGGCCAATGGACGAAGAGGTACAGCCTCGAATACGCGATGACGGCCGCCAGGACGAGCGCCGCGGAGCCGAGCCTCCTGTCGCGGAGCATCATGCAGGTCGCCGCGGCGAACGAATAGGCCGAATGACCGGACGGGAACGAGAACGACGTCGGAGCCTCTATCAGAAGATGGAAGTCGCAGACCTCGAACGGCCTCTCGCGCCCCACCAGCGGCTTGATGAGGACGTCCACGACGAGAAGGACGAGGACCAAGGCCAGCAGCACCGATGCACCCGTCCTCCTCGATCCCTTCGACAGCACCAGCAGCGCGGCGATGAGCACCCAGCAGGCGGCATGGGACGATATCAGCGCGATCAGCTCCATGGGAGCGTCCATCCAAGGGGAGGCCCCCTGTATCCACATCAGGATATCCGTCTCGCTCATGCCCGCAATCCTCCGTCGGACGCCCCATCGGTTCCGCACCTCTTATCTATAACGCGCGATTAGCCGCATGCAGGAGACCGGACCTCATGTCGGGAATCGGAGATTGCAGGAAGACCATCGCCACGGAGGAAGGCGACATCACCGTCTTCAGCCTCAGAGAACTGGAGAAGAAGGGAGTAATCAAGGACCTCTCCAAGATGCCCTACTCCATCAAGATAATCGTCGAGAACATGCTGCGCCGCAGGGACGGGGAGATCGTCACCGACGACGACGTCGTCACGGCCGCGAGCTGGAGCCCCGCGGGCAACGACGGCGGGGACATCCCCTGGATGCCCGCCAGGGTGCTGCTCCAGGACCTCACCGGAGGCGCCGCTGTCGCCGACCTCGCATCGATGCGCGAGGCCGTGGCCGCCATGGGGAAGGACCCTGAGATCATCAACCCCCTGCTCCCGGTGGACCTGGTCATCGACCACTCCCTCATCACGGACTACGCCGGAAGGGACGATGCCCAGGAGCTCAACGAGCAGCTCGACTTCCAGAGGAACAGCGAGAGGTACGCCCTGTTCAAGTGGGCCCAGAAGTCCCTCCGCAACTTCCGCGCGGTGCCTTCCGGACAGGGGATATGCCACCAGGTCAACCTGGAGTTCCTCTCTCCTCTCGTCCACGTCGTCGAGAAGGACGGAGAGACCATCGCATACCCCGACTCGTGCTTCGGCACCGACTCTCACACCACTCAGATCGACGGCCTCGGAGTCGCCGGATGGGGGGTCGGAGGGATCGAGGCGGAGGCCGCCATGGTCGGACAGCCCAGCTACATGCCCCTTCCGGACGTCATCGGATTCAGGCTCTCGGGAGAGCTCAGGGAGGGCGTCAACGCGACCGACCTCGTCCTCACCGTCGTCAGCATGCTCAGGAAGAAGGGAGTCGTCGGCAAGTTCGTCGAGTTCTTCGGACCCGGATACACGAGCCTGTCACTGCCCGACAGGTCTACCCTCGCCAACATGGCGCCGGAGTACGGCGCGACCATGGGATACTGCCCCGTGGACGACCGCACCATGGAGTACCTCCGCCTCACCGGGCGCGACGAGAAGCACATCGACGCCGTTGAGAAGTACATGAAGGAGCAGACCATGTGGTACGGCTCCGAGCCCGAGTACACCGATACCCTGGAGCTGGACCTCTCCACCGTCGAGCCCTGCCTCGCCGGATACAAGCGCCCCCAGGACCTCATCCCCATGAGGGAGATGAGAGGGAGCTTCGATGCCGCCCTCGAAGCCCTCGGCGTGAAGAAGAAGAGGAAACCCGTCGGAGGGATGATCGGAGACGGATCCCTGGTCATAGCATCCATCACCTCGTGCACCAACACGGCCAACCCCTCCGTCATGGTCGCCGCCGGACTCGTGGCCAAGAAGGCCTACGACATGGGCCTCAGGCCCAAGGAGTGGGTCAAGACGTCCCTGTCCCCGGGATCCAAGGCCGTCACCCAGTACCTCCAGAACTCCGGTCTGCTGATCTACCTGCAGAAGATGGGATTCCAGGTCTGCGGCTACGGATGCATGACCTGCATCGGCAACAGCGGACCCCTCTCCGACGAGGTGTCCAACGCGATAAAGGCGAACGACCTCGTCGTTGCCGCGGTAGCCAGCAGCAACAGGAACTTCGAGGGCAGGATCCACCCCCTCGTCAAGGCCAACTACCTCGCATCCCCTCCCCTCGTGGTCGCATACTCCCTCGCCGGAAGGGTCGACATCGACCTGGACAAGGAGCCGATCGCCCAGGTGGACGGCAAGGACGTCTACCTGAAGGACATCTGGCCCGAGGACTGGGAGGTCCAGAAGCTCATCGACGAGTACGTCACCCACTCCGTGTACGTGTCGAAGTACAAGGACATCTTCAAGGGCTCCGCCAGATGGGACGCCGTCCCCGCCGAGGAGTCGCCTCTGTTCCATTGGGACCCCGAATCCACGTACATCCGCAACCCTCCGTTCTTCGACGACATCATGGAGGAGCCCTGCATCAGGAGCATCGAGGGGGCGAGGGTCCTCGCGAAGCTCGGAGACTCGATCACCACCGACCACATCTCGCCCGCCGGATCCTTCGGAAAGGACACGGATGCGGGAAGGTACCTCGTCGCCCGCGGCGTGAAGCCGGAGGACTTCAACTCCTACGGATCACGCAGGGCCAACCACGAGGTCATGGTCAGAGGGACGTTCGCCAACGTCCGTCTCAGGAACCTCCTGGTCCCCGGAAGCGAGGGGAGCTGCTCCGTCTACCAGCCCGACGGCACCGTCGACACGATATTCGAGACCTCCAGGAGATACGACGAGGACATGACCCCTCTGATCGTCCTCGCAGGCAAGGAGTACGGCACCGGAAGCTCCAGGGACTGGGCCGCGAAGGGACCCCTCCTCCTGGGAGTCAGGGCGGTCATCGCGGAGTCCTTCGAGAGGATCCACAGGTCCAACCTGGTCGGCATGGGCATCGTCCCGCTCCAATACCTCCCCGGACAGAACGCGGAGTCCCTCGGACTCAACGGAAGGGAGACCTTCGACATCGACCTGGAGGACCTGGAGCCCGGATGCACCGTCAGGGTCACGGCGTACAGGGACGGGCAGAAGCTCGAGTTCGACACGCTCTGCCGTGTGGACGTGCCTCCCGAGGTGGACTACATCGCCAACGGCGGCATCCTGCAGTACGTCCTGAGAAGGATGGCCTGAACATCCTCCCGCCCTCCGGGGCGGGGCCTTTTCCCATGTCTCAGTTCGCATACCGGGAGCTGGAGGACGCCCTCGTCGAGTCCGTGAGGAGACGCACGGAGGGCAGGAGGGTGGCCGTCGCATGCTCAGGCGGACTGGACTCGGGCCTGATATCAGCGATAGCCGTGCGCTACGCGGAATCCGTGCATCTGTACACCTGCGGGACGTCCAACGCCTTCGATGTCGCCATGGGCAGGGACCTGGGGGATATGCTGGACATCCCGTGGACCCGCGCTCCGATCTCCAAGGGGAGCATAGAGCACGCGATCGGGGAGCTCATCAAGGCGACCGGCGTATCCGATCCGTTCACGATATCGTACGAGATGCCGCTGTTCGCCGTGTGCTCGGTCGCGGAGGAGGACGTGGTGCTATCCGGCCAGGGGTCCGACGAGTACCTCTACGGATGCGCCAAGTTCGTGGGACAGGATCCGGACGCGCTGCGCATGCTGAAGGACGAGGGGATCGCCAGGCTCATGGAGGTGTCCATCCCGTGCGAGAGGGCGATCGCCGCCCATCGCGGGAAGACGATGGAGTACCCGTACATCGACGGCTCCGTCATCGATGCCATCGAGGCCCTGGACGCGGACGACGTCGTCCCGAAGGACATGGCCTCGAGGAAGAACGTCCTCAGGGAGGTCGCCAGGCACCTGGGATTCCCGGAGATAGCCGAACGCAGGAAGAAGGCGTCGCAGTACGGATCCGGCGCGACGGACCTGATCAGGGGAGTCGCGAAGGAGAAGGGGATGCGCTACAACGAGTTCATCGCATCCGTGTACGATTCCGTGACGACATCGAGGATCCCTTCCAGCGGAAGAGGATCCGTCATCGACGCGAGGGTGGAATCGGTCCTCAAGGCCGAGGCGGAGAGGATCATCGCCCAATGCGGGAGCGATCCGTCGCAGGTCATCGCAGACCTGTACCGCAGGATCGTCGATGACGGGGACCTCCGGTCCCTGAAGCGATCGCGCCGATCGGTCGTCTTCCTGCCGGGATTCCAACACTTCGATGATCCGAAGACATGCCGCCTTGAGTTCAGGAACTTTCTCTGTGATGGTCATCCATTGCTTCTCTGGAACGACATTGTGATATTGGTGTGCCATCATGTCACGCATGCCGGCAATCTTGCCCCAAGTCACCTCATCGAACTCATTCCTGAGCTCCGATGAGAGTCTTTTGACAAGCTCTCCGATTTGTAGAATAGAGAAAGCAGTCGAAGTCTGATACACCTTGCTATCTATGAAGTCCTCTTCATCCGAACCGAACATCTCGACGGCTTCGTTCACGATATCGCAGTACCTCACGATATCTCTCAGGATCTCGATGTCATGCCTCATAGACGAGTCTCCTGTCCCTGAGAACCTCCCTGCTGAAATTGTCGCGAAGAGATTCTTGGCATACTAGATCTATCTCGACACCGAGAGCATCCCTCAGCTCGGCGAAGAACCCACCAAGCTCGAAGAGGTCGCAATCATCGGACGTTACAACACAGAAATCGTAATCACTGTCCTTGCGATTATCGCCACGAGCCCTGGAACCGAAAAGGTACACCTGTTTCATCTTATAGGATTCGGCAATAGGCGCCACGATCCCGCAGAGCTCCTCGAACGTGTACTCCTTTACCTCATTCACAGATGTAGATGACATCTGCGCTATATAAGCAAACAGAACATTGTGAGCCAGACATCAGAAAACATACGCGATCAGTGGTTCCGTATTCCATCCTGACTTCGACACTTGCTCCCTATAAGCGCGCACATGCACCCGCGATCGGTCGAGAGAAGAAGTGGAAAGTGCGGAAATCCGAAGCAGGGCAGAGTCTCGATTGCAGAAGAGTGCGAAGAGTGAAAAGCGCCGTCCTGCATGAGTTGCTATGACCAAAACTCAAATCGCAGCGACGGCAATCGACGAGAATCCCAACGACAATAAATCGATTCCGTACGGACTTACTCTATCCCATAATTTTCTACCCTGCATCCCGAGCCTCGGTTCTGATCGATATTCTACTCGAAACAGCGGTTCTGACAGCGCTCGAACGAGCGCTGACGCTGATACGACCGTGCCCGGCGGCT
>ERZ808258.198-NODE-198-length-28197-cov-4.078530_pt1 | contig 28197 bp, 25 predicted proteins | sample MGYA00521280_ERZ808258 | MGnify/ENA primary metagenome ERZ808258 (study PRJEB31516, sample SAMN03275585) | gut metagenome | biome: mammalia-associated habitat; material: feces | host: Papio cynocephalus | place: Kenya | collected 2012-07-19 ...
TGCTTTCCCGTGAAGGCTCGGCTCCGCACGCGCCGTTCGACGGCGACCTCCATATGCGTCCGGGATTCAGGGTGCTCCTGCTGATGACGAACCTGGGCGATATGGGCGGGATCGATTGGATCTCGAAGGGCTGGCAGAACGTGTATGAGAACGACGTCTTCAGTTGCACATCCGACGGGGATGAGGGAAGCTTCGTCTTCCATCCCACGGGATTCGAGACGGAATGGGGGCTGTCCTCACCCGGGCCCTCGGAGGACGATCCGTCGGACGAGGAGATCGACCGCATGCTGGACGCGTGCATCGACAGTCTCATCGCACAGTACGCCCGGGATGCGCCGGGATCCGCACGCAGCATATCGCCGGAGATGCGCGACCGCCTGGTCCGTGCCCTCGATCTCCCTCTGGAGACCGAATACATGGGATGCTCCACCCTGGGGAACGCCGCCGCGCTACGCCTGGAGATCGCGTTCGGAGAGGACGACGGATACGTGCTCGAAGCTTCCATGGACAAGGGAGTCTCGGTGGACGGAAGGCCCGTGCAGGCCACGGAGACGGATATCGAGCGCCTGCTCTACGCCGCCTGCCTCGCCCCGAGCCGCTCCGGACTCGCATACGGTTACGGGCCCGAGGGGTCGCCGGAATGGCGCCTCGGCATCACGGGGACCGGACGGACCTACACGTACGAAGGGGCCGTCCTGCCGCCGTTCATGGACGCCCTCGCCATGGCGATGGAGCGCTGCGCCGATCCGTCGATCAAGGAGTGCCGCGATGCTCTCGGGTTCTTCGACAGCATCCCGGTCCCCGGCTCGTCGAAGAAGGACGGACCGACCTTCCTGACGATCATCAAGAGGGATTCGACGGTACGCGAACGCGCACTGATCGGCAGCACAGAGGCCCAGGAGATCGTGGTCGAACAGGAAGAGAAGAGTGTTCTCTTCGAATTCGACAACAGGGACGGCTTCGGCGGATACGCCGACGTGGACATCGAACCCGACGGCTGCTCCGCGGATGATCTCCTGAGGCTCTTCGACGATATCCACGAGCAGTCATGCGATCCCGCGTGTCCCTGGTCCGCCATAATGGAATGCGAGGGATCGCCATCATCCGTCAGGATTTCGGGGCCGGTTGTCTGCGGGATCATCACAGCCCTCTTGAACGGACTCGGCGGCAGGGATGCGGTGGCGGAGAGGATCGACGGGGCCCTTGACGAGGACGACCCCAGGCGCCCTCTGTTCGACGATGCCGATTGGGACTACCCGGACTACTACGGGCTGAAGAAATGATATCGTCGCGGACGCCTCCCACCGGTTCCAACCCGACAGGAGGCGTCCGCAATCCGTTCACGGCTGTGACAGCCGGACGACCGATTATCCTTTTCAGGAAAATATTATCGCTCAAGGTTATATCCGACCCCATGATGGGCCGCCATGGAGCATCCGACAGAGATGACCGTCACGGTCCTTCCGGGGACCACGAAGCGCGGAGAGCCCGAAAGGTTCGACAGGATCGACATACGTCCCGGCGACAGCATATCCATCGTGGGTCCGACCGGCTCCGGGAAGACCGCGTTCATCAACGACATCGAGGTTTTCGCGCAATCGGACACCGTCACCCGCAGGAGGGTGCTCGTGAACGGGGAGCCCCCGTCGGAGGAGCTCATCCGCGACCCGGGCTGCAAGCCCATCGCCATGATCACGCAGAACACCAAATGCCTCGCCGACCTGAGCGTGGAGAGGTTCCTCTCCATGCACGTCTCCACCAGGAGGAGCGCCCACGACGGCATCGTGCAGGACACCGTGGACCTCGCCAACAGGTTCACCGGCGAGAAGATATCCTCCGGGATGAGGATGTCCGCCCTCTCCGGAGGACAGACCCGCTCCCTCATGATCGCCGACGCCGTGATGATCTCCAAGGCGCCCATCCTCCTGCTGGACGAGGTCGAGAACGCCGGGATCTATAAGGACGAGGTGATATCGCACCTGAAGGAGCTCCGCAAGGCGGTGCTCTTCGTCACCCACGACCCGTACGTCTCCATGCTCTCCGACAGGAGGATCGTCATGGGCGGAGGCGAGGTCCTCTCGGTCCTGGAGCCGGGAAACAGCGAGAGGGCCGCCCTGGCCCGCGTGAGGGAGATGGACGAGGAGATGTCCGTCCTCAGGGAGCGCATACGCGCCGGGGAGATCATAGGAGGGGTCCTGTGAGGCTGATGGTCGTCGCCGGCCCTCCCAGCGCGGGGAAGACGTCCGTGGTCAGGCAGATGATCGGACACATCTCGAAGACCTCGACCGTCGCATATCTGAAGATAGACGTGGTGACCGCCTTCGAGGACGAGGAGCTCCGCCAGGAGTTCGGCATCCCCACGAAGAAGATCTACTCCGGAGACATGTGCCCCGACCACATGGGCATCATGATCATACGCGACGCCCTGGACTGGGCTGAGAAGCAGGGCGCCGAGACGCTCATCGTGGAGAGCGCCGGGCTGTGCCTCCGCTGCTCCCCGTACTTCACCAACTCCTTCGGAATCTGCGTCATGTCCTCCCTCTCGGGGACGCACGCTCCGCTGAAGATGGCTCCCATGATCGCCCTCTCCGACATCTGCGTGGTCACCAAGACCGACCTCATCTCGCAGGCGGAGAAGGAGGTGTTCAGGGAGTCCATCAGGCAGGTGTCCCCGGACATGGACATCGTGGAGACGAACGCCATCCAGGGGACCGGACTCAAGTACCTGTTCCGCAGGCTGGACTCCGCACCGGAGATCGGAGATCCCGACGCGGTGGAGCTCAGAGGGGTTCCTCCTCTCGGCGTGTGCACCGTGTGCATAGGGAAGAAGGGCATAGGCTGGCAGAACCACTTCGGAGTCATCAGGAGGATCGACGATGCGGACAGCATCTACCGCGGCGAATGACCCCTCCCTCCCGGGAAGGGACTGCGGAGCCTGCGGGTTCCGCACCTGCGACGAGCTCTCCGCGTCCGTGAAGGCGGGGAGGTCGTCCATCTCCGCGTGCCCGTTCGTCGGATCGTCCTCCCCTGTGGAATCGGAGGACTTCCCGTACAGGTACTCCGGCGTCGACGTGGTCGGCCAGGAGTACGACTTCGTGATACAGCCGCTTCCCGGGGAGCCCTCCGCCAGGAAGATCGTCCTCCCGTTCAGGCCGGACATGGTCGAGAGGATGGAGATAGCCCCCGGAGACATCGTCACCGGCAGGCCGGCGGGAGCAGGATGCCCGGTGCAGCACGTGATCAGGGTGCTGAGCGCCGACATGGTCACCGGAGTGATCACCGGCCACGTGGTCGGCCCGGCGTACTCCAGAGGGAGGGACGTGAAGGACGTCCGCGAGTACCACATGCTGGGATTCGAGGGCAGAGCGGTGCCGGTGAAGACCGAACCGAGGTTCGGGATCCGCCACCCCTTCCTTCCGGGGTTCTGCATGATGGACCGCGCCCACACGGGGCTGGTCAACATGGTCCTGGACAAGCCCTGGGGCATCCATGTCAGAGTGGAGGACGTGGTGATACTGTGAGGATCGACGAGATACAGGAGAGGATCGACGGAAGGAGGGCGCGCGTATACACCGCGTCGGAGCTCAAGTCCCTGGTCAGGAAGGGGATCCGTCCTTCCGCGGACGAGGTGGATGCCGTGACCTGCGCGACCCTGGGGGTCATGTCCGGGACCATGGCGGTCCTGAGCCTCCCGGTCGCCCCTGCAGGGACCTTCAGGAAGGCCGATTCGATAACGCTCAACGGCGTCCCGGGATCCGTGGGGCCGTGCCCGAACGAGTCCCTCGGGCTCGTGGACTGCGTCGTGTACGGAACATCCCGCAGGGACCCGTCCTACGGGGGAGGGCACCTCTTCAGGGACATGGTCGCCGGGAAGGGGATCGAGGTCGTCGTCACCGCCGGCGGGAAGGAGCACAGGACGCGCATCGCCCTGAAGGACATTCCATTCGCCAGGATGATCCTCACCCGCGGCGCGTTCAGGAACTACACCTGCTTCGCCAACGGATCCGATGCGGAGCTGAGGACCATATTCTCCGGGCCGTCCCCTCTGGAACCCGGCCTCTCCGAGGCGAGCGTGAGCGGCTGCGGAGAGCTCAATCCGATCGAGAACGATCCCGACCTGGACTATCTGAAGCCGGGCGCATGCGTGATGCTCAACGGGGCCCCCGGGATCGTCCTGGGGACCGGCACCAGGAGCACCCCGGAGAAGCCGAACCTGTCCGTCGCGGCGGACATGCACCTGATGCGCGCCGACCTGATGGGAGGATTCCGCACGTCGGAGGGACCGGAGTGCCTCACGTCCGTGGGCGCGGCGATACCCGTGACCGACGGGAAGGCCCTGGACTCCCTGAGCATCCTGGACGAGGATGTCCGCCTGCCCGTGGCCGACGTCCGCGACAGGAGGCCCGTGTGCTTCGACCGCTACTCCTCCGTATGGCAGGGCACCGACGAGAGGATCTCCGCCGACATGTCGAGATGCCTGCATTGCGGGACCTGCCTCGCCGACGGGTCCTGTCCCGTCGACGCATCGCCGTCGAAGGGCATCGGTCCGGAATGCATCTCGTGCGGATGCTGCGTCTCCGCATGCCCAGGGAAGGCGTTCTCGGCGGAGCTGGGATCCGTCTCCTTCGACGGGAAGGAGGTCCCGATCAGGATAAGACAGTCCTCCAGGGCCAAGGCCGAGGAGATCTGCGCCGAGCTGAAAGGACTCATAGAGGAAGGGGCATGGAGGCTGAGGTGCTTCCGATGGGAGGATACGAGCTTGTCTGCATGGAGGGCGGGGAGACCGTCCCCGAGAACTACACCCTCGGCTGCGGGAACGGCCACAAGGGCCTGCTGAGGACTGTGTACGAGACGGAGCGGCTGGAGGACAGGAGGAAGGGAGGCGTGTTCCGCTACTCCGACTGGCTCCCGGTCCGCTCGACCCTGGAGACCGAGGCAGAGCCGGTGGTCTTCAGGAACGAGGACCTGGCCCGCGAGATCGGGGTGGAGGACCTGTGGATCGGATTCACGGGATACTATCCGGAGAGGAACGCGAGAGCGACGGCGTGCTCCTTCAAGCAGATGGAGGCGCTGCCCACATTCGCCCGCCTGAGGGACTGCGGAGGCGGAACCGTCATCGTCGCATCCGCGGGGAACACCGGGCGCGCGTTCGCCGAGACCGCCAACGCCATCGGGAACCCCTGCGTGGTCGTCGTCCCCGAGAAGTCCAAGGACCGCCTCAAGGTCACGAAGGACGACGGCATGGTCCGTCTGTTCTCCGTGAAGGGGGACTACGCCGACGCGATCGCCGTGGCCGACAGGCTCACCGCCATCGGAGGATTCGTGCCCGAGGGAGGCGCCCGCAACGTCGCCCGCAGGGACGGGATGGGGACCGTGATGCTCGCCGGAGCGCTGGCCATGGGCTGCATCCCGGACCGCTACTTCCAGGCCGTGGGATCGGGCACCGGCGGGATATCCGCATGGGAGGCCTCCCTGCGCCTGATCCGCGACGGGAGGTTCGGGAACGGGCTCCCGAGGCTGGAGCTCGCCCAGAACGAGCCCTTCGTCCCCATGGCCAAGGCCTGGGCCGCCGGACGCAGGAGCATCCTGCCGGAGGATCTCGGCGATGCGGAGCGCGACGTCGCCTCCGTCTACGCCGACGTCCTGACCAACAGGAGGCCCCCGTACTCGGTCGCCGGAGGCGTGTTCGACGCCATGACCGCATGCGGAGGATCCTTCCGCACGGTGTCCAACGAGGCCGCGAAGGAGGCCGAGAGGCTCTGGATGTCCTACGAGGACGTCCGTCCCGACCCGGCCGCGTCCGTCGCCCTCGCATCGCTCATCGAGGCCGCGCGCAACGGGGAGATCGGGAAGGGCGAGCGCATCTTCCTGAACATGACCGGAGGAGGCCTGGAGAGGGCCGAGAGGGAGCTCGGCCTCGTCACCATATCCGCGGAGACGTCCCTGTCTCCGGAGATGACCGACGACGACCTGAGAGGTGCCCTCGATGCACGAGGACGAGGTCATGGAGCAGCTGGAGGCCCATGGCGTGGACACCGTCGTGAGCCTTCCCTGCGACAAGAACAAGAGGTTCACCGATTCCCTCTACGGAAGGTTCAGAGTCGTGGACGTGACCCGCGAGGAGGACGGCGTGGGAGTCTGCGCGGGAGCGTTCCTCGCCGGCCTCAGGCCGGTGATGTCCGTGCAGAGCTCCGGGATCGGGAACATGCTGAACGCCATGATGTCCCTCACCGCCTGCTACCGCCTCCCGCTCGTGATCCTGGCGAGCTGGCGCGGACTCGAGGACGAGAGGATAGAGGCGCAGCGCTGCTTCAACCCCCGCATCCCCGGACTGCTCTCGGTGTACGGCATCGGATGCTGGGACGTGGCGGCCGCATCGGACATCCCCAAGGTCGGCAAGGCCGTGGACAGGGCCTATCGCGAGGGGACGATCGAGGTCGTCCTGATCCATCCGACGATGTGGGAGGGATCCGACAGGCTGTTCTCCGTCGAGGACTACCCTGCCGAGAGGAGCGGATACCCCGTGAGGTACGACGGCCCCGCCGGGCAGACCGGCCTCACCCGCCTGGAGGCGATCGGGAGGATCATGGACTCCGTGGACGATGACGACATCGTCGTGTCCAACATCGGAGTGCCCTCGAAGGAGGTCTACGCGTCCAGAGACCGCCCCCTCAACTTCTACATGCTCGGAAGCTACACCCAGGCCACCCCCATAGGCTACGGGATGAGCCTCGGCACGGACAGAAGGGTGCACGTGATCGACGGGGACGGGAGCATCCTCGGATCGTCGGTCCTGCCGGTCCTCTCCGGAGAGATGCCGGAGAACCTGACCGTGTACTGCCTCGACAACGGGACATTCGGGTCCACGGGCAACCAGATGAATCCCGCCTACTCCCGCGTGGACATGGCTGCCGTAGCCATGGGATTCGGACTCCGGACCACAGATATCGGATCTGGAGAGGACATCCCCTCCGCCGTAGGATCCGGGGCGTTCGTCCGGATCAGGATACTTCCGGGGAACTCCAGGTCCCCGAACATACCCCTGAGCGCCGTCGAGATACGCGACAGGTTCGAGAAGGCCCTATGAGGCTCGAGCACGGGAGGATAGTCATCGGCGAGACGTGCATAGACGCGTCGGTGGAGGAGGGCTTCCTCCGGCTGGTCCAACCTCTGATCGCCGACGCGAGGCGGGATGTCGAGGCCGCGATTGCCGCGGACCCGTCCTTCGCATCCTCCTTCGAGCCTCTGCCCCCTCCGACCGACGGGACGATGATCGCGGAGATGTGCCGCGCCGCCGGGATCGCGGAAGTAGGGCCTATGGCCGCCGTCGCCGGAGCGGTGGCCGGAAGAGTGGTCGAAGGACTCGCCGATGCGGGATGCCGCCATGCCGTCATAGACAACGGCGGCGACCTGTGCATCATGTCCGAGCGCCCGGTCCGCGTGGCCGTGGGCATCGGAGTGGGACTGGGAGCGATGCTGCTGGAGATCCCTCCGACGGAGATGACCGGGATATGCTCCTCGTCCGGCACCCTGGGGCACTCCCTGTCCCTCGGATCGTCCGACGCGTGCACCGTGATATCCGAATCGCCAGCATTGGCCGACGCATGCGCCACCAGGCTGGGCAACGAGGTGCGCTCCGTCGACGACCTCGCGCGCGCGACGGAGCTCGTCGGACGCATGGACGGAGTGGAGGGATGCCTCGCCGTGAAGGACGGCTCCATGGCGTCGTTCGGAGACGTCCCGTTCGCCGATGGATTCTTCGAGGCGCGACAAGCATCGACATGCGCGCTCCTTCTTGGCGGACCTTCTGACCTCTCTGTGATAGAAGAAGTTCACGATGGCAGGCGGCGCATCGAACGGCTGCTCGAATCCGTCGTCGTCCCGGATGTAGCGGAGTCCCCGTTCCTGCGCGAAAATCGACAACCGGTCGTTCAGCGACTCCCAATAGCCGCGGTCTCCGCGTCTGTAGATCCCGTCGTACAGAGGTACGAGATGCGGATGCGTCCTCTGGATGTAGTCGAGGATCGCTCTCTTGTAATCCCCGCGCAGGTTCAGATCCTCCAGCCATATCAGGTTGCATTGATTCTCTACCCTGTCTATGATCGCTTCCGCATCGGTGATCCCGGGAAAGATCGGAGATATGAAGCAGGTCGTACGGATCCCTGCATCGTGGAACGCCTCCATCGCAGACAAGCGGCGCTCGATGCCGACCGCGCGATCCATGTCGCTCCTGAAGCCCTCGTCCAGAGTATTGATGCTGAATCCGACTCTGGCATCGGGGAACGTTCCGATCAGATCGATGTCCCGCAGCACCAGATCTGATTTCGTCTGGATGGAGATTCTCGCTCCGCTACCTTGAAGCTGTTCAAGAAAGGCTCTCGTCCTTCCGTGTTCCGCCTCCAGCGGATTGTACGGGTCGGTGACAGATCCGATGAACAGCTCCTTCCCGCGATACCGCTCCGGATTTCCGATGGGCTTCCAATGCTTGACGTCCGTAAACGTCCCCCATGGGTCGGCATGCCTGGTGAACCGCTTCATGAAAGATGCATAGCAGTACATGCAGGCATGCGGGCAGCCGATGTAGGGATTGACCGAGTAGTCGCAGACCGGAAGATCGGACTTCGTGACGACGGTTCTGACCTCGACATCCCTTCCGACGACCTCCATATGTTCACTTCCATCTGCCAAAACGGATCTGCTTGTCCAAATCGGCGATGTTCTGTTCCGGTAGAGACTCATCCGGGTTCGCATATCCGATCCCTATGAAAGCCGGGATCATGCCGGTCGGCGGCACATTCAGCTTGGATTTCACGATATCATGCTCCTCGTTCAAAGGTATCCTGATGGAGCAGCCCAGGCCTTCGGCGGTCGCCGCCAGGAGGATGTTCTCTATGACGCACCATATAGTGGAGAAAGGATTCAACTTGGACACGTATTCGCCGTTCAACCCCTTGGATCTGAACACCGGGACGATCACATAGGGCGCGTCCCTGAGCATGGCGTACTGCCTCGGCATGGCATGGGCGTACATCTTCTGGGCGAGCGTCACCGGGTAGGGCCTTGGCGCGTTCAGATACCTGTCGGCATCGAACCCTTCGGCCAGCTTCTTCGCGTATCCGAACGCATGCTCTTTCTCCTCATCGGTCCTCAGGATGATATAGCTCCAATTGCGGCTGTGGTTCCAGGTCGGCGCAGCGTTTCCGGCCTCCAGTATCCGCCTGACAACCTCGAAATCCACGTCCCTGTCCGTAAACTCGCGCACCGTCCTCCTTCTGCATACCGCTTCGTACAAATCCATATCGGATTCCCCTCTAATCCCCCATGACACCGCACACGATATGCCTTCGCACCCGATACGCCGTCAGATGAAGGCCCGTAAACACGCATCGCGCACATCGGTTATCCCTGAGGACGCCCATGTCGTATCATGAAGCAGTCCAGCAAGGCAGAGCTGACCATCGATCTTATGGCCCATGTCCGTTCGGACGGAGCGATTGATCCGACGAGGTTCGTATCATCCGAGCTCAAACACGGATATATCGACGAGACCGAGGCGGGATTCTTCTCGAACCTTCTGAACAGCGATATCGACTGGAGGTCCGGCTCCGTAGACGACCCTGCGTTCATGGAGAAGGTCGCATCCGCAGCCGGCGGCGACGTCGACTCCGTGCGCGAGACCGCGGGCGTCTTCGAGGACGCCTGGAAGGCACCTGTCGACGAAGAGCTCCCATGGATCGAATGGATGCTGAACGACCCGTGCCTCGGAGACTACACGTTCCTGATCGGCGCCGACTTCCGCTGTGATGCTCCGGACGACATCGAGCTGCCGGCGTTCATGATCGGCACGTTGAACAACGAAGAGCGGCACATCAGCTACGTCTCGGGAACCAGCGAATTCTCGTTCCCGCTCTGCAGGATGAGGTCGCTTCGCATCCCGTACACGGTCGAGTTCATCTCCGTCTTCGGATTCCCCGGGTGCTACAGGTTCGAGAGGTTCGACGTCGATCCCAGGAACGCGAACTACTCCTCCGACGAACAAGGGCTTCTGTACGACAAGAGCGGAACCGTGCTGGAGTACATCCCGAACGGACTGAGGCGCGTCCGGATCGGGAAGAACGTGAGGAAGATCGACGAGCAGTTCCTGGAGGAATGCGTGAACTCCGATCCGAGGGGAGGCCAGATCGGCGACTGCGGAGGCTATTGGGACAGGCTGCTGGAGTTCATCGAGGTGGACCCGGAGAATCCGTGGTTCAGATCCGACGACGAGGGCATCCTCTACGATGCCGACGGGAACGAGCTCATCGTCCCCGACCGCGTGGACATCCGGACCGCGGAATCAGAGTACGAGAAGAAGAGGAAGTGGTACGCGGAGTACCTGGACCGCTGTGGAGAGAGACGATGCCCGTGGTAACGAAAGGATTCATGGACGCGATGTACAGGGCGACATGGGATCTGCTCGGTGCCGAGAACGACCCTGTGAAGAGAGAATCTCTGAGATCCAACCTGGAGCATGCGGTCCGCAGGTCGATCTCACTAACGGGAGCGGTCCTGGAGGAACCATGGGCCCCGTCGATCAGAGGCATGGATGTGAAGGAGGGGATGATCGTGTGCAGGATGTGCAGGGTATGACCGAGATTGCAGGCAAGTCCACCGATGTGCATGCGATCGAGGAGGAATGGAGGCCGGACGAACCCAACCTGCTCATCGCGTTGATCCTCTCCGTGCACGAGGGGAAGATCACCCTTGGACGCATGGTCCGCCTGATGAAGAAGGGAGGCCCAGTGGACGCATCCATGAGACGGCATCTGAAGGGAGTGCTGGAGAACGCGACCGCCCGCGGATTCCTCAGAAAGAACCTTCTTGGACACTATACCGTCACACACGCAGGTCGGCTGAAGGAGCAGGAGATGATGGCGGAGCTGATCAAGATGACTCCGATGGAATACCTATGACGCGGAAAGAAGAAGACGCCCAGACCGGACCTAAGATAGACGGCGGAACCGAGAAGTCCGAGAAGGAGGATTTCGCTCGCAGGCGCAGGAAGCTGATAGCCTACGCATTCCTCACGGGATTCGGAAGAGACAGGCGATGGGAGGGATATCCGTATCAATCGGATCCGCCATCCCCCCATCATGAGAACAAGCCTGAAGGCCAAGACCCTTCTGTATCCGCAGACCGTGTACATCATCGGGACCTACGACGAGGACGGGACCCCGAACGCCATGAACGCCGCATGGGGCGGCATCATGGGCGAGGACAAGGTCTCCATCTGCATCGACCGCGGCCACAGGACCGCGGCCAACTTCAAGCGCACCGGAGCGTTCACCGTCAGCCCCGCCACCGTGGACACCGCCGTCGCGGCAGACTACGTGGGCATCGTCTCCGGGAACGACGTCCCGGACAAGGTGTCAAGAGCGGGATTCCACGCATCCAAGGCATCGAAGGTGGACGCTCCCATCTTCGACGAGCTCCCTCTCGCGGCCGAATGCGAGGTTCTGAGCTACGACGAGGAGACCGAGATCCTCATAGGCAGGATCGTCGACATCGCGGCGGACGATTCCGTACTGACCGACGGGAAGGTCGATCCGATGAAGCTCCGCCCCATCGCCTACGATCCGGGGATGCACGGATACTACTCCATGACGGAGAAGGTGGGCACCGCGTTCCATGACGGGAAGAAGCTGAAGAACCGATCGGGACGATCGAAACAATGGGGCGGGACAAGCGGTGCCTGCCCCGAATCTGCTATGATCGACGGTTGGGGGCCGTTCTGTCCGGACAATCCCTTGGAATAATAGACGCTCCGGAAGGATGATTCAAACCTCGGACTCTTCCTTTCACCCGAGTCACTCTTGCACTTCAGGAAGAATGAACGCAATCATCTGATTCAGACTTCTGTCGTCATTCTTCGTGATCAGCTTGAACCCATGAGACATGTAGTAGGGAATAAGCTCGTCATGACAATCCAGACGGACGATTCTGCATCCTACGATTCTTTTCGCCTGGTTCAGCTTATCGAATGCTATGTCCAATAGGTCGCCTCCTAATCCCTTCGGGGCATTGACCGAACGGGACAGCTGACCTATGAGAAAGGATTGAACGATGTTGGTTCTGGAATCGATGTTCATGCTCTTCTTCGTCTTGCCGCTAAGGAGATTCTCATCCGGAACTCTCATGCATTTGATGCTGATGGTGATATAGCCGAGAATGCTCTCATCCTCTTTAGAGAATGCTAGATACGTCCGGGAGAGATCTCTGATCTCCATATCGACTGCCTTCTCCTTCAGAAAGGATTCAGTGGCCGAATCATAGACCGACCTGAAGGATTGCAAGATGCTATACACAACATCTTGTCCGTAGGATTCGATCATCTCGGACAGGGAGAGGATTTTGAATTGTCCGTTCGAATCCAGAGGAATCACTTCTTGCGTGCGTACTTCTCCACAAGTCTGCGTGCGAATTCGCTATCCGCACTAGCGTACTCTATAACAGAGTTTCCGCGCTTCCATACGACGCCGCTCTCGACGAGTTCGTTGAGATTGGCGGCAGCCTCCTCCGTGTCGATGACCATGTCCTCGAAGAACGATTCCGTCGCCATGATTCGCACCTTCTTTTATCGTTATACCGCAGATATAGATAATGACTTGTAAAACGACCTGAGAATCCATGCTATCAAATCATCATTCCGAAAACGGACGCCCCCTTTATCTTCATACAGACAATACCCTGACCTGTTGCAACAATAGCAGAATGTGAGGAGATGGAGCAATGATAGAGTTGCGGATGTTCGAATACGTCAAAAGAACCTTGACTACAGGGGTGGTGGAACCATGAGCAAGTGGAGCACAACGATGTTCAAGATCTGCTGCATCGAAGAATACCGCCTGAAGCACGGCATGGCCGCGCCGGAGACGGTCAGGCTCTTCGACAGATACGGCGTGTTCGGCTTCATGAGCCTCCCTGCGATGCAATGGCAGTCCTTGGAGAATGCCGTCTTGAACATGGAGGAGTACATCGAAGCCCGTTCCCGAACCATGCCTATGAAAATAGAGAGCCTTCGATCGTTCCTGCGGTCCAGATCGAACAGTTCATCCAGCCTGTACAGCCTCACCCCTTCTGCTTCGGCACGCATCTGCGCCGTCCGAGTGAATCCGGATCTGGAGAACAGAGCGTATCCGACATCGAGTCCTCTCGTACCGATATCCTTCGATTTGTCCATCAGATCATCTATCAGATCCGCATCCGTCAGCTCGTTGCGGTACTTGCACTCGGCGAACAGTATCGAATGATCGTTAGAAGCGACGATGTCGATCTCGACGGGGCCTTTCCACCATCTGCCGACTTTGGAATATCCGTGCTTCCTGACGAATTCGGCGCATATGTCTTCGAACACATGCCCGAGATACTGGTTGAGATTATCGCTCATGTATGAGAACACGGCTTCTACTTCCGAATCGGATCCATTCCCTTGCACAGGATATACGAATCTGAAATACGACGCCAGCAGCCTGTCTTTGACGATGTAATGAAGGTCCTTCGTCCCGCCCCTTCCGAACGGTTCATCCTTTTCCACGAATCCCAGGAGAACGAGCCTGCCCAAGACATGCGAGACCATGTCCCGCTTCATGCCTGTGATCTGCCCTATCTCCGACGGGGTCCTGCGTCCTTTCGAGATGGCATGGATCACCGCGTAGTATGTGGCCGGCTTCCTGAACTCCGTAAGGAACATCAGTTCGGGTTCGCCTGCGATGACCCCGAATGGATCGAGATAGCGATCCCGGATGTTGTCCTCGATGGACCTGCCCGGATCGAACTGCTCCAGATAGTACGGGATTCCGCCTACGAGACCGTAGATGACGACAGCATCGGCTATCTCGAAACCTTTCAGCATCTCCAAGGATGTCTCGAAATCGAACGGACGGAGACGGATCTGCCCGGTACGTCTCCCGTACAGAGGACTCTTCTTCCCCATGACCTCCGATTCCATGATGCTCATGGACGATCCGCAAAGGATCAGGAACAGTCTGGACGTGTCCTTCACCGCTTCGATGAAGTTGTTGATGAGTCCGCTGTTGTGTCTGGCATCCTCAACGAGATTCGGATATTCGTCGATAACGACGATGAGCCTTCCACCGGAAGACCTCTCCTCGGCCCTCCAAAGGATGCGGTCCAGACGAAGAGGATCGGAATCGCCGGAAACCAGCTCGTTGAACAGAGACAGGTTCATCGATTCGCTTCCGGGAACGGCTTTGAACATCACCGAGGGCTTGTCCTTGATGAACTCCTCGATCAGACGAGTCTTCCCGACACGACGCCTTCCGGTGATCGGAACGAATTGGAACCTGTCCTCCCCATATAGGTCTTCGAGAGCCTTCAGCTCGGCTTCCCTGCCGACGAACATGCAGACTGTATAGAACCATCGGTATTAGTAGATGATGAATCATAATTCAACGAATTTGATGAATTACGATTCAACACACATGATGAATCGTGATTCGACGAAGTGCACGATGACGCATGCGGACGCGGATGCATCATCCGGGATCGCGAAGTCCGAAGACCATCGGCTCTTTCAGAAAAGATACGGGGCGGACCGCCGGCATGCCGGTCGTCCGTAGAGAAGAAGGATGACGGAGGGGTCTCCCCCTCCGCCGGTTTCAGATGAGGTCCTCGAATCCCTCGACGACCTTGGGGAACCTCTCCTTGATGACCTTGAGGAGGTTGTAGACGTTGACCTCTCCGATGTCGGAGTCCTTGATCAGCTTGATGAGCTCGTCGATGGTGTCGTCGTCCAGGGTGGCGAGCTTCTCCTTCGCCATGAAGTTCCTGAACAGCTTGTCCTCCATCCTGTCGCGCCACATCCTGTCATAGGCCATGAGGGCCTTCTTGGAGAAGTCCCCGGTCTTCGCGCACTCGCTGATGACCTTTCCGGCATACATTCCGGAGCGGCAGGCGTGGGCGATGCCTCCTCCGGTGATGGGGTCGATGATCCTCGCCGCATCCCCGACGAGGACGAGGTTGTCGTCCACGGAGCAGTCCAGTCCGGGGCAGGTGGAAACGAATCCTCCCATGATCTCCAGGCGCTGGCCCTTGCTGAGGCGCGGATCGTTCTCGATCCATGCGTCGAGGTAGCGCTTCGCGTCGCCGTCTCCCTTGCACAGGGATCCCATGACCCCGATGCCCACGTTGGCGACCCCGTTGCCCTTGGGGAAGATCCATATGTATCCTCCGGGAGCGCAGGATCCGATGACGAACTCGCAGTAGTCGGGAGCGACGTCGATGTTGCACATCCTGTACTGGATGCAGGTGTCGATATCGCTCATCTTCAGAGAGGTGTCGATGCCTCCCCATCTTCCGACCTGGGACTCGTACCCGTCGGCGGCAACGACGCACTTGGCGCGGATCTCGATGTCCTCGCCCATGCTCCTGGCGGAGATGCCGACGATCCTCCCGGCCTCCCTCAGGATCCCGGTGCAGGATGTGCGGAGCATGATCTCGGCTCCGGCCTCGGCGGCCTTCCTGGCGAGCATCTTGTCGAAGATGTGCCTCTCCAGGACGTATCCGACCTCGGCTCCGGCCTTGGACTCGTCCAACTGGAAGGTGGTGCCCTTGGAGGACTTGATGATGGCGCCCTTCATGTCGGCGCGGATCCAGGAGGGGTCGGGCTCGATGCCGAGCTCGGCCAGCCACTTCTTGGAGACGCCCTCGGCGCACCTCAGGGGTGCTCCGATCTCGGCCTTCTTCTCGATCAGGACGGTGTCCAGACCGCCTTCGGCGCAGTACCTGGCGGCCATGCTGCCTCCGGGCCCGGCTCCGACCACGACGACGTCGCACTCGATCGTCCTCATGCCTTGGCCTCCAGGGACAGGGCGGTGACGGGGCACAGCTTGACGCAGCGTCCGCACCTGTTGCAGTCGTCGTTGAACTCCAGAACGAAATCGTTCAGGAATATGGCGTTGCGGGGGCAGGACCCCACGCATCCTCCGCAGTGGAGGCATTTGTTGACATCCACGATCATGGGATCACTCCTTTGCGGGCTCGTCGTCGTCCTTGGGAACGATAAGCGCGGCCGCGAGCTCCTCGGCCTCCTTGGCATGGGTCTTCTTCCACTCAGCGAGCGGGACGGAGAACTTCTTCTCGATCTCGACCCTGTATTCGGGACCGGAGTTGTAGGCGCAGAACGGGATCACCCTGCAGTCGGGGGTGACGTAGTGCACTCCGCATCTCCTGACCCTCTCGATATCGTAGTTGTAGCCGTCCTGGAAGTGCATCCCGGAGACTAGCATCATCTTCCACGAGAAGCTGGCCAGGGTCTCCTTGGACTTGTCGGACATGACCGCGGCGATCATGTCGACGAACTTCTTCTTGGAGAGGCCCTCGGGCATCCTGTCCTCCATGACGCAGCTGTTGAGCAGCTTGATCAGCTTGGCGACGTACAGCTTCTTGAACCTGGAGTCCGCGGCCTTGCGGTCGAGCTCCATGAGTCCTGTGGAGAATCTCTCCACGTCGACGAACCTGGGGAACGGGGTGACGTTGCCCTTGTCGTCCTGGAACAGATAGGTGGCGATCCCGCAGTGGGGATGGGTGGTGAAGGTGACCTTGTTCTCGCCCAGCACGATGGACGCGAAGTTGGAGATGGGGGCCACGACGGGCACGGGGTACCAGTCGTCCTTGTTGGCGAACCCGGTCTGCTCGTCGACGCATCTGACGAGGTCGGGGAGGGTGAACCTTCCGGAGGCGACCTCCTCGTGGGTGACCCTGCCGGTGAAGGCGAGGGGCTGGAAGTTGACTCCGCGGATGACGTCGGACCACTCGAAGGCGAACCTGATGATGTCCCCGATGATGTCGTCGTTCATTCCGGTCCCCACGACGGGGACGAGCACGACGGACGGAGGCTTGAGGCCCTCGGCGGCGAGCCTCCTGCAGTTCTCGAGGACGCCGATCTTGACCTTCATCATCTTTCTTCCGCGGGACCTCATGTAGATGTCGTCGGTGAGGCCGTCGAACTGCAGGTAGATGGTGTTCAGCCCGGCGTTCTTCGATGCCTTGAGGAACTCGTAATCCTGGGCGAACTTGATCCCGTTGGTGGCGACCTGGACCTGGGCGAACCCGAGGTCCTTGGCATCCTTCACCGCCTCCACGAACTGGGGGTAGACGGTGGGCTCCCCTCCGGCGAACTGGATCGCGGTGCACTTGATCGGATACTCCGAGCGGAGGGCGACCATCATGTCGTGGACCTGCTGGAAGGACGGCTCGTATACGTATCCCGCATCGTTCGCGTTGGCGAAGCAGATGGGGCACTTCATGTTGCACCTGTTCGTGAGGTCCAGGTTGGCGAGCATCGTGCACGAGAGCATGTCGATCTTCTGGCCGTCGATGACGATCCCGACGGTATCGTCGGCGCCGTCGGCGAGGGTCTGGTCCTTGGGGTCGTGGAGACCTATTCCGTCGTAGGCGAACTTCTCGGCCTTGAGGAACAGGTCGACGTCGGACCAGTACACGTCCGAGAACTTGCCGTGCTCGGGACAGGACTTGTCCATCCACACTTTTCCGTCCTTGGCGTAGAGATCCGCTTCGAGGATCTTTCCGCATTCCGGGCAAATGGAGCGGGTCTTCTTGGGAAGGCCCCTCTGAAGCGCGTATTGTACTGCGGTCTCTGTCATGTTAAGTATCGGACCCCACGGGGTCCTACTATAAAACGTAGCGCGAAATCGGACCCAGATGCTTCGGGGATGTACGAAGCACCCGGGCCCGTACCGCCGGACCGCCCGGCGGAAGAGGGTTCACTGGACCTTGTCGTCCCTGTACTTGGTCTGCCTGATGACGGTGGCGATGAAGCCGTCCACGGGGACCGTTCCCAGGTCCTTGCCGTCCCTGGTCCTCACGGTCACTACGGTGCCGTCGTCGGACTCCTTCTCCCCGAGGACGAGCATGTACGGGACCTTCTGGAGCTGGGCCTGGCGGATCTTGTATCCGATCTTCTCGTCGGAGTTGTCGAGCTGGACCCTGATGCCGGCGTCCTTGAGCCTCTCGAAGACCTCCTTCGCGTATCCGAAGGACTTCTCCGAGACGGACAGGACCTTGACCTGCACCGGGGAGAGCCACACGGGGAACTTCCCGGCGTAGTGCTCGATCAGGATGCCCATGAACCTCTCGATGGATCCGAAGATGACGCGGTGGACCATGACGGGCCTGTGCTTGTCGCCGTCGGCGCCGATGTACTCGAGATCGAACCTCTGGGGCATCTGGAAGTCCAGCTGGATCGTCCCGCACTGCCAGGTCCTTCCGAGGGAGTCCTCCAGGTGGAAGTCGATCTTCGGTCCGTAGAAGGCTCCGTCGCCCTCGTTGACCGCGTACTCCAGCCCGAGCTTCTCCAGGGCGTTCCTGAGGCCGTTGGTGGCCTTCTCCCAGTCCTCGTCGGATCCCATGGAGTCCTCGGGGCGGGTGGAGAGCTCGACGTGGTACTTGAAGCCGAACTTGCTGTAGACCTCGTCGATCAGACGGACGACGCCCTCGATCTCCTCCTCGATCTGGTCGGGGGTCATGTAGAGGTGCGCATCGTCCTGGGTGAAGCACCTGACCCTGAACAGGCCGTGGAGGGTCCCGGACTTCTCGTGCCTGTGCACCAGTCCGAGCTCGCCGTACCTGACGGGGAGGTCCCTGTAGGACCTGGGCTCGGTACGGTAGACGATGGTCGATCCGGGGCAGTTCATGGGCTTTATGCAGTACACCTCGTCGTCGATGGTCGTGGTGTACATGTTGTCCTTGTAGTGGTCCCAGTGGCCGGACTGGAGCCACAGCTCCTGGTTGAGGATCATGGGGGTGCTGATCTCCTGGTAGCCCTCCCTGACGTGGAGCTCCCTCCAGTACTCGATCAGCGTGTTCTTCAGGGTCATGCCGTTGGGCAAGAAGAACGGGAATCCGGGGCCCTCCTCGGAGATGGTGAAGATGCCGAGCTCCTTGCCGAGCCTGCGGTGGTCCCTCTTCTTGGCCTCCTCGAGCATCGTGAGGTACTTCTCGAGGTCCTCCTTGCTCTCCCATGCGGTCCCGTAGATCCTGGTGAGCATCTTGTTATGCTCGTCGCCGCGCCAGTAGGCTCCGGCGATGGAGGTGAGCTTGAACGCCTTGACGGCCTTCGTGTAGAGGGCGTGCGGACCGGCGCAGAGGTCGACGAACTCGCCCTGCTTATAGAAGCTGATGGGAGCGTCCTCGGGAAGGTCCTCCACCAGCTGAACCTTGTAGTCCTCTCCCTTCGATTTCAGGAAGTCGATGGCCTCCTGCCTCGGAAGGGTGTAGGTCTCGAGCTTGAGGTTCTCCTTCACAATCTTCTTCATCTCGGCCTCGAGCTTGGGAAGGTCCTCGGGCGTGAAGCCCCCGTCCCTGTCGAAGTCGTAGTAGAACCCGTCGTCGATGGCGGGGCCGATGGACAGCTTGGTCTCGGGATAGAGCCTCTTCACGGCCTGGGCCAGGACGTGCGCCGCCGTATGCCTTATGACGTGGAGCGCATCCTCGGTCTCGTTCACGCTTCCATCGGAATACAATGCCTTCATTTCAATCGTCTCCGAGCCCCCCTGCTACGACGAGGTAGGGCCTGAATGCGAACCCGAGGGATGTGGGTTTTATAAGAACTGTCGCACGCCCACAGGGTCCGGACGATCCTGCGGGACGCACGGAAGAAGGCGGCCGGCGATTGGCCGGACCGCCGGTTTCATGACTCAGGCGGAGCCCCTGGATCTCTTCACGAGCACGACGGCGGCCGCGATCACGATTATGGCGAGGACCGCGACCGCGAGGAAGAACATCGTGTCGCCCGACTCCCCGTCCTCGGCCACGGCCTTGGCTATGGCGAAGTACGAGAAGTGGTCGGTCTCGAAGGAGAGGGTGTTGGATCCCTCGTCATAGACCGTGTCCATCTGGTGGAGCTCTCCGGCGTCGTCCATGTAGAACACGGAGACCTCGCTTCCGGACAGACCGTCTACTGACGCATAGGGCAGCGTGACGGTCACGCTCCCGGCCAGCCTGTGGATCGAGGATCCCGAGACGGCTCCGATGTCGTACACGGTCATTCCCGCTGCCGCCTTCTGCTGCGCCGCATTCATCGAACCGACGTCCGCCCTCGTGAGGGACAGAGTGACCCCTCCTGCCTTCTGGGCGTCGTCGAAGGAGCCTCCGGAGATCCTGATGGATCCCGCGGGCCCCTGGATCAGGATGTCCTTGCCGGCGGCAGCGTCGAACGCGTCCCCGGAGATGGTCAGTCCGAATCCGGAGGAGGAGCCCTTGGACGGCTCGACGGTGATCGTGCCCTCCGCGGAGTCCATCCTGCCCATGGCGTCCTTGACGGACGAGCCGTCGAGGAGCGGGGAGGCGGAGTCGTATCCGACCTCGATGGAGACGGTCGTCGAGGTCCCGATGGTCGCTCCGTCCGGCCCGAACCTCTCGGTGACGGTGGTGATCGTGGCTGATCCGGAGGATCCGACGGTGACCTCTGCGGTCATCCTGACGGTTCCTCTGACGGCGCCGTCGGGCCCGTAGGAGGTGACCGTGGTGACCGTCGAGGATCCCTGATGGGACACGACGGTGACGGTGCGGGACCCGTCCGGGAAGGACACTGTGGAGGAGGTGCCGCCGTCGGGAAGGACGACGTCCTCCACCCCGAGGACCTTCTGCGTCGGGACGCCCATGATCTGCGAGGGGGCCGTTCCGGCTCCCGCATAGGTCACGTAGGCCCTGCTGTCGGAGACGGACTTCCAGTAGGTCATGGAGTAGTCGCCGTCGGTGCCGGCGACGAGGGAGACCTCCCTGTCGGGGACGCCGGAGAGACGGGACCTCACGAGGTCCTTGGAATCGAGGTTGGTCTCGAGCCCGGGGAAGTCGCAGTAGTAGTCGAGGGAGTCCCCGAAGATCTTGGAGAGGATCCACTCGATGGATCCGACGTCCGCGCCGGTGGTGGTGGCCGACATGGCGGAAGCGGATCCTCCGAAAAGATCGTCCAGGATGTCGTCCAGATCGCCGACGGACGGGATGTCCTCGAAGATGTCCTTGAGATCGTCCAGCTCCATGGTCGCGCGCTTCTCGACGCCGGCGAAGGCGCCGGAGCCGTCGACGACCCTGGCGGCGACGGTCATGTGCTTGACGATGTCGTCGGACCCGGCCATGATGGCATCCATGTCCGCCATGGTGAGCGCGTCGATCTCGACCATCGCATCGGCGGATCCGGCGTACACGAGGCTGTCCGAGGCCCTGTCGACGATCCTGTACTCGTCGTCATCGATCTCGACGAAGTTCCTGGACATCTCGGAGGAGACATAGTAGTCCATGGATGCGGAGGCCGAGCGGAAGACGAGGTCGGAATCGGTCCTGACATCGGCACGGATCCCTACAGTGGCGCGGATGCTGCCGTCGGCGGAGGCCGATGCGGGGGCGTCCTCCGGGGTCATGGAGAAGGCTCCGCCCACGGTGAGCGAGGCGGAGATCCTGTACAGGCGGCCGTCGGAGGTCCCGGAGGACGAGACCGTCGCGGCGACGGCTCCGTCGAAGTCGGCGGTCCTCCAGGTCCCGTCGCCCATGGCGTTCAGGAGACCTTCCATCGTGGGCCTGTCGGTCCTCTCCAGGTACTCCCAGAAATCGTCGTCGTCGACCTCTCCTACGGACCCGATATCCATATCGGAGAGCATCTTGAGCACTCTCAGGACGGCGTCGCCGTCCATCTGCAGGCTGAATCCGGCGTCGCCGTCCTGCGCTATCAGTTCCTTGATGTCGCCGATCGTCGGATCGGCGGTAAGCGCGTCCCCGTCCTGGGCCGGCATCGCCAATGCGGCGCCGGAGAGCAGTACGAGGAGCGCCACCATAGCAGCGGTAGCACGTGTCTGCATGGAGCAGACGTATACGCGTTCCGTTTATAACCCGATACGGAAGACCCTTCGCCCGATCCGTCGTCAGCGGCTCTTCTTCTTGACCGCGGGACGGGGGATCGCCGTATCCACGTAGGCCGTCAGGGGAACGATGCAGCTCCCGGGATCGGGACCCGCCAGCACGGCATAGGCCTCGTCCAGGATGGCGTTGGCCTCGGCCCTGTCGACGGACGAGGAGGCCCTGTTGATCCTGGACAGCTCCTTCTGCGATATCCCGTCCATCACGGATGCGAACAGGAGCGTCAGGTTCAGTACGAAGCGATAGCACTTCACGCCCTCGTCGTCGGCGTACTCGCCGTCCTCGGCGCCGTCGGGATACGCGACGCCGACGTCCTTCATGACGGAGGCGGTCGACATCAGGAGGCGGTACATGTCCTCCGGCCTGGTCGAGACGCGGAGGGCGTCGCGCAGGACGTATGTCACGGACACGAGCACCTGGCGCGCCCTGTCGACGTCCCTCCTCCTTACCGAATCGTACATGAACTGGATGATGAACATCTCGAAGAACATCGGCGTTATGCCGTCCTCGGCGTGCTCCGAAGTGATCTCCAGGATGCGCTCCATGCCTCCCCTGTACGGCTCCTGGTCCGGATCCTCGGTGACGGCCAGCACGGCCTCGATGAGCTCCGAGTCGACGGCGTCGGTGACGTCCTCCCCCTCGTTCTCCGGAACCGCGATGTCGAACGCCTGGCGGACGCGGCCGCACGCCGCATCGAAGTCGCCCTTCCTCATGAGGAGGCCGGCCTCGCGCACGAGAGGGTACCAGCTCCTCCCCTCGTACGGATCGTCGGAATCCAGCTCGCGGCGGAGGACGGATCTGACCGGAGCGGGTATGCCCGACAGCCCCTCCGGCTCCACCTTGGCGCCGCAGTACATGCAGTAGCCGTATCCGTTGACGACGTCGAGCAGTATGCGCTCTCCGCACTCCGGACAATCGGTCTTGACGAAAGTCATGCGCCGGCATCGGCGAACGATGTTATAATGACCTTCATGGGATGGCCGTCCCCCATCGCCCTTCCGGACGGGATGGTCCAGTCAAATATATGTATGAGAACGCGTTCGCTCGTCTCAACATCATGGCCGGGATAGGGTAGCTTGGTTATCCTAGGGGACTGTGGATCCCTTGACTCGGGTTCAAATCTCGGTCCCGGCCCCTCTTCTCCGAACCCTTCGTTCCCGTTCATGCTATCAAGGAGTCCGCACCATGGCATACGAGGGCATTCTCGAGAGGATCGACGAAAACAGATGGGAGATCCCGAAGGACGAATCCATAGGGATGAGGACCAACGCCGTTATCTACGCGGACGAGTCGATGATCGCTTCCGTCCGGGCGGACAATGCGCCCCAGCAGGCGGCCAACGTCGCATGCCTCCCCGGGATCGTCGGGAGCTCGATGGCGATGCCGGACATCCATTGGGGATACGGGTTCCCCATAGGCGGCGTCGCGGCGGTCGACGCGTACTCCGGTTCCATCTCCCCTGGAGGCATCGGATTCGACATCAACTGCGGAGTCAGGCTCATCAGGACCGACCTCACCCTCGAGGACATCGGGGACAGGAAGGAGGCCCTCATCGACGAGCTCTACCGCAACGTCCCCTCCGGACTGGGATCGAAGGGGCTCACGCATGTAGGATACAAGGAGCTGGAGGACATCCTCGCGAACGGCTCCGAATGGGCCGTTGAGAACGGCTACGGCTGGGAGGACGACCTGGACTGCACCGAGGAGCACGGCCGCATGGCCGACGCCGACCCCTCCAAGGTCAGCGACAAGTCCCGCAAGAGAGGGCTCCCGCAGCTCGGATCCCTGGGATCCGGGAACCACTTCCTGGAGCTCGACGCGGTGGAGAACGTGTTCGACGAGGACACCGCCAGGTCGTTCGGGCTGAAGGAGGGGCAGGTCACGGTCACGGTGCACTGCGGATCCAGGGGATGCGGCCATCAGATCGCCACGGACTATCTCCAGCAGATGGAGAGGTACGTGAAGCAGAACTCCGTCGGGCTTCCGGACGCCCAGCTGGCCTGCGCGCCCCTGGACGAGAGGCTCGGAGAGGACTACTACAGGGCGATGTGCTGCGGCGCCAACTACGCGTGGGCGAACAGGCAGATGATCACCCACTGGGTGAGGGAGTCGTTCGAGAGGATCCTCGGCGACTCCGCCGAATCCATGGGCATGGGAGTGGTCTACGACGTGGCCCACAACATCGCGAAGATGGAGACCCACGAGGTGGACGGATCCAAGGAGGACGTCCTGGTCCACAGGAAGGGCGCGACCCGCGCCTTCGCCCCCGGAAGGAGGGAGGTGCCCATGAGGTACAGGGACCACGGGCAGCCCGTCATCATCCCGGGCGACATGAGCGTCGGGACGTACGTGCTCGCCGGTCGGAAGGGGAGCATGGAGCAGACGTTCGGATCCTCATGCCACGGCGCCGGGAGGAGGATGTCCAGGAAGAAGGCCATGGACACCCTGTCAGTCGACGGGGTCAGGAAGGAGATGGCCGACAAAGGGGTCTACCTCAGGAACGGCACCGTCGAGGGCATCCTCGAGGAGGCTCCCGAGGCGTACAAGGACGTGGACGAGGTCGTGAAGGTCGTCTGCGGCGCGGGACTGACCGAGAAGGTCGCCAAGCTCACACCGATCGGAGTGATCAAGGGATGATCTCCGGTCCCGTCGAGCTCCATGAGGAGGACGCAGAGAGGATATCCGGATTCCTGAGGCCGCTCTACGCCGAGATCTACAGCGACAAGGTCGTCGGCGGGAAGGACGCCGTGATGAGGATATTCGATAGATGGAACAACCCGGAGGCCGTAAGGCGCAGGATGGGATCCGGAACGGTCTACCTCATGTGGTCCGACGACGGGAGGGACGTATGCCTGCTGGCGATGCAGGTCCTCCCGGACGGGGTCCTCTACCTGGACAAGCTCTACACGGCCCCGGAGGCCCGCGGATCGGGGCTCGGCTCCGCAGCGATGGAGCACGCCTTCGGATACGCCAGGAGCCGCGGGTGCGACATCGTGACGACGCATATCAACGCGGCCAACGCCGGCGCCCTGAGATTCTACGGGAGGCACGGTCTGAGATGCGTCGCCACGACGCGCAGGAGCCACGACGGAGGGGAGTACGGCTACTCCTACCTCGTGGGGATCGTGCCCGGATCGGATTCGGCGGGGACGGTCGCAGACCGAGGACGCGCCTCGCGGCCTTCCCGACCCTCTCGACGAGGGGCTCCGGAGCGGCTACGATCGCCGCCCAGCCGTACGGGTCCCTGGCCTGCAGGGCGCGCGACACGGGGGAGTACCGGGTCAGAGACCTGACCCTCCCGCTCCCGTCGGAAACGGACACGTCGGTCTTGCCTATGCTCAGCATCCCCGACAGATTGGACGATGTGGTCACCTCCGCGCATACGTCCATGACATCCGCGCCCGCGGCGTCGGCCACCTCCCTCTCCAAACGGGCCGCGCCACCGGGAGCGGCATAGGCCTTCAGAACATCCCTCAGATCTTCGGTCGCCTGGTCCCCGTGGACCGCCAAAGCCTTCTTGTCCAGGATCCTGGACGAGATCCTCCGGACCTCGAGGGACGGGCGCCCCCCGCAGGAGCGGACCCTCTCCATGAGCTCGGAATCCCCCAAGAGATGAAGGTCCGAAAGATCCACACGGGACTCCTCTACCGCCTTGGACGCCATCCTCTGGGCTATGCGGACGGCCTCGTGGAAGTAGACGGAGGTGTACATCAGCGAGCGGGAGACCATCAGCCCCTCCGCCGCCGGGATGCCTCCTCTCCTAACGGCGATCCTGTCGTTGACCACCTCCATCGTCTTCAGGAGGCGGTCGACGTCTATCCTGCCGTGGCACACGCCCGTGTGGAGGGAGTCCCTCATCAGGTAGTCCATCTGATCGGCGTCGACGGGGCCGTGTATGATCTGGTGGGCGTAGTCCCTGGACGGGAAATGGTCGTAGCCGTCCCACGAATCAAGAGGAGCGGACGAGGGCGTCACGGGGCACGATATGAGATCGCACACCTCTCCGGGCGATATCCCCGCGGCCTCCATGACCTCGGCCATGGTGTCGGTTCCTCCGAAGATGTCGGAGTCCTCCTCTCTGAAGAAGGGTATGTCGCCGAACACGAGGGCGCGGGCGGTCTCCATATGGTCCATCCCGTAGGCCCTCTCCATCAACCCCTCCAGGGCATGGGAGTACGGAGGATGGCACACGTCATGGAGGAGCCCCGCCATGCGGACCGCATAGGAGGACTCCCGATCCATCCCGAGAACCTCGGACATCCTTCCCGCGAGATGGTATGTCCCGAGACAGTGCTCGAAGCGGGTGTGATTGGCTCCGGGAAAGACCAGGCAGCCCAACCCGAGCTGCTTGACCCTGCGGAGCCTCTGCATCTCCGGACGGTCCAGGATCTCCAGGAACACCCCGTCGACGGACACGGCCCCGTGCACCGGGTCCTGGACCACCTTCGATGCCATCTCACTCCCCGGTCTTCCAGAGCCTGTCGCCTACGAAGTGGATCGTCTTGACGGCCTTCCCGGGCATCCTGGCGGCGAGATCCGCTCCGGACCTCTGCGACACCCCGACGGCGAGGGGGGCGCCGTTCTTGATGTCCCTGATCCACACGAGGTCCCCCTCGGCTATCTCCGGATCGGCCTCGGTGATCCCGGGGCCCATGACGTCGGCGCCGTTGGTGACGAACGGGACAGCTCCCATGTCCACGGTGACGTAGCGCTTGGTAGGGCGGTACCTGAGGACTCCGCGGACCGTCAGGAAGGGCTTCCCGTCCTTGACCAGGCCGAGGATGTCGCCCTTGACGAAGATGAGGTCGAAGTCGGAGCTCTCCGCCATATCGATCCCCTCCTCCGGGACGAACACCGGGACGCCGCACGCCTCCTCGAGCTGCTGCGCCAGGGCCTTGACGTCCTTCTCCCTCATCCTCTTCCTCTTGCGGATCATTATATCTGCCATATCGCACCTGGATAGGGCACGACGGATATAGAAGATGCTGCTCGAATTCGGAATCCTCCGGTCCGGGCAGGGTCGGCCGTGCTCCGGAATGACGAAGCTCGGTATCTGCGGTTGCGGTACCACGACTTCTTCCAGGAATCGGGATCCTTGCTAATCGTGCTGGTGGAATCGCGAGCATAATCCGGTGCACTATGATGTCCGTACCATCTTCTCCAGGCTTCGATGTCCCGCTCCTCTTCAGAATCACAGTTTGTGTTCTTTGTATTGTTTAAAAGGCGTTCGACCGAAGATGCCGCATCAAGATCACCCTGCCTAGCTGCTCTTTTATACCATTTCAATGCTTCATTCCTATTCTTTTGAACACCTATAACGCCGTGTTCATATACACTACCAAGAAAACATTGAGCGCCGACATCACCTTGTTCAGCCGCCTTCCTATACCACTCTACAGCTATTTTATAGGATGATTCCACGCCCTGACCATAATAATAGCAATAACCAAGCTTGTTTTGCGCACTTTCATCGCCCTGTTCTGCTGCCCTCTTGTACCACTCAAAAGCAATTTTATATGAGTGTTCAACACCTTTCTTATTTTCGTACATCCAGCCGAGGCTGTACTGCGCTCCGGCATGTCCTTGGTCCGCGGCCTTCCTGTACCATTCGACAGCAGCCTCATACGATTGATCCACGCCGCGACCGTAGTAATAGCATTCGCCGAGGTTGCACTGCGCCCAGGAGTTCCCCTGGTCCGCCGACAGTCTGTACCACTTCGCGGCTTCGAAATAGTCCTGAGGAACTCCCCATCCATTCTCGTACAACACTCCGAGGTTGTTCTGAGCCCAGGCATCCCCCTGATCCGCGGCCTTCCTGTACCACTTCACGGCTTCCGAATAGTCCTGGGGTACGCCTCTCCCGTTATGGTACATCAAACCGAGATTGCACTGCGCATCGGCATCCCCCTGATCCGCCGACAGCCTGTACCATTTCACTGCTTCGGAATCGGATTGGGGTACGCCTCTCCCGTTATGGTACATCAAACCGAGGTTGCACTGCGCATCCGCATCCCCCTGATCCGCCGACAGCCTGTACCATTTCACGGCTTCGGAATAGTCCTGGGGTACGCCCTGCCCGTCACGATACATCACGCCGAGGTTGTTCTGAGCCCAGGCATCCCCCTGATCCGCGGCCTTCCTGTACCACTTCACGGCTTCCGAATAGTCCTGGGGTACGCCTCTTCCCTTTTCGTACATCCAACCGAGATTGCACTGCGCTCCGGCATGTCCTTGGTCCGCGGCCTTCCTGTACCATTCGACAGCAGC
>ERZ808258.201-NODE-201-length-27643-cov-19.487386_pt1 | contig 27643 bp, 23 predicted proteins | sample MGYA00521280_ERZ808258 | MGnify/ENA primary metagenome ERZ808258 (study PRJEB31516, sample SAMN03275585) | gut metagenome | biome: mammalia-associated habitat; material: feces | host: Papio cynocephalus | place: Kenya | collected 2012-07-19 ...
CGGCGTATTACTCGCTGGTTGACGACCTTGTGTACCGCTACGACGGCAACAGGCTGGCGGGCGTAACCGACCGCGTGCCTGACGTAAGCTACGAGAACGCCTTCGGCTTCATGCGGCACGGTGTGGAGGTAGGGGAATACGGGTACAACTCCGACGGCGCTCTGACGAGGGACCCTCACAAGGGCGTGAGCGTGAGTTACAGCCGCCGGGGCACTCCGAAACGCGCCAAGTTCGACAGCGGCAGCTTCACGGACTGGGAGTACACGGCTGACGGCGTACGGCTGGGGACGCGGTGGCACACGGCGATAACAGGCGCGAGGGGCTTCTCGGCGGAGGCGCAGGGGGAAAACACAGCCGAAATACAGGTGCAGACCAAGCCGGAAGCACAGGCAGAAACCGCAGGGGCAAGCCAAACCTCGCCGCAGGTTACACCTATATACGGCTACGTCGAGAACAGCGAGGAGTTTGCGGGGAACTACGTGTTCGAGGACGGAAAGCTTTCGAAATACCTCTTTGACGGTGGGTACATCGACATAGCCTCGGGATTGAACACGGCGGCATACCGCTTCTATGTGCGCGACCATCTGGGCAGCGTTCGCGTTGTGCTGGACGACGACGGCAACGTTTTGCAGCAGCTCTACTACCACCCGTTCGGCGGCGTTTGGGGCGACGCCGGCACTAATGTCGGTCTGCTGCCGTGGAAGTACAGCGGCAAGGAGTACGACCACCGGGACGGCCTCGACCTGTACGACTACGGCGCGAGGCTCTACGACCCCGCCGCAAGCCGCTGGACAAGCCCCGACCCCCTGTGCGAGAAATACTACCATTTGAGTCCGTATGTTTTTTGTCTGAACAACCCAGTGAATTGTGTTGATCCTGATGGGAGGGACGGTGTCCTGATAATAGACAAGGAGAACCAGGTGATAACAGTCAAGGCCAATTATTATGTCGAGACGGCCAATCGCGGATCGAAAGTAGATCGGTATGTCAGCCAATACTCCCCGGAAAGCGTCTCCCAAATGAACGCCACCGTAAGCCGCGATCTCAACAAACTCGGGCTGAAGGTGTCAAAGGGCGAATACAAGGGGTACAGCATCTCGTTTGACCTGACTTTCATTGCAGGGGGGACGCAGGCGGAAACAACAAAAAGCGCAGGGAACGACTATTACAACAATATTCATATAGGCAATATAATTTACCGTATGGATGAATATGATTCGAATTTTACCACAACGATAAACGCAGATGGAACTACTAAAACTATAGGCGGAGTGACTGATAAGGGTAATGAAATTATGATGAATGTAAATTACGACACTGCGCAAAACCGGCTTCACGAGATATTCCACACCTTCGGTTTTAATGATTTTAAAAAAACGGGAGACGGTGATGGCATAATGCATCATCCGCCCCAAACTCCCAATCAGAGAGATGCGAATACTTTGGTTAACAATGGTTTCTTGAAAAAGATATTCAAATGAAGAATAACATAGTTATGCTATTTACAGCAATAATGCTGCTGGACGGATGCAGGTCTGCATATATGTCTGTCTTGCCAAAATATCCACCGTATAAGGAAAAGGGAGTTTATCCCAAGACACCGCCTGTGGAAAGGCACACGTTTTATTATTATTTCATTTACGCCTATGGCGATTCTCTTATTCCAGGGAGATTCATCAGTGGTGTGTCTGACAATCCGATAAAACTGGACGTCGGCTCGAAAGACGACAGGGATTTCGCAACCCGTTTTTACCGGAAGGCATATAGTGCTCCGTATAGTGTGTATTTTGCACACCGAGCAATGTATAGTGGAAATCCGTATAATCTGGAAATGGAAAATATCTTAAGTAGACATGATTATTTTTTTATAGACAGTGCTATTTTTGAAAACACGAATGAATACCGGTTTTCCCTGAAGGACAGCACCAAAATAATTGTCAAGAGCTGCATAGTGGACGGCTATTTCTGGAAGTGCAAGGGGAATGATAGGCTGATAGGAATAAACACAGCCTGCTACCTCTCCATATGCAGGGATATAAAAGTAAGGAACACGAGCTATGTGATAAAGTCGCTCATAAGTGCCAAGAGACCGAAATGAATGTGTTAAGCCATTGGACTCGATGCAGTGGAATGACTTCAAAATAACAGGAAAATGAAGACAGGGGATTACCGCTTCTATGTGCGCGACCACTTGGGCAGCGTGCGCGTTGTGCTGGACGATGACGGCAACGTGTTGCAGCAGCTCTACTACCACCCCTTCGGCGGCGTTTGGGGCGACGCCGGCACGAATGCCGGCCTGCAGCCTTGGAAGTACAGCGGCAAGGAGTACGACCACCGGGACGGCCTCGACCTGTACGACTACGGCGCGAGGCTCTACGACCCCGCCGCCGTCCGCTGGACAAGCCCCGACCCCCTGTGCGAGAAACACTACCACATCAGCCCCTACGCCTTCTGCAACAACAACCCGATTAACAACATCGACCCCGACGGGAAATATGTGGAAGTGTCTGTGGTTTCCAATGGTGTTTATAAAGTAACTGGGGGAAAGGCAGATTCAGACATGAACATTTATGTGAATTATGGAACGGACAAACAAAGTTCCATAGGAACAATGTTGACGCAATATTCTTTCATGGATGAAAGTGGGAAAGCTGTTGTGGGTTCTGTCATAAATTTGTCCGACAAATCCGGGCAGGAGTTTCTTGATGACTTCACGACCAACACACCCTCTTTGATATATTATATTTTTAATGCGTCAGGCGGGAAAAAATATGATTTCAAGACAAACGGAACAGGGGACACAGGTAATACGATATACCATAATAGGGGTATGAAGATAACCGCAGGCGGTAAAACGTATATTGCAAGTGCAAGGGACATTGGAAATTTCGCTGCGGGATATATCGCTGCGAAAAAAGGTATGTCATGGCAATTGGCAAGGCTGGGGTTTGATACGCTGGAAACAGTACAACATTGGAATTCCAAAGAATTCGGCTTGTTTGCAGAAGGGCAGCCGTCACAGCTGGCGCAAAAGAAAGGTTATGAAATTGGCGGACAGACTAAAGCTGCGAGATTGATGAAGTGTGCGAAAATAGCCCTTACGGCATTAATCCTTTCTCTGAAATGAACAGTGGACGCAACTGCAATTTGGTAATCATCTGGGGCGTATGCATTAGTGCATTGCTTTATTTCGTGTTTATGTATTGCCCGGTTTATTACACGGTTGATCTTCAAGGTGCAAGTCCCCCCCCGCCCACTTCTGGATGGAAACTTCTTCTTCTTTTCATCTTTTGTATGATACCGATATGGTTCATTCATTTGCTTTTTATATTGATTGGGCAAGGGGGGAAAGTATCGATGGGGTGGACAACCGTTGCATTCCTGTACACATTATTAACAATCTATAACCGCTCCCGCAGAAAAAGGCAAATTCTCATAATGTCCTTGTCGTTGTGCTATGTGGTGGCGTTTTATTATTGTCATGAAACTTCGTATATTGACAGAGTCAATCTTTATAAGGTTTATATGGTTGGGGAAAAAGGCAGCGGGTATTACGCATTGCTTGTGAGCCAGATGGTGCTTTTGTATTCAATTATATATGATTATTTGCACAGCCTTGCCTTTTATGCGAAAGGAAGCCGGAAAAAGCCGAAAAAGTGAGTGGCAATTAGAAATATAAAGAAATGAAATATAATATAGTATTGGGCATCATCGGTTTGCAGCCTTGGAAGTACAGCGGCAAGGAGTACGACCACCGGGACGGCCTTGACCTGTATGACTACGGCGCGAGGCTTTACGACCCCGCCGCCGTCCGCTGGACAAGTCCCGACCCCCTGTGCGAGAAATACTACCACATCAGCCCCTACGCCTTCTGCAACAACAATCCCATTAACAACATAGACCCGGATGGGAGGGCGGTGTTCTGGCTAAAGGGAAAGGTTATCGGGAATGACGGCATTGATGACAACCGTGTGCTGGTGGTCAGGACGTCAGGCAAGAACAACAGGAAAGCCGTGGTGAACTTCATAAAACTTAATTCCGGCAATTCTTCCGCTTTCACCAAGGACTGCATCGCCTATGCCGGCTCTGTGCCGATAGAGTCTTTGGCAGAAAACCGCAAGGCTATGGTTAAAATAGTGGAAAAGGACGACGGCAAGGGTGGCACCTCAGATGCAAACAACAGGGAGTACGGCGGTTCGATACAGGACGGCAAGGTGAAGGAGGCTACGCCGGGCAAGGTGAGAAAACTGGGGGAACCTGATGCGCATATGCGTCTTCCTGGCGGTTACTCCACATTCCACAGCCATCCGAGCGGGAGACCAGGGGGAGAAGTTGTGTCGGCAAATACGGTTAATTTTGGAGAAACAGGAGGTGAGGTCTTGAAACAGTCACCTTCTCAACCAGATATGGATGTGGCAGGCAATAATATACATTATGTGTTTGGACGGAAAGACGGATATGTATATGTTTATGACAAGAATGGTATAATCACGAGTTTTCCTACGGAGTATTTTGTAACCCCCAAAATCGAGAAAAAATGAAGAAGGTTATAATGTCGCTGTTTGCCGTTTGTTTTGCGGGTAGTGCTGTCGGTGGGTGGAATCGGGATGCTTACAGCAAATTGAATTCGTTGATAGTGTCAAGCATAAGGCATTATGAGCAGAATTGCAGGTATTCGGAAAGCAAGACGGACAGCTCCAAGGTTTACATTTGCGTTGACGGATTGCAGTATCCGTTCCCTTATGACAGCATAAGCAATGCATATTTCTTCTCTTTGAAAAACAGACCGTCCAAGAGAGTCCGCCATCGGCTTAAAAAGAAATTTGAGGCGTATTTCGTTAGGACGTGGCTTGAGGGGGACAGATTTGTTGTCGGGCTGTTTTTGAAAAGTGGCAGGATTGACGACCGCGAAGATTTGTGGACGGAAGCGGACAGGATGGCGTATGTTTACGGGTATTGTGAGGAGGATGGCAAATGGAGGCAATGGGTGTTGAATGAGACGAAAAGAGAATTTGACATACCAAAAGAAAACCCGCTGAACTTTATGGTCGTGTCATGCATAAAGGAATACACAGAGCATTATAAGGAAGGTATAATGCACAGTGTTGAGCGGATGGGTAATACCGAAATGGCTAAAAAGACATACGTATGCGAGGACGCGCTTCAAGAACCGTTCCCTTATGACTGCATTGAAAATGTGTTCCATTTCAGCCGTTACAACAAAAAAACAGGCAAATTGGGAAAGCTGTTGAAAAAATGTGTAAAAAAGAGGTATTTGGGAAGCGGCCTGCCAACCTTCTTTGTGAATATGGGTTTTGAAGAAAAAGATATAGTTGTTTTTTTAAGTAATGGCGATGTAAAAACGAAAACTAAGTGCAATGGCCTTAAAAAAGAAACTGTAGTACTTATAGGAGAATGTGGTTGGTGCGATTACACTTTCAGATACTCAGAAGTGTCCGGCAAGTGGGAATTGGTCAAGTCAGAGTATTTCGTAATGTAGTCTTAAAACCAAGAAGAAATGAAGAAAATTATTATGTTGCTGTTTGCCGTCGCGCTAACATATAGCGTTTCATCAGCCCAAGAGGCGTATAATAAATTTTATCTTTATAACTCAAGTGATGTAGGACCGCTCTGTTCCATGATTGAGGAGAGCCTAAAATCCTATATTTATGAGGCTAATAGGGTCTTGGCTAATGATAAGCGACTAAAAAAACAATATATACTATTTGAAGGACTTCCGTACAATTTTGTTCTTCATGATAATGACACTTTGCGTGGCATCAAGCTTATTAGTCTTACCGCTTATAGCGATGTAGTGCCTCTTAAAGAAAGAAAGTATTTTAAGAAAGGCACTCCGTATGTCTATTTTGTAAGACTTCATCTTATAGAGGATATGGTATGTATAATGGTAGTGTCAAGTGTTGCCAGACAAAAGAGAGGAAAAACCAGGTTGTCTATAGACAACTGCTGGGGTAAGTATTATTACAAATATTCTGAAAAATCAAGAAAATGGGAATTGGTCAAGTCAAAAATCGAAGGTGGTTGAAACTTCATAAAATGCTTTGTGTCCGATTTCGGTTATTGCATAAAAAATGGCGTTGACAAGGCGTTCGGTTTGCGGTATGATATAATTTCTCAAACCTGTAGATTTATTTGGTGCGTGTCTGGCTGTATTCATTTCATTTATATTAACTTTGGCGCAAATATCAGGAAAATGGTCGAATTGATGGCAATAAAAAATCTTGCAGACGGAAAAGTGGCGGCGAACATAAAAAGATTGCTGCTTCTGCTTATTGCCTGTTTGGTATGTAACGGCGGAATTTACGCCCAAAGCAGGGCTTCGCAAACGGATGACTCGGATGAAACAACTGAAACGCCGTATGACGAAAAATTACTCCGCACCATAACCCCGGTTGCGCCTACAGCCGCGTCCCTCGGACGGTATGGCGACCATCCTGTGGATATGTCAATGGGGCTTGTGCCGATAGAGATACCGCTTTACGAGATAGTTTCCGGCGACTTACGCGTGCCGATAAAACTGAAATACCATAGCGGAGGAATAAAGGTTAAGCAAGAGGCCTCGTGGGTTGGACTTGGTTGGGATTTGGACTTTGGCGGTTCGATTACGAGAACTCTGAACGGCTTTGCCGACGAAATGGAAACTTCCGAAACACCAGATGTGATAGAGTTGTTTGACAAGCTGGATTCGTGCAACAGTAATCCTTCAAAATATTCGGAAACGATGCGAGACTGTTATAATTGGGCAAGATCCAACAGACCATGGAACTCATTCCGCCCGGATATATTCAATTACAGCATAGGAGAGTATTCCGGCAATTTCTTTTTGAATGGCGACACGGTTGTGCCAATATCTTACAGCCCAATAAAAGGTTTTCTTGATTTGGGAGTAGGGGAAAAGAGGGAACTGATTTCTCCCGAAGGAGTCAAATATTTGTTTGACAATTCCGAGACGACAATGTTGACAAGTGCGTATATAAAGCAGCCAGAGTATGTTTCCACCTTTTACGTGAAAGAGATAGTTTCCGCCAATAATACAGACACCATCAGTTATACGTATCAGGATAGCGGACGTTTCAGATCTTCTTCGGGGAGTGCTTATGCAGGTGTGTCCGTTACCACAGAAAGAACAGACCTGTCAATGTTGGGTGGTGGGGATAGTGATGGTACTCCGCCGGTTTTAGGTTCTCCAGTCCTTATTCAACATGACGGCAGTCCAATTTATGTGGCAGATGTAAAAACCGTAAAACCTCAGTATGTGTATTTCCGAGGAGGCAGACTTGTGTTCAATCTGTCGGGTCGTCTGGACATTTCTCCGCCCGACATATATACCACGATAAAAAAGCTGGATAACATTGTTGTGGAAAAAAAGGAAAACGGACAATACAAGGTGCTGAAAAAGTTTCTCTTTCATTATTCCTATTTCAATGATAATGATAGTGTGGCTGGGAATAAAGCCGCAGAATTGTATCGTCTTTGTTTGGATTCCGTAACGGAGCAGGGATTTGCCAATCAGGAAGGCTTGGTTGAATTGAGACTGGTCGCCAAATTTGAATATTACGGTAAAAACGATTTGCCTGGGAAGAAAAGCTACAAAATGGACTTTTGGGGATATTATAATGGAGCACCGAACGGCGATCTCATTCCTCGGACAGATATGTCTTCATACGGTAAGAAAAACTATATAGTGGGTAGTGCAGACAGGACACCCAAAGAGGAATTCCTAAAGTGCGGTTCACTGAAAAACATAACCTATCCAACCAAAGGCAAGACGGAATTTGAGTGGGAGATAAACCGCATAAACAGGGAGAAATCCCTTTTTGAGGGTTATAAAATAAGACAAGACCAACAGTTATTGCATATAGTGGCAACGCCGCCGGATTCTTTGAAATGTAACAGTAGGGGAGAATTGTTGCCGCCGATTGAAACATACGGTTTGAGGTGGAGTACTATTCTTACGTACTCGGAAACTTTCACTTCGCACATATCCCAAAAAGCGTCTTTGGAATATACGGTAAGAAGAAAGGTGGATACGAATATGTCCCACAACAAATACGACACCTGCATGATATACCTTAATGACAGGCAGGTGTTTTTTGATCCACACGTGAAAAGGGAATTTACGGAAGCTCAAAACGTGGACTTGGAGGCGGGCAAAGTTTACAATCTTAGTGTAATGGTAAATTGCGGCAACTATGAGGAGGTGCGCTGCACTTTGACTTACGATGCGTATAACCCCGATGAAGATCAAGACAAATATAACCGGCCTTTCACAGGCTTGAGGATAAAAAGACTTGTACAGACAGACAAGGACGGAAAGACTATAAGCACAAGAGAATACGAATACACCGATTCATTAGGACGTTCAAGCGGATTTTTGACAACGACAGACGATCTTTCAAGCATAAAAAAATCCGGGATATGTACGACTGCGAGATATGGCAATATATCATACAGGGAAAAGATAGCCACCTATGTCGCAAGTTCTGAACTTGACAGAGGCCCGAGTGAGAATGAATATTCCTATAAGACTGTTAGAGAAAAGGTTTACGGCAAAAACAACAATTTGGAGGCATACACTGCTTATGATTTTTCAGACCCCAGAGATTTGTATGCGGCATATAATGTCCCTGTGGTAAGCCAATCACATCTTCGCGGCAAACTTATTAGGAAGCGTGAGTTTGACTGCGCATCCGCCGCGCCACGGTTGGTGAGGGATACGCGCAACTTTTATAGTGTGGACGGAAGGATTTCATACAGCAAGAAAGGATTTGTCATGAACTATATGTATGAATTTTCTGATATTTCACTTTTGTATGATTACATGGCTGACAAAGGACGCTACGAAAACATACGCGATTTGTTCATCCCCTCGAATTACACCTACACCTCCGACTGGCAGCACCTTGACAGTACCGTTGTTGCAGAATACGGAGTGGGGAACGAGAGGATGCGTTCAAAGACATTTTATACCTACGGCAGCGCGGTGCATCTGCAACCCACGGAGACGGTGGCGGCGGTTGGGGACTGCCGGACGATAACGCGGAACGCCTATGCCCCGGACTTAAACGACAGTGTGTCGCAGCGCATGAAATCGGCGAATATGCTCCTTTACCCTGTGCATGAAAAGATGTACACCAAGGACGGCAGTTCGGGCGAAGTCCTTTCCGGCGGCGTGCAGAACAAATATGCCGTGGACGGCAACGGCAACATTGTACTGTCGGAGGTTTCGGAGTTTTTGAAAGACGGAAGTTTGTGCCGCCTGTACTCGTACAAATACAACAGTGGCGGCAGGATTGTTGAGGAAACAGGGCGCGACAACATCCCTACCGCCGTGCATTGGGACACCGACCTCATGCAGCCGCTCGTGGTGGCGCGTGGCATGACGAGCGTGAACCTTGAGAAAGCCGTTGCGGGCGGCTATTCCCCGCTCACCCTCTACAAAAAGCCGCAGTGCACCAATGCGGAAATAACCGCCTTCACCCATTCGCCGCTTGTGGGCGTAACGTCGGTTACACGCCCCGACGGCTACACCCTGCGCTACACATACGACGGCCTGGGGCGGTTAATAAGAACTTATGACGGCAACGGACACACAATTAACGAATACCGCTACAACTATGGCAAGGAGACAAAATAAGGAAAGCGCGGTGCGCCGCATTGCCGGCGCGGCGGTTTTTGCGGCGGTGCTGCTGCCGTTGCCGGTGCCGGCACAGAACACGCTCACCGCGCCGCTGAACATGATGCGCGGCGGCGACATTCTGCACAAACGCCAGATTGCAGCCCCCGACCCGGGATTTGACGGCAACAACGCCGTGTGGGACTTCCGCAACGTGGAGACGGTGAGGAAGGACTACCGCGTGGAGCACCGCCTTGCCCCCGACTCCTCGCTCTACTGCCTTGAACCGCCGTTCACGTGCAGGTACAGGCTTGAGGGAGGCTCGCTGCTGCTCACGAACTATCAGACAACCGTAAGCAACATAAACTTTGCGGAGCCTGTTCTCGAAATGAAATACCCTATGAAGTACGGCGATGCAAGTTCGTCATCCTACAGCGGCGCGGGCAAGTACGCGAACAGGAACGCCGTGGAGGCATACGGCACGGTGAGCATCACGGCAGACGGGCAGGGCATTCTGATATGTCCTGACGGGGACACCCTGAAGAACGTGCTGCGTGTACACACCGTGAGAACCGCCTCGCTTGGCATGGACAGGGACACGGTTATGGGCAGTGGGGCGGAAAGGCTCGTCGAGATAGAGGAGTTTTACAGATGGTACGCGCGCGGCTGCCGCTATCCCGTGTTAGAGACCCGCTCCGCGAGCTATTACCACAACACCGACTTCGTGAAAAGCGTCCGCACCGCGTTCATGTGCCTCCCCGACAGCCAGCGAACACTTTCCGACAGTGCCAACCTTGCGGTGGCAAGGGCAGACTCCGCCGCTGCGGGCAATGCTGCGGGAGACATTATAGAGTACAGCGTGGAGAACAGCGGCAACGTGGTGACATTGCGCTACAGTTTGAGTGGGAAAGCCCGCGTGCAGGCATTGGTTTGCGGCATAATGGGCGAAGTTTGGCGCAAGGCGGGGCGCACCGACGAGGCAGGTGGGGATTACACGTTGGTTCTCGACTGCAACGGCTTGCGCCGGGGCGATTACATATTGTACATCAATGTGAACGGCAAGGCTTACAGCAGCAAGGTGGCGGTGAGTTGAGAAGCGCAAGCCGTTTGAGGGGTTGTGGCGTGTGTATATGTTTTACGCAGGTGTGCGTTGCGGCTCATGCGGCACAATTCAGGGCGTATGCCATACGCCCCTACAATTATTGCAAAACCAATACCGCCAAAACAACATCGGATGTAGGAAAAACTACATAGGACGCAGGAAAAATTATGTCTGATATAATTAAAACTACATCGGACCTTTTTTCTCTTGTTGCAAATCTCTGAAAAACAAAAAGTTACTCGTGATATATTTTGTATGGGTATGTCTTTGCCGCTCAATGAGTTACGCTGTTTGGGCGGCTTTTGCAATGCCGTTAAAGATTTGGTGGGGATTTGAAGTGGAACGGAGGGCGGTCGGGTGGAGGGTGGTTGCTGCCTCTTCAAGAACAAGTTGGCGGGATATATGCCGTGGAACGCGCATAGCTGCCCTGTGTTTTCCCGAATTGGGGAAATAGGGAGAATGTGCGGAGAGTGGACGGCATTTTTTATGGAAACCGTGAAACGATATGTATATATGGCGGTTGCGGAGCGGCGGAAATGCGTGATTTTGCAGGGTTGGGCTTCGCTGGGCTTCAGACGGCTTGCGAACGGACGTATCTTTGCACCGTCAACGTTGATACACGAGCCGCATGACGCTGCAAGGCCCCTCACGGTGAGTGAAACCAAAAACTAACCAACCAAAACAAATTACCATGATTTATTACAACGTAATCAAGCGCAAGAACCCCAAGGACGGAACTGAGAAATTCTATGCGCAGGTCAAGAACAGCTCATATCTGACCCTTGAGCAGATAGCCGCAAACATCAGCCGCGAGTGCACCGTAACCGTGCACGACGTGAAAGCGGTGCTCTCCTCGCTTCAGGAACAGATAATCCTTTCGCTCCAGGACGGCAAGAGCGTCAGGTTCGGCGACCTAGGGTCTTTCCGCGCAACCCTGAAGTCGAAGGGCGCGGAGAACAAGGGCGACTTCCAAAAGAGCAACATTTCCCAAGTCAGGGTGCGCTTCACCAAGAGCGCCGCGATGCGTTCCGCATTCGCGATAACCAACAAGGACGTGAAGCTCGTGAGCCTGGAGGAGGCAGGCGAAAGCGACAGCGGCAACGGCGGGAGCCAGGTTGACCCCAACGCCTGAAACTTTAAGTGAAATGGAATCCGCCTTGCCATGAGGCAGGGCGGATTTCTTTAAAGCAATGAAAAAACAAAACAGAAAAATTATGACAGAACAAGGCAAAAAAGTGATAGAGATAGTAATCAGAGTGTTGAAAGCGGTGCTTGCCGCATTGTCCGGCGCGTTCGGCAGCAACTCCAAATAGCCTGCCGGGCGTATGAGAGCGGAAGGGACCTGAATATGGATTTCGGGTCCCTTCTTTTTTGTGAACAGACAGCCTGACGGCGGGGAAGTTGCAAGAAAATAAGAGGAAGCGTTAAAAAAGTGGCACTAAATTTTTGCATATCACAAAAGTATGACTAATTTTGCAGCCGTGAAATTTGGCATGGAGGCTTTGGATGCCTTGGATATGCCATTGGCGAAGAAATATAATAAACTAATAATAAATAAAGAACATGATTGTAGTACCCGTAAAAGAAGGCGAAAACATCGAAAGGGCTTTGAAGAAATTCAAGCGTAAATTTGAAAAGACAGGCGTGGTGAAGGAGTTGCGCAGCCGCCAGCAGTTTAACAAACCTTCTGTAGTTCGCCGTTTGAAAAAAGAGCACGCTGTTTATATCCAAAGGCTCAATAGCGAAAAAGAGGATTAATCCCGCGCTTTCTTATACATATAATATAAGAGGAAAATAAATTCCCGGAGATGCTTGCGTCTTCGGGAATTTTTGTCTAAATTCGTTGCGTGAACCAATTGCGTGGCGAATTTATGTATATAGAGGAATTTTGCGATTATCTGAGGTATGAACGTAACTATTCCGCGCTTACGGTTGATAGCTACGAAAGGGATTTGCGGCACTTTGAGGAATTTGTTCGCACGGTGTGCGGTGCGGGCGGCGGTGAAGTCTCCCTGCATACAGACGCAGCCGAAAAGCAAATACGCCGCTGGATGGCATCGATGCTTGAGGCTGGAAATTCTGCGGTTTCGGTGAACAGGCGTTTGAGTGCGCTGCGCAGCTATTTCAAGTTCGCCCTTGCAAAAAAACTGTGTGGGGCAGATCCCACGGTTCGCATAGTCGGGCCTAAAAAGTCAAAGGCGTTGCCATATTTCGTGAAAGAAAAAGATATGGAACGGCTGCTTGACGACATAAGTTTTCCCGACACTTTCGAGGGGGTCAGAAACCATCTGATTTTGGAAATGTTCTACGGCACGGGCATGCGCCTCTCGGAACTGACATCGCTCGATTGCCCCGACGTAGACAGGAGCGGGAAATGCGTGAAGGTTACGGGAAAAAGGGACAAGCAGCGCATAATCCCGCTTGCGCCGCAGTTGCTCGCGCTTGTGGAGGCTTATCTGCAAAAACGCGCAGTGGCGGTGGGGTGCAGTGGCGGCGCATTGTATGTTGACGCAAAAGGAAAGCGTCTTTCCAATTCGCGGGTGAGGAAAGTCGTGAACGAGGAACTGTCGCTTGTAACAACGATGAAAAAGCGTTCGCCCCACGTGCTGCGCCACTCCTTTGCGACGGCGATGCTTAACCATGGCGCGGACATAGAGGCGGTGAGGAGGCTGCTCGGGCATGAGAGCCTTGCCACGACGGAGATATACACCCACACCTCTATGGAGGAGCTGAAGAAGAATTATCAACTTGCCCATCCAAGGGCTTAAAAAGATATGATTATGGAGATAAAGGTGAAATCAATCCATTTTGATGCAAACGAAAAGCTGCATGAGTTCATTGAGAGGAAAGTCTCAAAGTTGTCAAAGGCAAGCGGTCCCGAGGGGGCTGCCGAGGTGGTGCTGAAAGTGGTGAAGCCCGAAACAGCCAAAAACAAGTCCGCAGGGGTGCGCCTGTTCATGCCGAACGGCGAACTGTTTGCCGAAAAAACGTGCGACACTTTTGAGGAGGGGGTTGACCTTTGTGTCGATGCTTTGCAGCGCCAATTGGCAAAGTACAAGGAAAAACAGCGCGGATATTAAAAAAAACGCCCCAAAAATTTTGCAGTTAGAATTTAATAAGTAACTTTGCAGCCGTTTCGGGAACAGTTCGATTGCCGGGACGGCTGCAATTTGCAGTCAGATTTTATTAAAAGGGCAAGTTCCAGAGTGGCCAAATGGGGCAGACTGTAAATCTGCTGGCTTACGCCTTCGGTGGTTCGAATCCGTCCTTGCCCACACAGAACGAAAATGTAATTGCGGAAATAGCTCAGTTGATAGAGCACTAGCCTTCCAAGCTGGGGGTCGCGGGTTTGAGTCCCGTTTTCCGCTCCAATTGCTGTTATAGCTCAGTGGTAGAGCACTTCCTTGGTAAGGAAGAGGTCCCGAGTTCAAGTCTCGGTAACAGCTCTCTGTTGTAATAGACGTAATGTGGAGAATATTCACTAAAATAACAATTATAAAAGAATAAAGCTATGGCTAAAGAACAATTTGTGCGTACCAAGCCGCATGTTAACATCGGTACGATTGGACATGTTGACCATGGAAAGACAACTTTGACGGCTGCCATCTCCAAGGTGCTCCATGAGCGTTTGGGAACAGGTGAAGACGTTAAGTCGTTCGATCAGATTGACAATGCACCTGAAGAGAAAGAGCGTGGTATCACCATTAACTCTTCTCACATTGAATATGAAACAAACAAGCGCCACTATGCGCACGTTGACTGCCCGGGACACGCTGACTATGTGAAGAACATGGTAACTGGTGCCGCTCAGATGGACGGTGCTATTATCGTTGTGGCTGCAACCGACGGTCCTATGCCCCAGACGCGCGAGCACATCCTTTTGGCTCGTCAGGTGAACGTTCCCCGTCTTGTGGTGTTCCTTAACAAGTGCGACCTTGTTGAGGATGAGGAAATGCTCGAGCTCGTGGAAATGGAAATGCGTGAGCTTCTCACACAGTACGACTACGAAGAGGACACTCCTATAATTCGCGGTTCCGCTCTTGGCGCACTTAACGGTGTGGCTAAGTGGGAAGACAAGGTTATCGAACTCATGGATGCTGTTGACGAATGGATTCAGGAGCCGCAGCGCGAGGTTGACAAACCGTTCCTTATGCCTGTAGAGGATATCTTCTCTATTACTGGCCGTGGTACTGTTGCAACAGGCCGTATCGAAACCGGTAAGGTTAAGGTTGGCGATGAAGTTCAGATTCTCGGTCTTGGTGAGGACAAGAAGTCGGTTGTAACTGGCGTTGAAATGTTCCGCAAGATACTTGACGAAGGCGAGGCTGGTGATAACGTAGGTCTTCTTCTCCGTGGTATTGACAAGAGCGAAATCAAGAGAGGTATGGTTATTACCCACCCGGGTGCCATCACTCCTCACTCAAAGTTCAAGGCTTCGATCTACGTGTTGAAGAAAGAGGAAGGCGGCCGTCATACACCGTTCGGCAACAAGTATCGTCCTCAGTTCTATCTTCGCACAATGGACTGCACGGGTGAAATTTCTCTTCCTGAAGGAACTGAAATGGTGATGCCTGGCGATAACGTGGAGATTACTGTGGAACTTATCTACCCGGTAGCTCTCAACGTAGGTCTTCGCTTCGCAATCCGTGAAGGCGGTCGTACCGTAGGCTCTGGTCAGATTACACAGATCATAGACTAATCTTTCTTTGAAAGAATAAACAATATAAGGCTCTTGCCTTGCGAGAGACGAGAGCCTTATTTACGGGAATAGCTCAGTTTGGTAGAGCACTGGTCTCCAAAACCAGGTGTCGGGAGTTCGAGTCTCTCTTCCCGTGCTAAAAAATAAAGAATATGTTGAAAAAAGCATTTGCATATTGCAAGGCTTCTTACGAGGAGCTTTTGTATAAGACAACTTGGCCGTCGGGTCGGGAATTGGGGCATAATGCAGTGGTTGTTTTGACAGCTTCCATAATCATTGCTATAGTGGTCTTTGCATTAGACCAGTGCTTCCAGTTCGTGATGGGAAATGTCTATCCGCATTAATCAACCAGCTCTGTAATGGAAAATCATAAGACAACACCCGCAGAAATGAGGTGGTATGTGCTGCGTGCGGTAAGTGGCAAAGAAGGAAAGGTGAAAGAATACATCGAGCTCGGAATTAAAAACGGGCACTTCAATGGCAACGTATCGCAGGTTCTCATTCCTACAGAAAAGGTGGTTTATTCAAGCCCGAATGGAAAGCGTACTGTAAAGGAACGCAACTCCATGCCGGGCTATGTGTTGGTAGAAGCCAAGCTCGTTGGTGAGGTTGCGCAGGATTTGCGCTACACTCCGAACGTGTTGGGCTTTCTCGGAGGTATGGAACAGCCGGTTCCCCTTCGCTCAAGCGAAATCAACCGCATATTGGGAAGTATTGACGAGATGGAAAGCGAGAGTCAGGAAATCTTGCCGCAATTTGCAGTGGGAGACAGTGTGAAGGTTACCGAAGGACCGTTCAGCAACTTTGGTGGCGTTGTTGAGGAAATCAACAACGAGAAGAAGAAGCTTACGGTGTCTGTAAAGGTATTCGGACGCAACACTCCTTTGGAATTGGGTTTTATGCAGGTGGAAAAGGAGTAGCATGATAGTGTTACGTGTCGTGCAATTCCTAAAATAATCATTATTAAAACAAAACAAAATGGCAAAAGAAGTTGCTGGATTAATCAAATTACAGATTAAAGGCGGCGCTGCAAATCCATCACCTCCCGTAGGTCCTGCTTTGGGTTCTAAGGGAATAAACATCATGGACTTCTGCAAGCAGTTTAATGCCAGGACAAAGGAAAAGGCAGGAAAGGTTCTGCCTGTGGTCATTACTTATTTCGCGGACAAATCGTTCTCGTTTGTTGTAAAGACTCCTCCTGCTGCAATACAACTCTTGGAAGTTGCAAACAAAAAGAGTGGATCTGCGGAGCCTAACCGTGTTAAGATTGCCGAGGTAACGTGGGATCAGGTGCGTGCTATTGCCGAAGACAAAATGAACGATCTGAACTGCTTTACTGTTGAGGCAGCTATGAAGATGGTGGCCGGCACAGCCCGTAGTATGGGTATAACCGTTAGAGGGGACTTCCCTAACAAATAACATAAAACTTCAATTTAGACATGAGTAAACTGACAAAAAATCAAAAGTCTGTAGCCGACAAAATTGAAGCAGGGAAGGTTTATACGCTCAGCGAGGCATCCAAATTGGTGAAGGAGATAACTACGACCAAATTTGATGCTTCTCTTGATATTGACGTGCGTTTGGGAGTTGATCCACGTAAGGCAAATCAAATGGTACGCGGCGTTGTTTCCCTGCCCAATGGAACAGGCAAGACTGTGCGTGTTCTTTGTCTCTGCACTCCCGATGTGGAGAATGCGGCTAAGGAAGCAGGTGCAGACTATGTTGGTCTTGACGAGTATATCGACAAGATTAAAGGTGGCTGGACCGATATTGATGTGATTATAACAATGCCTTCAGTGATGGGCAAGCTTGGACCTTTGGGACGTATTCTTGGTCCTCGTGGTCTTATGCCTAACCCCAAGAGTGGCACTGTAACTATGGATGTTGCCAAGGCTGTACGTGAAGTTAAACAGGGCAAAATCGACTTCAAAGTTGACAAGACTGGCATCGTACACACATCGATAGGCAAGGTTTCGTTTACGGCCGAGCAAATTGTGCAGAACGCAAAAGAGTTCCTCAATACAATAATCAAACTTAAACCTGCTGCGGCAAAAGGAACTTACATAAAGAGTATCTTCTTGTCAAGCACTATGAGTCGTGGGCTTCGTGTTGATCCAAAGTCTATCGGAGCGGATGACCAAAACTAATTTTGAATTATGAAAAAGGAACAGAAAACTATAGTAATAGAGAATCTCGGTGCGCTTCTCAAGGAATACGCCAACTTCTATCTTGTTGACGTAACTGCGATGAATGCGGAAAAAACTACGGCTCTCCGTCGTGAGTGTTTCAAACGCGAAGTCAAAATGGTTGTCGTTAAGAACACTCTGCTTCAGAAAGCTTTTGAGGCAAGTGAAATCGACTATTCTCCGCTTTATGGAAGTTTGAAAGGAACAACGGCCTTAATGCTTTGTAACACGGCAAATGTTCCCGCAAAACTTATAAAGGAAAAAGGAAAGGACGGTATTCCCGGACTTAAGGCTGCCTATGCAGAACAAAGTTTCTATGTAGGTGCTGAAAACCTTGACGCTTTGATAGCACTGAAGAGTAAGAACGAGGTTATTGCCGAAATCGTTGCTCTGTTGCAGTCGCCGACGAAGAATGTCATCTCTGCGCTCCAGAGTGGTGGACATACCATACATGGGGTATTAAAAACACTGGGCGAACGTCCCGAATAAAAATTAAGTAGAATAAAAACAATAAAAATAGAATTAAAATGGCAGATATTAAAGCTATTGCTGAAGAATTGGTAAATTTGACAGTAAAAGAAGTAAACGAGTTAGCTCAGGTTCTCAAGGACGAGTATGGAATCGAGCCGGCCGCCGCAGCAGTTGCTGTAGCAGCAGGTCCCGCTGCAGCTGGCGAGGCTGTTGAAGAGAAGACAGCTTTTGACGTAATTCTTAAGAGCGCAGGCAGCGCAAAACTTCAGGTTGTGAAGGCTGTTAAGGAAGCTTGCGGTCTTGGTCTGAAGGAAGCGAAGGATCTCGTTGATGCAGCTCCCTCAAAATTGAAGGAAGGCGTTGCTAAAGAAGAGGCTGAAGCTCTCAAGAAGGCTGTTGAGGCTGCGGGAGCTGAGGTTGAGGTTAAGTAACCCATTTAACTCGAAAAATATAGTTAAGGATCCTCTGGTAGAGGGTTCTTAACTTTTTTGCGTATTAAAAAATCATACAATTAATATATAACGAATGTCCTCAAAAATTGTAAATCAGAGAGTGAATTTTGCATCGGTTAAAGAGCCAATGCCATTTCCGGACTTTCTTGACGTTCAGATAAAATCGTTCCGCGATTTCTTGCAGCTTGACACTCCACCCGAGGAGCGCAAGAATGATGGCCTTTACAAGGTTTTTGCAGAGAACTTCCCCATTGCCGACACGCGCAATAATTTTGTTTTGGAATTTCTCGACTATTCAATCGATTCCCCGCGCTATTCGATTGAAGAATGCCTTGAACGCGGACTGACCTACAACGTCCCCTTGAAGGCCAAACTAAAGCTATATTGCACGGACCCCGGTCATGAAGATTTTGATACGGTTGTGCAAAATGTATTTCTCGGTCCAATACCATATATGACCGATTATGGAACATTCGTTATCAATGGCGCAGAACGAGTGGTTGTTTCACAGCTTCACCGCTCTCCGGGCGTGTTCTTCGGTTCAAGCATACATGCAAACGGCACGCAGTTATATTCTGCCCGCATAATTCCGTTCAAGGGTTCATGGATTGAGTTTGCGACTGACATAAACAATGTGATGTACGCCTACATCGACCGGAAGAAAAAGTTGCCTGTAACGACGCTTTTGCGTGCAATCGGTTTTGAAACCGACAAAGACATACTCGACATATTCAATCTTGCAGAGAATGTAAAGGTCAACAAGGCTAATTTGAAGAAATGCATAGGACGTAAAATCGCGGCCCGAGTTCTTAAGAGTTGGGTTGAAGATTTTGTTGACGAAGATACGGGTGAGGTTGTATCTATTGAACGTAACGAGGTGGTTCTCGACCGTGAAATGGAAATCAACGAAGAGAATATTCCTGCAATTATCGACAGCGGAGAAAAGACAATCCTTGTGCATAAGGAAGAGTCTGCGGACAGCCTTGATTACTCTATAGTTTTCAACACTCTTAAAAAAGACCCTTGCAATTCAGAAAAGGAAGCAGTCCTTTATATATACCGCCAGCTTCGTAATGCAGACCCCGCCGATGATGCGAGCGCACGCGAGGTTATCAACGGCTTGTTCTTTTCAGACAAGCGTTATGACCTTGACGAGGTTGGGCGTTACAGAATAAACAAAAAACTTGGGCTGGATACGGACATGAGTGTCCGCGTGCTTACCAAGGAAGATATAATCGAGATTATTAAATATCTCATCAGGCTTATTAACTCAAAGGCCACGGTTGATGACATTGACCATTTGAGTAACCGTCGTGTGCGTACTGTTGGTGAGCAGTTGGCAAATCAGTTTGCTATAGGTTTGGCACGTATGAGCCGTACAATTCGCGAGCGTATGAATGTCCGCGACAACGAGGTTTTCACTCCTACCGACCTTATTAACACCAAGACTATATCGTCGGTGATTAATTCGTTCTTCGGAACGAATCCTCTTTCACAGTTTATGGACCAGACCAACCCTCTTGCCGAAGTAACCCACAAGCGTCGTCTTTCGGCTCTTGGTCCCGGCGGTCTTTCGCGTGAACGTGCCGGTTTCGAGGTTCGAGATGTGCATTACACCCATTATGGTCGCCTTTGTCCTATCGAGTCTCCTGAAGGTCCTAACATCGGACTGATCTCTTCACTTTGCGTTTATGCCAAGATAGACAGCCTTGGTTTCATCGAGACTCCTTATAGGGTGGTTAAAGATTCGAAAGTGGATCTTAACAACGACCACATTGTATATCTTTCGGCAGAGGAGGAGGAAGAAAAGATTATCGGACAGGGTAATGCTCCGCTGAATGATGACGGAACATTTATCCGCACCAAGGTTAAATGCCGCCGCGATGCTGACTATCCTGTTGTACCGCCTTCAGAGGTTGATCTCATGGACGTTGCTCCGCAGCAGATTGCGTCAATAGCCGCCGCGCTCATTCCGTTCTTGGAACATGACGATGCTCACCGCGCACTCATGGGTTCTAACATGATGCGCCAGGCAGTTCCTCTTATTCATAATGAGGCCCCGATTGTGGGAACTGGTATAGAGAAGCAGGTCTGCGAAAATTCTCGCACCATGATTACAGCAGAGGGCGATGGCGTAGTTGACTATGTTGATGCCAACCATATTGACATATTGTACGACCGTACGGAGGACGAAGAGTTCGTGAGTTTCGATCCTGCGCTCAAAGTTTATAAGATACCCAAGTTCCGCCGCACCAACCAGAATATGGTTGTTGACCTTCGTCCGATTTGTGTAAAAGGTCAGCGCGTAAAGAAAGGCGACATCCTTACCGAGGGTTATGCTACGGAAAAGGGTGAATTGGCATTGGGCCGCAACCTGCTTGTTGCTTATATGCCTTGGAAGGGTTACAATTACGAGGATGCGATTGTTCTCAGCGAGCGTTGTGTTCGCGAGGATGTTTTGACTTCCGTTCATATTGACGAGTTTTCCCTCGAAGTGCGCGAAACAAAGCGTGGTGTGGAGGAACTGACCAATGATATTCCTAACGTAAGCGAGGAGGCAACCAAAGATTTGGACGATAATGGAATTATCCGTATTGGCGCGCGAGTAGAGCCGGGAGATATACTGATAGGTAAAATCACTCCTAAGGGAGAAAGTGATCCTTCGCCCGAGGAGAAACTTCTCCGTGCAATCTTTGGCGACAAGGCTGGCGATGTAAAGGATGCTTCACTGAAGGCAAATCCGTCGCTTAGCGGTGTGGTGATAGACCGCCGTTTGTTCTCTAAGGCAATGAAGACACGTGCTTCAAAGGCTGCCGATAAGATTGAACTGGAAAAGCTTGACAAGAAATTCGAGGCTGAAACCAACGAGTTGAAGTCTGTTCTTGTAGAAAAACTTCTCGTCCTCACCAAAGGACGCACCTCGCAGGGCGTAAAGGACAACACAGGCGTTGAACTGATAGCCAAAGGTGCAAAGTTCAAGAAGGAAATCCTTGAAAATGTTGACTATACCGCAGTCCAGCTTAGCAAGTGGACATCGGACGCTGATAAGAATGAACTAATCCAGAAACTTATATTGAACTATCTCAAGAAGTTCAATATAATGGATGCCCAGCTCAAGCGCAACAAGTTTGCCATTACGATTGGCGATGAGCTGCCTTCCGGCATTATTCAGATGGCTAAGGTTTACATTGCCAAGAAACGTAAGATTGGCGTAGGCGACAAGATGGCAGGTCGCCACGGCAACAAGGGTATTGTTTCCAAGATTGTGCGTCAAGAAGATATGCCGTTCCTTGCAGACGGCCGGCCTGTTGACATCGTACTCAATCCTCTTGGCGTGCCTTCGCGTATGAACCTCGGTCAGATATTCGAGGCAATTCTCGGTGCTGCGGGTCGCCGTCTCGGCGTTAAGTTCAGTACGCCGATTTTCGATGGCGCAAAGCTTGATGACTTGTGCGAATGGACAGACAAGGCCGGTTTGCCGCGTTACTGCTCAATGCAGCTTTACGATGGTGAAACTGGCGAACCGTTTGACCAAAAGGCTACCGTAGGTGTAACCTATATGCTCAAGCTCGGACACATGGTGGAAGACAAGATGCATGCCCGTTCTATCGGTCCTTACTCTCTCATCACGCAGCAGCCGCTTGGCGGTAAGGCCCAGTTCGGCGGACAACGTTTTGGAGAAATGGAGGTTTGGGCACTTGAGGCGTTTGGTGCTTCACACGTGCTTCAGGAAATGCTTACAATAAAGAGTGATGACGTTATGGGTCGTGCCAAGGCTTACGAATCAATCGTCAAAGGTGATCCCATTGGCACTCCGGGCATTCCCGAATCTCTTAATGTGTTGCTCCATGAGCTTCAGGGATTGGGCTTGAGCGTATCGCTCGAATAATATTAAGAACTCTTTTTCAATATCATATACAAACATAACATGGCTTTCAAGAAAGAAAACAAGATAAAGAGTCAGTTTTCGAAGATTTCCATAGGTCTTGCTTCACCCGAAGAGATTTTGGAAAATTCGTATGGCGAGGTTTTGAAACCGGAAACCATTAACTACCGCACCTACAAGCCCGAGCGCGACGGTCTTTTCTGCGAACGCATTTTTGGTCCAACAAAGGACTACGAATGCCATTGCGGAAAATATAAGGGCATTCGCTACAAGGGCATTGTCTGCGACCGTTGCGGTGTTGAGGTAACGGAAAAGAAGGTGCGCCGCGACCGTTGCGGACACATCCAGCTTGTTGTCCCTGTGGCGCATATCTGGTATTTCCGCTCGCTACCAAACAAGATTGGTTATCTTCTTGGCATTCCCACCAAGAAGCTTGACATGATAATATACTACGAACGTTACGTGGTTATCCAGCCCGGTATCCTTGAGAAAAAGAACGAGGATGATGAAATGGGTGTCAGCAAGATGGATCTCCTCACAGAGGACGAATACCTTGACTTGCTTGACAAACTGCCCAAGGATAACCAATATCTTGATGATAGCGACCCCAACAAGTTCATCGCCAAGATGGGCGGTGAGGCCATTTATGATCTTCTGAAGACCATAGACCTCGATTCGCTCTCCTATGAACTTCGCGACCGCGCCAACAATGACACTTCGCAGCAGCGCAAGACCGAGGCTTTAAAGCGTTTGCAGGTTGTGGAGGCATTCCGTTCGAGCCGTGGGCGCAACAAGCCCGAGTGGATGATCATGAATATTATTCCTGTAACTCCGCCCGAACTTCGTCCGCTAGTGCCGCTTGACGGAGGACGCTTTGCAACTTCCGACCTCAACGACCTCTACCGCCGTGTGCTGATACGCAACAACCGTCTAAAACGCCTTATAGAGATAAAGGCTCCCGAAGTGATTCTCCGCAACGAGAAACGTATGCTTCAGGAAGCCGTTGACAGTTTGTTCGACAATTCTCGCAAGAGCAGTGCCGTAAAGAGCGAATCAGCCCGCCCGCTGAAGTCCCTTTCCGACGCACTCAAAGGAAAGCCCGGACGTTTCCGCCAGAATCTTCTAGGTAAGCGTGTTGACTATTCCGCACGTTCCGTTATTGTGGTTGGTCCGGAACTGAAGATGGGTGAGTGCGGTCTTCCCAAGCTTATGGCGGCAGAGCTTTACAAGCCGTTTATCATCCGCAAGCTCATAGAACGCGGTGTTGTCAAGACGGTTAAAAGTGCGAAGAAGATAATCGACCGCCATGATCCTATAATTTGGGACATTCTTGAATATGTGATGAAAGGACATCCGGTACTCCTCAACCGTGCGCCGACACTTCACCGTTTGAGTATTCAAGCATTCCAGCCAAGGCTCATCGAGGGTAAGGCTATTCAGTTGCACCCGTTGGCTTGTACGCCGTTCAACGCCGACTTCGACGGCGACCAGATGGCTGTACATTTGCCTTTGAGCAACGAGGCTGTCATCGAGGCGCAGGTTCTCATGCTTCAGAGCCACAACATCCTTAATCCTGCAAACGGCGCTCCTATAACGGTGCCCTCGCAGGACATGGTGCTTGGTCTTTACTACATAACCAAGTTGCGTCCCGGCAGCAAGGGCGAGGGATTGACGTTCTACGGTCCTGAGGAGGCCATCATTGCATACAACGAAAAGCGTGTTGACGTACACGCCCCTGTAAAGGTGCTTGTGAACGACATAAACGAGGATGGCATTCCCGAGAAACACCTTGTGGAAACATCCGTAGGACGCGTGATTGTAAACGAGATCATTCCCGAGGAGTGCGGCTTTATCAACAAGCTCATATCTAAGAAATCGCTTCGCGACATCATCTCGCTTGTTATAAAGACTGTAGGTATGGCAAGGGCTTGCGAGTTCCTTGACGGCATCAAGAACCTCGGGTACAAAATGGCGTACCTTGCAGGTCTCTCGTTCAACCTTGACGATATTATTATTCCTGCCGAAAAGAAGGAAATCGTCGAGCGCGGTAACAGCGAGGTTGACCAGATTACGAGCAACTACAACATGGGTTTCATAACCGACAACGAACGATATAATCAGGTTATCGATGCATGGACGCACGTCAACACCGACCTCAAGAAAACTCTTATGGAGCAGATGTCAAGTGCTGACGGAGGTTTCAATGCCGTGTTCATGATGCTCGACTCCGGGGCCCGTGGTTCTGCCGACCAGATTGCCCAGCTTGCAGGTATGCGTGGTCTTATGGCCAAGCCCCAGAAAGCCGGTGCGGAGGGTGCGCAGATTATTGAGAATCCTATTCTCTCCAACTTCAAGGAGGGTATGTCGGTGCTCGAGTACTTCATATCAACCCACGGTGCCCGCAAGGGTCTTGCCGACACCGCTCTTAAAACAGCCGATGCAGGTTATCTTACGCGCCGCCTCGTTGACGTGTCGCACGATGTGATTATCACCGAGGAGGATTGCGGCACGCTTCGCGGTCTTGTATGCACTGCCCTCAAGGACGGTGATGAGGTTATTTCCTCACTATACGACCGTATTCTCGGGCGTGTGTCTGTCCACGACATATACAATCCTTCAACCGGCAAACTCATTGTTTCTGCCGGCGAGGAAATCACCGAGGTGCTTGCCGAGGAGATCGAGAAGTCCCCGATTGAGAGCGTTGAAATCCGTTCCGTATTGACTTGCGAAAGCAAGCACGGCGTGTGCCAGAAGTGCTACGGCCGCAACCTTGCAACAGGCCGCATGGTTCAGCTTGGCGAGGCTGTGGGCGTTATAGCTGCCCAGTCTATCGGCGAGCCTGGTACGCAGCTTACGCTCCGTACATTCCACGCCGGCGGTGTGGCTGCCAATGCTGCGGCAAACGCAACCATTACGTCAAAGCACAATTCGCGTCTGGAATTTGACGAACTCCACACAATCGACATAACCCACGATGACGGCTCTACAGGAAAGATTGTTGTCGGCCGTCTTGCCGAGGTTCGTTTTGTTGACGAGAACACAGGTATTGCTATCTCCACCCAGAATGTGCCTTACGGCGCAGAACTTTTCGTAAACGAGGGCGATGTGGTTGAAAAAGGTACGCTTATTGCAAAATGGGATCCTTTCAATGCCGTAATCGTAACCGAAGTTGGCGGCAGAATTAAGTTTGAGGACGTTCTCGACAACGTAACCTTCCGTGTTGAAACCGATGAGGCTACAGGACTTAGCGAGAAGATTATAATTGAGTCAAAAGAGAAGTCGCGTGTGCCGACTTGCCATATCGTTGACGAGAATGGCGAGCTGCTCCGTTCCTACAACCTGCCAATCGGCGGCCACCTCACGGTGGAGGACGGTCAGGCAGTCAAGGCGGGTGAGGTGCTTGTCAAGATACCGCGTGCCACGAGCAAGGCCGGCGACATCACCGGCGGTCTGCCGCGTGTTACCGAACTCTTCGAGGCCCGCAACCCGTCCAACCCCGCCGTGGTTTCCGAAATCGACGGCGAAATCACAATGGGCGGCGTGAAGCGCGGAAACCGCGAAATCATAGTAACGTCCAAGATTGGCGAGGTGAAGAAATACCTTGTGCCTCTTTCAAAGCAGATACTTGTACAGCAAAACGACTTTGTTCGCGCAGGAACTCCGCTTTCCGACGGCTCTACGACCCCCGATGACATTCTTGCCATCAAAGGTCCCACTGCCGTCCAGGAATACATTGTCAACGAGGTTCAGGACGTTTACCGTTTGCAGGGCGTTAAAATCAACGACAAGCACTTCGAGGTTATCGTCCGCCAGATGATGCGCAAGGTTCAGATTGTTGACCCGGGAGACACAATGTTCCTCGAAAAGGAGATTGTGGATAAGATAGACTTCTCCGAGGAGAACGACCGCATTTGGGGCAAGAAGGTTGTTACCGATGCCGGCGACAGCGAAAACCTCAAGAGGGGCATGATTGTTACGGTGCGCAAGCTCCGCGATGAGAACTCCATGCTCAAGCGCAAGGATCTTCGCGTCGTGGAGGCGCGTGATGCTGTGGCAGCCACTTCAAACCAGATACTTCAGGGCATCACCCGTGCGGCGTTGCAGACAAAGAGCTTCATGTCGGCGGCTTCTTTCCAGGAAACCACCAAGGTGCTCAACGATGCAGCCATTCGCGGAAAGGTTGACCCGCTCGAGGGCATGAAGGAGAACGTTATTTGCGGACACCTTATTCCTGCCGGGACAGGTATGCGCCAGTTCAGCAAGCTGATAGTTATCGACCGCGATGACTACGAACAGGCAATGTACGACAAGAAGAACAAACAGATAGACGAAATGGAGGAAGATAACATCGACGCTCCAACTCCGACAATCTGACAAGGTTTCAATAGAAAGTAAAAACTCCCCGAGGCTTCAATACCTCGGGGGGTTTTTCGTTTTGGACGGACAAGGCGGTGTGTGCGAAAATATTGGCATCACCAAAACAAAAAAGGACTCCGCCGGTAAAAGGCAAAGTCCAAATGTTCTTTTTACAGTGCAGACCGGAGCGACGATGGCTTCCGGTAGCTCTGTCAAGATGCCCCTCCATCTATTTATAATACATATATGGTACTCTCGGGGAACAAGAGCGGCATTCCTTTCTTTTTGATTTTGAAAGAATAAGTGTCGCCATGCCCACTTGGGCGGCACAGCAACAAGTCCACTGTTATGATGTTTTGTTCAATGAGCATATCAAACTGCCCCACATTGGGATTCTTCGTGTGCTCAATCTGCTTGTATCTGAAATATTCTTTACCGTCAGCCTTTTCGTTCTCAACTTCAATCCAAAATGTTTCGTGATGTTTGGTTAGTAGCCTCTGGTGTAATTTCATTAATCGCCATGCAGCCACATCCTCCAATCTTTTTTGCAGTGCTTGGAGTTCAAGCCGTTCGTCTGGCTGATTTACATTGAGGAAAAGAAACTGACTGTTTGGAGGTGTGCATTGTACAGTGTTTTGATAAGTCTTTTTTCCGTCCTCTGTATAATACCCATATTTCTCAACAATTTGCCGGCCTGACTTCAAGGCACTGATGTCCCAGTCTGGAGTTTGCGTAAACAGTACATTTTTCTTGCTGCTGCGTTTATCCCGGTAGCTTTTCAACTCTATTCCCTTGTAGTCTGGGGTCTTATCGCTGTTCATGCTGATGCCAAGGAACGATTCTATTGTTCTTCC
>ERZ808258.204-NODE-204-length-27394-cov-5.072131_pt1 | contig 27394 bp, 24 predicted proteins | sample MGYA00521280_ERZ808258 | MGnify/ENA primary metagenome ERZ808258 (study PRJEB31516, sample SAMN03275585) | gut metagenome | biome: mammalia-associated habitat; material: feces | host: Papio cynocephalus | place: Kenya | collected 2012-07-19 ...
GCTTTCCGAAGCGGAGCTGGCTGCGGACGAGCTCACGCTGCGTGTGTTCGTGGACCGAGGCTGCGTCGAGGCGTATGCGAACGGCGGACATCAGGTCATGAGCTCGTATAGCTACGCTTCCGTAGGTTCCCGGGCGATCGAACTTGTCACGGAGTCCGGTACCCTTGAAGTCAAGTCTTTGAAGCTGCACCATCTGAAATCCATTGGACTGGAGTAGCCGCCGACGACCGCATCGTTCCGGAAACAGCTCAAGACATCCGCAAGGGGTATCCGCGAAGGGCCTCCGCACAACATGGTGCGGAGGCCCTTCGCATTGCCGCATGCGAACATTCCGTCCCCGTCCTATACTGGTCTGCCGGTAATGAACTTTTCTGGCCGGCGGACGGGCAGGCTCCTCACCTTACTGATTCCTCGCCGTCGGTCATGTGCGCGTCCACTTTGACGCGGAAAGCAAGGTGAAGATGTTGGCTTCGCGCGTGCACCGCAAATTCCTCGACGTGGCGAAACGACGTATTCCCACGATCGTCGCGATCGTGCTGCTGCTCGTCGTTTGGGAGGTATGGGTCCGCGTCGGGCATGTTCCCAGCACGATGATCGCGTCGCCAAGCGAGATCGCGCAGGCTACGGCGGAGACCTGGCCGACATTGTGGCCGGCGACGAAGGTCACGTTGCTCGAGGGCACGGTAGGCTTCCTGTTCGCCGTGGCATGCGGCATTCTGCTCGGCATCCTGCTGTACTGCTCCCGCGTCGCGAACGCCGCGCTGTTCCCGCTGCTGTCCGCCGCCCAGACGATGCCGTTGATTTCGATCGCGCCGCTGTTTCTCATCTGGTTCGGTTTCGAGATTTCCGGCAAAATCGTGATCGTGACGGTGTTCGGCCTGTTTCCGATCGCCGTGCAGACGATTCGCGGATTGGAAGCAGTTCCGCAGTTTTATTCGGATGTGGCGTTGACGTGCGGCGCGACCCGTGTGTGGACATTGTGGCATGTGAAGCTGCGCGTGGCCGCACGGCAGATCTACGGCGGCATCCGCGTCTCGGCGGCGTACATTTTCGCCACCGCCGCCACCGCGGAGTACCTGGGCGCCCGCAAGGGACTGGGCATCTGGCTGCAGGCCGCTTACAACTCGTTCCGCACGCCGCTGATCTTCTCCGCCACGTTGGTGATCATCGTCATCACCTGCGTGCTCATGTGTCTGGTGAATCTCAGCGAGCGCGTGCTGCTCGGTCCGGCCGGCGACGATGAGGATCCCGACGCGGATCAGTGACGGACGGACAAGAACCTACCAACAGTCACCGGTTCGCACATCGCCAGCATCACAGTTGCGCACAACATCCGATGGCGACCGATTGATAATCACATCAGACAGGCCAAGGCGAGTTCCGTAACATGCTTGGCAGTGTCGGCATCAAGCCTGCCCACGTATAATGCCCGTCTGGCATTCAAATCCAGGGCTTTGAGCTGTTCCACTTGGATGAATCCGTGGATTACGTCCACATCGGCATCCTGCGCGAATACCTGCTGCTCGCCTAGGTCAACATGCAACGGATACCCGTTATCCGTACTGGTGATCGGACAAATCATTGTCAGATTGCAGTGGGCATTGTACCAATCGTTGCTTACCACCACCGCGTACCTACGCTTGGTCTGCTCGTGCCCGCGCGAAGGGTCGAGGTCGAGACGAACGATATCACCACGGGAAAAGCGCATCAGAGATCAGTCTCCTCTCCGACCGCGGGACCGGAATCGAATTCCTCACCGCGATAGTCACCGTGATAGTCGCGGAACATATCTTCCAGATTCGGTATGCGGTATTGGCCAATTTGCGTTGTTCTGACACTCGATGGCGTCAGAACAATCGAACCGTCCCGAAACTTAACATCGAGTTTGGAACCACAGATGATTCCAGCGCGGTCGCGCAGCTCTTTCGGAATGCGCACTCCCTCGCTGTTACCCCATTTTTGCACGGTAACGGTCGGCATGATGACCTCCTGCGATGTACGGTTAAGTATATGTATATCCATAAGTATATACCTCTTTGTATTCGTCGAATTATACTGGATCGCATTGCTGCAAGCGATTCCTCAAGTTTGCGCAATACAGGATGGCTCTCGCAAGTCGATGCAGAAAATTTGTGGATAAGTGGATAAACCAATATCATCCCGCAATGCACATCGACTGCACACGGAATATCGCATGCCCTTATCCATGCCGTTAGATGAGGCACATTGACTCTGAGTTCGCCCCGCACGTCATACCACCCCGTATAATGGATGGCGCTGTTCAGCCAATGCGTGGCAAACCGGCGGATCCCCCGTCGTCTGGTTCCAGACGCCATAAGGGATGCCGGGGGCATTGGCGCAACGGGAAACCGGGTCCCTTCGTACCGTTTTCTGCCCGAATACCACCCGTGCATATCCCTAGAAAACGGTAGAGAAGTCAGATTCAAGGGAAATCATCATATATGAAGAACCATATCTTCAATGCATTCGCGCATAAGACGGCCATCAAGGCCGTGGCGCTTCTCGGTGCGATCGCCATGATGTTCGGCGTCGCCGCATGCGGCCAGACCAACGACACCAGCGACAGCGGCAAGCTCAAGAAGGTGACGTTCATGCTGTCCTGGGCTCCCGACACCAACCATATCGGCGTGTACGTGGCGAAGAACAAGGGCTATTTCAAGCAGGTCGGCCTTGACGTCGACATCGTGGCCGTGGCCCAGGCCGGCGCCGAGCAAGCGGTGAACAACGGCCAGGCCGACTTCGCGCTGTCCAACCTCACCAATGTTGGTATCTACACGCTCAAGGGCGCCAAGATCAAGCAGGTCATGCAGGTGCAGCAGAAGCCGAGCGCCATCTGGTGCTCGTTGGCCTCGAACAAGGAGATCAAGTCCCCGAAGGACTTCGACGGCAAGACGTTCGCCACCTTCGGCTCCAACGAGTCCGATGCGGTGATCCGCCGCATGATCCAGACCGACGGCGGCAAGGGCACGTTCGACAAGGTGACCGTCGGCACCTCCACGTTCCAGACGCTGTCCAGCGGCAAGGCCGACTTCGGCGGATTCTACGCGACCTGGGAGGGCGTGCAGGCCGAGATGTACGGTCCGAAGCTGAACTGCTTCACCGAACCGGATTACGGCGTTCCGGGCAACGCAGACACCATCGGCGTGATCACCAACGACAAGACCATCTCCTCCAACCCGGGCTTGGTGAAGAAGTTCGTGCAGGCCACCAAGAAGGGCTACGAGTACGCGTACTCCCACCCTGACAACGCCGCGAACATCCTGGTGAAGGAGGCTCCCGACGCGAACCTCAAGCCGGCGTTCGTGAAGAAGAGCATGAAGACCATCGTGGATGGCCAGTACTGGGGCGATCCGGCCAAGATCAAGGACGGCTCGTTCGTCTTCGGCACCAACGATGTCGACGGCGCGCAGAAGTACTTCGACTTCCTCGCCCAGGAGGACGCGTACACCGATTCGCACGACAAGGTGATCCACACCGCGCCGCAGGCGAAGGACATCTCCACCGACGAGTTCCTCAAGTAGGTGCCCGAGCCTAGGATGCTCTTCGCATCTCTCACACGGGGGTTTGGCTCGGCGTTATGAATCCGGGCCGAATCCCCACGCTGCGGGCATCCATAAGCGCGCATGCCGGCAACACCATAGCCGCATGCCGCGTATGAATCGCAAAGGAGTCCGATGGATTTCGCAGATGACCGTACCGGCCGCAGGATGATTCTCGATGTCGACACCGGCATCGATGACGCGTTGGCATTGGCGTATCTGGCGTCCTTCACCGATATCAATCTGCTCGGCGTCATCGGCACCTACGGCAACGTGGCGGTCGATACGGCGGTACGCAATACCGAATATGTGCTGGAGCGGTTGGGGCTTCGGCACATTCCCGTCATGCGGGGTTCGGCGCATCCTTCCTGGGCGCGCTGTTTCGTGCCGGACGCGGGTTGCGCGCAGTTCCATGGCATCGATGGACTGGGCGGATTCGGTCCTGTGCCCCTCGGCTCCACCGCGGATTTCTTATCCACGGATTCCTCTTCCTCCGTGGACCGTGCGGATTGCGCGCAGTCCACGGATCGCGGACGTATCATCGGCGACCGTCCCATACGGACGATCCGCCTATCGCCGATGGAAAACGGCGGGGAACTGTTTTCCATCGGCGGATATCCGCTTCATGACATCCACGCCAATCCTTCGATTGACGATTTTTCCTTTTCCTTTGCCGCTGATGGCGACGTCGACACCAATGGCACAGCCGGCAATGCCGACATCGACGATGATGGCGACATACCGGAAGGCGTCCGATTCCTCATCGACCAGATCCGCAGGTTCGGCAGGGACGTCACCGTGGTGGCGACCGGCCCGCTGACCGACATCGACATGGCGATCGCCGAAGCCCCGGACATCACGCGGAATCTGCGCCTGGTGATGATGGGCGGTTCCCTCACCCAGGAAGGCAACTGCTGGGATCTGACGGCCGAGACGAATATGATCCAGGATCCCGAGGCGGCCGACCGCGTGTTCCACTCCGGAGCGGACATCACCATGGTCGGTCTGGACGTGACGCACCAATGCCTGCTGGGCGGCACCGCTACGAGACGCTGGAGGGATGCCGCGAGCCTTCGCGGACAATCGTCCGAAGCCCATCGTCGCGCACCCGCTGCATCATCCCCGTCATCCGCGCAATCCGAAACATTCGCACAGTCCACGTCATCCAAAGTATCCGCGCAATCCAAGGCATCCGTGACATCACCGGCACCGACGCCGTCCGCAGCGTCCACACCGTCTCCGCAACGCATGTTCAGTCCGCAGACGCTGCGTTTCCTCGCCGATATCGCCGATTTCTCCATCGCCGCCAATCTCAAGGCCGATGCGCGTCTCTTCTCCGCGGGCATGCCCCTGCATGATCCCTTGGCTGCGGCCGTCGCCGTCGATCCGACCTTGGTTTCCTGCATTGACCTGCCGATGAAGGTCGAAACGCAAACCGGCGATTTCCACGGCACCCGCGGACGCACCATAGGCGATCCGGAGGGCCTTATCAATCCGGGGGCGCCCCGAGTGCATGTCGCGTTGAACGTCGATGCCAAACGTTTTTTGGATGAATTCTCAACCCGTATCGCCGGCAATTGATGCGAATCCGCCAGACATCAAGAGAAAAAACGGCTTGAATCCGGCTGATGCGTGTCGATTCGGACGGAATCCGGCCTGATTTCGTCCGAATCGACGCACATCAGCGGCAAACCATCGAATCGATGCCCATTCCAAGTGCGAAGACACTGGAATGGCAACGGTGTCGCCGCCGACACGCATCGTCCGCATCGAAAATCAGCCGCTACTTCTTCACGCCGCCAAAACGACGGTCGCGGTGGATGTAGTGGTCGATGGAGCGCCACAACACCTCGCGGCCGCAATCGGGGAACAGTTCCGGCACGAAATCCAGTTCCGCATAGGCCGCCTCCCAAGGCAGGAAGTTCGACGTGCGCTGTTCGCCGGATGTGCGGATCACCAGATCGCAATCGGGAATGTCCGGATTGTACAGGTGGTCGGCAACCATCTTCTCCGTGACGCGGTCGCCGGAGATCTTGCCGTCGCGCACCTCACGCGCGATGGCCGCGCAGGCGTCCGCGATCTCGGCGCGTCCGCCATAGTTCAGGCAGAACACCACGTCGATGGTTGTGTTGTTCTTCGTGCGTTCCTCGGCGACCTGCAGCTCGTCGATGACGGACTTCCACAATTTCGGGCGGCGTCCCGACCAGCGCACGCGTACACCCCATTCATCCATCTGCGCCACGCGTCGATGGATGATGTCACGAGAGAATCCCATCAGGAAGCGCACCTCCTGGGGCGAACGCTTCCAATTCTCCGTGGAGAACGTGTACAGCGACAGATACCGCACGCCCGCTTCGATGGCGCCGGCGATGGTGTCGAACACCACGGGTTCCGCGGCCTGATGGCCGTCGGTGCGGATCAGGCCACGCTGCTGGGCCCAACGGCCGTTGCCGTCCATGATCACGCCGACGTGGCGCGGAACCTTGTTTTTCGGAAAATCGGGAATAATCGACGGATCGGAAAACGGTGCCGCCGGAATATCAAGGGACTTGTAGTCCACGTTCTCAAAAGCCATACCGCTAATCTAGCAAGCGCATGGAACGAATCGGACGTTCCATGTAGTATTCGCCCCATTTTTCCACCATGCGACGGGTCTCCCCCATCAATTCCCCACCATCGAGCTCCGGCCAATCGCCGTCGACGAGCGCGTCGAGCTGGCAGATCGCCTTCCACGGCACGGCGAACGATTCGGGAATATGGTCTTTGACACACATCACACCGCCGGAGGAAATCGAAAAATACCATGCCTTGTCGATGGAAATCGGTTCGCCGCACACCACGCAGGCGCGCAGACGCGGCGTCCATCCGGCGATCGACAGCGCGCGCATCACATAGGAATCCCCAATCGCCGCGGGCTCGTGCGCGTGTTTGGCGAGCGCGTTCAACGCTCCCAATATCAGACGGTATTGCGGTACGGAACGCTCGCGCTCGGCGGATACCAGTTTGTCGGCGGTTTCGCAGATCACGTTCGCCGCGGCATATGCGGCGAAATCGGCGCAAATCGGCCCGGCGTATGCGGATATCGATTCGGCCTGGGAGATGACGTCGAGCGAACGGCCTTCCGCGATAAGCAGCGCCACGCGCATGAATGGTTCCAGCCGACCGCCGAATCGTGATTTGGTGCGGCGCACGCCTTTGGCCACGGCGCGGATCTTGCCGTGGTCGCGCGTGAACACGGTGATGATGCGGTCCGCCTCACCGAGTTTGGCGGTGCGCAGCACCACGCCTTCGTCTTGATACAGCGGCATGTCAGGCTCCCTCGCTTTCTTCTGACCGCATCAGCATCATATGCGTTCCCACGGTTGTTCCATGGTTCGCGGCGCCATGTTCCATTCCGGGAACATGGCGCACTCTTTCATCGCGCCGCACATGTTCCACGATAAGTTTCACAATGGATTCCCATCATTCGGCAGACGCCATTCAGTAGATGAACAGTCCCCAGAAGGCGAATACCAACAGCATGTACAGCATGGCGACCGCCGTGATCCAGAACAGCACGCGTCCGAACCGTGTCGAGGCGAGCACGGGTTGGCGTCCGGTAACGATCTCGCGTATCGCGCCCCTGCGCGGCGGCCACTGGGCGATTCCTCGATACGTGGCCTCCTCGATCAGCCGCATGAACACGCGGGACCATGCCCATACCACGGCGATGCACACGACCTGGATGACCGGCCAGCTCCAGTACATCATGCCCGGGTCCTCGGCGGGGGCGCCGCCCCATGCCAGTTTGACCACGCCCATGATCACTTCGCCCAAGCCCGCCACGAACAACACGAACGTTGCCATGGTGGCGATGGCAAGGGTGACCAGCGCGTTGTTGAAACCATGGGCGAATCCCAACGAATACCGCTTCGCGTGGAGCCGCGCCCAGATCTTGCGGACCAACACGAACAGCCACAGCACGGCGGTGACCAACAGCAACAGCAGCATGCTGATGTGCAGCGCCACCATGTAGACGGTCAGCCCCCGATTGGCTTTCAGCTCCATGGGAACGGCGATCGACTGGTAGAGCCGTGTGCCGGCAACGCGTTCGCTGGTCTGTTTCATTCCCTGTGTGGTGCCGCTCGCCCAGCTGATCACATCGTTCACGTATTCGTCGGCGAACGGGGTGCCGGTGTTGGCCTCGTCGCCGAGTCTGAGCACATGGTTGGCTATCGGGTAGGTGCGTACGGTCACGTCCCAGTTGCCGGCCTTGTGCGCCATCTCCACGATTTTCTTGGTGCCTTCGACCTGCGCGGTCATGACGTCCTTCGTGCCATATGCCACCAGCGTCGGTATGGAATACGCCTGCGGCGTGAGCGTCTTGATGTCGAGGTTGTTCAGGCCGAACAATCCGGCGTCGATGTTGAAGACGCGCCTGACGATGGATTGGTAGCCGTCATGCGCTCCGGCGAGCGCGAAATCCTGCGCCGCGAGGAATCCCAGGGAATGTCTCGGAGAATAGACCATCGGGCTCAGCAGTATCTGGAAGGCCACGTGGTGGTCCCGCTGCAGCAGGTACGACGAGATCCATGTGCTTTCGGAGGTCGCGTAGATGCCGACCTTGCCGTCGTTCACGGTGTCGAGGCCGCGCAGCAGATCGATCACCTGATCGTAGATGGCCGCCGACCCCGGGTAGTCGCGCGTGGCGTCGTTGGTCGACCAGACGGGTTTGTCGAGCACTGCGGTCACGAAGCCTGCCGAGGACAGGTCATAGGCCATGTCTCCGAAGGAGTTGTCGCAGGTGCCATATCCCGCGCCATGCATGAACACCACGCCCGGCAATCCGCTTCCGGCGCCTTTCGGCTCGCGGATAAGCACCCTGATGCGTTGCATTTCGCCGGTGGAAGGGCGTTTCGCCTTGATGGTGACGTATCGTTTCGTCACTTCGTATTCGCCTTGCCGGGCGACGGTTTTGCCGGATGACTCGTCGAAGGTGACCGCCGTGTCGGAAGACAGCGTCTCGATGGTCTGTCCGGTCGGCTCGTAGTTCCATGAAATCGCCGTCAGATTCGAGGCGAACACCAGCGTGCCGAGCAGTATGACGAAAATGGGCAGGCTGACCATGAGCCGCCTGCCCCGCGTCCATTGGCGCGTATGATTCGTCCGGATGGCATTCGATGGCTGGCGTTCCTGTTCTGACACGTCGATCATTCTACCGGTTCCGGCTGAAATGGCCGCAGCGGCTCCGAACCGCCGCGGAATGGCTTCATCGTGGAGCGGTTCGTCTCAAGATGGTCAACGGCAAATGGCCCACGGTCCGATACCGTTCCGAATGCTTGCTCAGCAGTTGCCGTTTTGCGTCACCGGCACGACCACGGGACCGGTCGCGGTGGCCGTCGCCTCGCCGTTCCGCTCCATCTGGGCGGCGATTTCCTGCGCCTTGGCGAGCAGGGTTTCGACGATCTGGTCTTCCGGCACGGTTTCGATGACCTTGCCTTTGATGAAGATCTGTCCCTTGCCGTTGCCGGAGGCCACGCCAAGGTCGGCTTCGCGCGCCTCGCCGGGACCGTTGACGATGCAGCCCATCACGGCCACGCGGATCGGAGCGGTGATGTCCTTGAGCCCTTCGGTGACCGCGTTGGCCAGCTGGATCACGTCCACCTGGGAGCGCCCGCAGCTCGGGCAGGAGATGATGTCGAATTTGCGGGGGCGCAATCCCATGTATTCCAGCAGCTTGCAGCCGACCTTCACTTCCTCGACCGGCGGGGCGGACAGCGAGACGCGGATCGTGTCGCCGATGCCTTCGGCGAGCAGCGCGCCGAACGCCAGGCAGCTTTTGATGGTTCCCTGCCAGGACGGTCCGGCTTCGGTGACGCCGAGGTGCAGCGGCCAATCGCCCTTGGAGGCGAGCAGCCGGTACGTTTCGACCATGGTGACCACGTCGTGATGCTTGACGGAGATCTTGAAATCGTGGAATCCGACGTCCTCGAACATGCGCGCCTCCTTCAGCGCGGAGGCCACGAGCGCCTCGGGGGTCGGACCGCCGTACTTGGCGTACAGCTCCTTGTCGAGCGAGCCCGCGTTCACGCCGATGCGCAGGGAGATCCCCGCATCGGTGGCCGCCTTGCAGATCGAGGGGCCCACTTCATCGAATTTGCGGATGTTGCCCGGATTGACGCGCACCGCGGCGCAGCCCGCGTCGATCGCCTGGAAAACGTATTTGCTTTGGAAGTGAATGTCCGCGATGACCGGAATCGGCGATTTCCTCACGATTTCCGGCAACGCGTCGGCATCCTCCTGCTTGGGCACCGCCACGCGGACGATGTCGCAGCCCGCCGCGGTGAGTTCCGCGATCTGCTGCAGGGTGGCCGGCACGTCGGCGGTGCGCGTGTTGGTCATGGACTGCACGGAGATCGGCGCTCCGCCGCCAACCGGCACCGGACCGACCATGATGCGGCGCGATTTGCGGCGGGGATGGAGCGGGCTTTCGCTGATGGCCGCCTCACCGGTTTTGCGGAACGGCTTGTCAAGTTCTGGCATAAGTTGGAAATCCTTGCAATAGAAGGGCTCCCCCATGGGGAGCCCTTGCGATGATTGTCTCGTACAACGACCGGTTACCGGTTTATCAGATTGTCGGCGCGGTCGCGAGCCTCATGCTCGAGTTGATTCATTTCCTCCACGGAAGCGAACAGCGGATTGCCACGCAGTTCGGCGTCCATTTCGTCCAGCACTTCCCTGACGGTGTCGACGATGCCGAGATACGGCAGCCGGTGTTCGAGGAAGGCATGCACGGCCTGCTCGTTGGCCGCGTTCAATACCGCCGTGTGCTTTTCGGAGGATTCCAGGCAGTGCCGCGCGAGGCCCACCGCGGGGAACGCCTCGTCGTCCAGCGGCTCGAACGTCCATGTGGCGGCCTTCGTCCAGTCGCAGGCCGCGGCCACGTCGCCCAGACGTTCGGGGGCGGACAGTCCCAAGGCGATCGGCAGACGCATGTCCGGCGGGGACGCCTGCGCGATGGTGGCGCCGTCGCGGAATTCGACCATGGAGTGCACGATGGACTGCGGATGGACGGTCACATCGATGCGGCTCGGCGGAATGTCGAACAGTCGGCTCGCCTCGATGACCTCAAGTCCCTTGTTCATCAGCGTGGACGAGTTTATGGTCACGACCGGGCCCATGTTCCATGTGGGGTGGTTCAGCGCCTGTTCCGGCGTGATGTCGGTCATCTGTTCGCGCTTCCAGCCGCGGAACGGTCCGCCCGACGCGGTGACGACGAGTTTGGACACCTCGCCGTGGGTTCCCGCGCGCAGCGACTGCCAGATGGCGGAATGTTCGGAATCGACGGGGTTGATCTGGTGTCCGCGCACCTGCGAGTCGAACAGCAGGTGTCCGCCGGCCACCACGGATTCCTTGTTGGCCAAGGCCAATTGGGAGCCCGCCTGCAGCGCGGCGATGGACGGTTCGAGTCCGATCGAACCGGTGATGCCGTTCAGCACCACGTCGGCGCCGGAACCCGCCATGGCGATCACGGCGTCCGGACCGGCCGTCACTTCGACGTCCGCCACGTCGTTCCGTCGTAGCGCCTCACGAAGCGCCGCGACGGCGTTCTTGTTGGAAATCGCGACTTTGGCGACATGGAACCGGGCGGCCTGTTGAGCGAGCAGTTCGACATGCGCTCCGCCTGCCGCCAGCCCCGTCACTTCGAAGCGGTCGAGATGGCGGGAGATGACGTCAAGCCCTTGGGTTCCGATGGATCCGGTGGATCCCAGAATGACTACGGTTGAGGTCTGCATGGGTTATGCGTTTTCTCCGTATGTTTGGTTGTTTGGTTGTTGTATTTCGTTTTGCGAATGATTCCGCGCGCAACACACGCGAACGAAACAGGCTGACGATCACGCCAGCCTGTTTCAGATGCATCAGTCGAAGGACGGGAACGACAGATCCGGGATATCGAGGTTCGGATCGCCGCTGGTCGAAGGGAACAGCGGCTTGGCGGCCGGCTTCTTGGCATCCTTGTCGCCATCCGCTCCGGGTGCCGGAGTCGTGGATGGTATCGCCGTGGTGGGCACGGCGGGCGCGAAGCTCGGCAACGAAGAAGCTGCCGGCGTCGTCACGGCAGGTGCCGGAGTCGTGGATGCCGTGGGAGCGAAGCTGGGAGCCGGGGTGACGGTCGATGCCGGAATCGTATATGGAGCGACCGGCGTGCTCGTGGCTGCGGAAGGCGTCGATGCCGGCACGGCCGCCGAAGCACTCTGCGGGGAAGGCACCGCCGTACCCAGATTCAGGGAACCGGTGTTCAGCTGCGGCACGCTCGGCGCCGACAAATCAGGCACCTGCGGAGCGACGCCGCTCACGGTGTTGCCTGAAACGCCTGACGTGCCCGAAGTGCCTGAGACGCTCGAAATGGTCTGCTGCGCCAGCGCTGCAAGAGATGATGCCGCAGACGGGGAGGCCGTCGGCACGGACGTGGGCTGAACCGGTGCTGCAGAGGGCGCCGCCACCGGCGGAACCGCGGCGGCGCCAGTGGCAGGCGCGAAGCCTGCAGGAGCGTCGGCCACCGGATTGAACGGTTCGGTCTCGGTGCCCACTGTGGATTCTACGGCCGCGGCGGACGCGGTCGGCGCGGAGATGCCGCCCGGCGCGAAAATCGATGTCTTTGCCGGCTGGGCGACGGCGGGTTGCGCGGCTGCCGACTGTGATGCCGCGTTTCCGCCCGCCATGCCGACAGCGGGCAGCGGTGCGGACTGCGTTCCCTGTGGAGCCACCGGCGTTGTGACCGGGGAAGCCGCGGGAGCCTTGAAAATGGCGTGCTCTTCCTTGTTGAGGAAGTCGAAGGATTCATTGCTGTGAATAGCGGATTGGGATTCCGCGATCACCTGGGAATCCACCGATACCGGAGCCGCGTACACCGGAGTGAGCAACTCGGTTTCCGAAGCGTCGTCCCCTGCCGTGGCGGCGGAAGCCGGATCGCCGACGAAATCGGCGACGCGGTCGTAGGATTCAAGGCGCGTCAGCAGCTGCACGCAAGAGGCCAGATAGTAGTCGACCTGGCGCTCGTCGTACCCGCGCTTGCCCTTGCGTTGCGTGAAGATCACGTTGGCGACGGTACGGGAGTTCAAGTCGGCGAGCTTCTTCGCGTCATCATCGCCCATCTTGGTGATGTCGAGGGAATCGGCAGCCTTCATCAGACACTGGTCGATGATGCGGTCCACCTGCTTGCGGTCATAGCTGGGCTTCTTGGGCTCGCCCGGCTTGAACCGCTCGCCTTCCTCGCGCTGCGCATGGTCGTTCAGTTCACGGAACAGGGCCTCGGTCTGCCCCTTCCACGCCACACGGCCATGCTGGGAGATCTCCCATGTGGTCTGCTTGTCCACCACGGCGCGTTCCAAACGGGCCAAGGCGGCATCGACCTGGGCGATCACATAGCCGCCCTTGACGAGATCGAACGAGACCTTCTGAATATCGTTCTGGGTGAGCTGGATGCCCTCACCCTCATACAGCTTGTGCGCGCGCTCGAGGAAAGCATCCACCTGGACGGAATCATATCCCCACTTGCGCTTCGGAGCGTGCGCGATTCCCGATGCGTTCTTATCGGACTCAGGTTCCTGCCCCATTGGCTATCGACCTCCTACAACAGTTTTCAACATCACCACTTTACGTGAGTGATTCGACGCACGCCGTTCACCGCCCATCCGCAAAGGCGGCCGCACGGTTCGTCACGCCGTCGAATCGACACGCATCCACGCCGTTTCGAGCTGTCTCGCGCCACGCCGACACACGGTGGCCTATCGCATGCGCGGCATGCGGTACAGTGGATTTTCGCGGGCGATTAGCTCAGTTGGTTAGAGCGCCACCTTTACACGGTGGATGTCGGGGGTTCGAATCCCTCATCGCCCACCTGTCAAAGCCTTTGCATTTCCAACGATTCGCACATTGTTCAAAGCCAGATTCACGATTTGCGCACACGCTTTGCCCATGTTCCATCATGAAGTCATCTGGAACCGACAAGGCACGGCAATGATGCAACAAGCAAAAAGAGCGGCCCGAAGGCCGCTCCTCGCAACATTTCAATCAGCACGGGCATAAGCCCGCGGAAATCATCTTCCCTTGCCGAAGGCGCGCAGACGGATGCCGTTCCAGTCGGCGCTGACGGTCAGCGGGGTGGCGGCGTTCATTCCGGCGGTCTTGGCCGCGGACTGCACGATGCTGGAGCTTGCCGCGCCCGGACGTCCCGGCTTCGGCGTGAGCACCCACAGCGGGCCGTCGTCGCCGAGGACGGCGTACGCGTCGACGATCGTGTCGGACAGTTCGTCCTCGTCATCGCCGTCACGCCACCAGATGATCACACCGTCGACGGCGGAATCGTAATCCTCGTCGACCAGCTCCTCACCGGTCAGCTTCTCGATCTTGGCGCGGATCGAGTCGTCCACATCATCGTCCCACAACCATTCCTGTACCAGGTCGCCGGCGTGGAAACCGAATTCTTCAGCGTTATCAGATGCCGTATGATTCACGCTCGCCAATATACCAACACTGCTCGAACATGCACGTTACGAATCTTGGAATTGGTCATTCTTCGAGATTGCGGCATCGTCCGCAACGCCGTCATTTTTCGGCGGTGCACTGCGGCAGGGATGCCCCCTTTCCGTCGCGGATGGCGACAAGGGCCTTGTAGGCGTCATCCAATGTGGCGACCTTTACCACGTTGAGGCCCTGCGGGATGTGCCCCACCACGCTGGAGCAGTTCGATTCCGGCGCGAGGAACCATGTGGCACCGTCGCGTTTCGCGCCGATCATCTTCAGGCGGATGCCTCCGATCGCGCCGACTTTGCCCTTCGCGTTCATCGTGCCCGTGCCCGCGATGGTTCTGCCGCCGGCGAGCTTCTCCCCGGTGACCTTGTCGATCACACCCAGCGTGTACATCATGCCTGCCGACGGACCTCCGATGTCGTCGACATGCATGCTCACCTTCATGCCGGATACGTCATATCCGTGTTTCGCGAGGAACTTTCGGGCGGCCGCGGTGGCGGAATCCTGCGACGTGCTCATCTGCGCGTTGCTTTCACGCTTGTATTCCTTGGCGCTCTGGCCGACCGGCACCACGGCCTCCTGCGGCATCACCGTGACCCTGGAACTGAACCAGCCGATCAGGGCCTCCGCGTTGGTGACCGGGTATCCGGGCACGCCGGACGCGTTGACGGTGACCAGCAGCAGCTTGCCGGAATCCTTGTGGGTGTCCACTCCGGAAACGGAGATGACCGGTTTGCCCGAAACCTCGCCCAGCACGTCCTGGGTGGGCCCGGGGGTCTGCACCACGTAGGCGCTGGGAAGGATCAGCACCAGCGCGCACAGCACGATGGTCACCAAGCCGGCGAGGTAGCGCCATGTTCTGGCATCGAGCCAGCGTCCGACACAGGCGCCGATCGACCGGAGACGGTCAAGGGGACGGATACGTGTGTTTTTGGCGCGGACTGAACGTGTTTCATGCATATTGGGCATACCTCCCATAGTATGGAACCAGTTAAACTTGGAAAAACCCTTAATGCAAGAAGGCAGGAACGGTATGGACGAGAACGCGATCCGCCAATGGCTCATTGACTGTTTTGGACCGATTCAGGGCGAGATGGCATGGAATCAGCTGTCCAACCTGCCCGAGGAGCTGCGCGAGCAGTTGATGAGCCGCGATCCGAGCGAGCTTCCCAAGCCGTCCGAGGTGCAGTCCATGATGCAGGCGTTCACCGCCGGCGGCCTGAACACCATGGGCGATATGGAACGCATCGCGCAGGAAGGCCCCATCAACGTCAAGCTGGCGAAATCGCTGGCATTGCAGCAGGCCAATGGCAAGGGCTCAGAAAGCAGCGTAAGCGCGGAGTACGGCGAGATGGCGCGCCGCGCGATCAGCGAGGCGAACCTGTGGCTCGACACGGCCTGCGAATTCAATCCGGCCGAAGGCGAGACGAAGGTGCTCACGCGGACCGACTGGGTGAACGGCACGCTTGATTCCTGGGCGCAGTTCGCCTCCCCCGTCGCGCAGTCGATGAACGACGCGCTCGCTTCGATCCTGTCGTCGCGCTTCGGTGACGATGACGGCATCCAACCGGAGGTATCCGGCATTTTCGCGGGTCCGGTGCAGATTCCGATTCCCGACAGCATGAAGGATCCGGCGCAGCTGATGCGTTTCGTCGGCAACACGTCGTTCGCGATGCAGCTTGGCCGCGCCGCTGGCGATCTTTCCCATGAGGTGCGCGGCAGTTTCGACCAAGGCATCGCGTTGCTGAAGAATCCCGCGGGCGGCCTGATCGTGCAGAACATCGTCGAATATGCGGAGTCGTTGGAACTCGATGCGAACGAGGTGATGGGTTATCTGGCCTTGCAGGAGCTCGCGCACACGCGTCTGTATGCGTCCGTGCCGTGGCTGATGCCGCGTTTCGAGGCGCTGCTCGGCAAGTACGCGCGTGGCATCGCCATCGATATGGACGCTATGGAGGAGCAGATCCGCGACGCGCAGACCGTTGATCCCGATTCGATGGCGGATGCGGTGAACATCACCAAGGTGGCGTTCCCGGACACTCCGGAACAGAAACAAGCGATGGCTTCGCTGGAGACGCTGCTGGCCTTGGTCGAGGGCTGGGTCGATGCGGTCGTGTGGCGTGCCGGCATGGCGCATATTCCGCATATTGAACAGCTTCGTGAGATGCTTCGTCGCGAACGCGCCATCGGCGGCCCTGCCGAGCGCACGTTCGAAAGTCTGATGGGCATGCAGCTGCGTCCGAAGCGCATGCGCGAAGCAGCCTCGCTGTGGGAGGGCATCACCGCGAAGGAAGGCCCCGAAGCCCGCGATGCGAAATGGTCGCATCCGGATCTGCTGCCGCAGCTGCCCGATGACGGTGCGAAGGCGGGCAAGGCCGAGGGCCCCCAGCAGACCACCTCGCAGGAATCCGCCGACAAGACCCGGCAGCAGGATGCACCGGCAACCGTCGCCGACGATTCTTCCGCAACCGAGACCGAGGGGTTGCAAGACATTCCGGACCACATCGACTGGGACGCCGAACTCACCAAGCTGCTTGACGAGGAAGGACACGGCGACGGCCCGTCCGATGGCGGAGCGGATACGTCCGGCGACGATGCGACCGCCCCCAATGGCAGCGCGTCCGACGACGGTTCGGATGCGCCGGACACCAAGCCGAACAACGAATCCGGCGACGATCCGGATTCACCGGAAGAAGCGTGAGACCCGTCTCCGGTAATCGCCTTCGTTTCCTTCGCGGGTGCGTGCGAAGGAAACGTCCAGCGTATCTTCGGCGCGCGTCACCGCCACGTACATGAGGCGGCGCTCCTCTTCCAGCGCGTCGCCGTCCGATGGGGAGCCGTACGGCATCAGCCCTTCCGAGCAGCCGATAAGGAACACGTGCTTGAATTCCAAGCCCTTGGACGCGTGGATGGTGGAGATGGTCACGCCGCCCGCGCTGCCGACGCCTATCACGTCCAGCATGGCGAGCCGCGTCTGCACATCGTCGGCGAGCGCCGAGTTCTGCCATCCGCTGTCCCGGCGTATGCGGTAGCGCAGGTGCTGTTCGGCCAGCGCCTTGCAGAGGATCTGCTGCTGCGCGTTGACTCTGGTGAGGATGGCGCAGTCGGCGGGCGCGGCGCCGGCGTCCACGAGTTTGCGGATGCGGGCGGCGACGCCTCTGGCTTCGGCGAGGTCGTTGTCGTATATGGTTTCCTCCACCCGCCGGCCTTGGTCGCGTTCCGAGGTGAGGCGCAGGTAGTCCGCGCGTTGCGGCGAGGCTTTGAGCACGCGGTTGGCGTAGTCGACGATCTGTGGGGTCGACCGGTAGTCGTTGTTGAGGCTGATGTCGGCGGAGAGGGGCCCGAATTCGCTGGCGAAGTTGAGCAGGTTGTAGCTGCTCGCGCCCGCGAAGGAGTAGATGGTCTGCGCGGGGTCCCCCACGACGCAGATGTTGCGGTTGATGCCCAGCCATCGGGTGAGCAGCCGGTGCTGCAGCGGCGAGACGTCTTGGTATTCGTCGACGGTGAGCCATGTGATGCCAGACCGTATCGCGGAGGCCACTTCCGCGTCGCTTTCGATGAGATGGCAGGTGATGAGCAGGATGTCGTCGAAATCGATTTCGTTGCGGTTGGTTTTTTCGGCCTCGTACGCCTTGTAGACGTCCACGAATTGTTCCGGTTCGAGTCCCGATGGCGGCTGGTGGTGCAGCGCGGCGCAGACGCGTTCGTAGTCTTCCGGCGCGATGAGCGAGATCTTGCACCAGTTGACCTCGTCCTGCAGTTGGCGCACGGTGCCGTCGTCCACCTGGATGGTGGTGACGCGGCGCAGGGACCGTTCGAGCACCTCCCTTGGATTGCGCGACACGAATGGCATCTGCCCTTCGCACACGTCGGGCCACACGCGGCGGAGCTGGTGCAGCGCGGCGGAGTGGAAGGTCGATGCGGTGACGTCGGCCGCGACGTCGAGTTTGGAGAGTCGTTCGCGCATTTCCGCCGCGGCCTTGACGGAGAAGGTCACGGCGAGCGTTTTCGCCGGATTCCACGCTTTGGTCGCGCATGCGTAGGCGATTCTGCGGGTGACGGTACGTGTTTTGCCGGCGCCGGCCCCCGCGATGATGCGCACCGGCCCGTCCACGGCGGTGGCCGCCTCGCGCTGCGCGTCGTCGAGCCCTTCGAGAATCTCATCCGCTGTTGCACTCATAGGTTCCATTGTGGCAGATACACCGACGGTTCACGCGGATTCGCTGGCAAGTCGTCACCGCTTTGCCCTTTATATGTATTAGTGTTGGCTGTGTGATCGATCGTAACACTTTCATGATGGCTGCTTTGGCGAGCGCCACGATGCCGACTGCCGTGATGGCGGGAGTGCGCGCCAGCGAGCAGATCAACTCCACCGACACGGCCTATGGTATCGACCATGCCGTGGTGCAGGATTCGGCGGGCGCGCTGTACGACGTGTTCGCCTCCGACACGGAGCAGGGGCGCAGGCGTCTTGCGGGGCGTGTCCGCGCGGCGCGGGTGTTGTCGCAGAACCGCGATTTGGCGGGACTTGGGTTTGACGTCGATCGCGTGGTGGCTTTTTCGGACGGCGATTCGGAGCGTTCCGTCACCGCGGACACGTCGGTGCTTGTGGCGGCGCATCATTCCGGCGAGGCGCGTCCGTTGGAATTGCTGACGTTGGATGATTGCGCGGCCGTCGGCACGACGTTGGGCGCCATCCACCGTCTGCGTACGGATTTCCTGCAGCAGGCGAAGTATCCGGCGTATGCGACGGGGCAGATTCGCGCTCAGCTGATCGCCTGGATCAGGAATCTGCGCGAGGCCGGCCATGTTCCGCAGGAGATCACCGATAGCTGGGCGAACGTTCTGGAGACGGACGGCCTGTGGTCGTTCGTCACGTGCCCGGTGCACGGCGGTCTGAGCGACGGCGATCTGCTGTTCTCGGGCTCGTCCATCACCGCGGTCACCAATTGGCAGAACATGCAGGTGAACGATCCGGCGCGCGATCTGGCTTGGATCTTCGCGAAGCTTGACGAGAGCCACCGCAACGCGCTGATTTCGGCTTATGGCCGTCTTCTGGGCAATCGATTGGACGATTTGATTATGCTGCGGGCGAATCTGTGGCTGCAGATGGAGCAGGTCGGTGATTTCATCACCGCGTTGCAGCAGGCCGACAATGTCAAGATCATGAAGTTCAAGGCCCAGGTGGAGCGTCTGGCACATCAGCTGAGCCTCACCACAACGAGGAATCGCGCGTCGTCGCAGCCACGGCATGCCGCCGCGAATCCCGTGGCGAGCCAGCCGCCGAGCACGATCACGGTGGGCACGTTGCTGGACGAGTCGGAACGTCGCCGCAGGGAGGCCGCGCAGCAGCGGGATTCGTCCGATGTGACCGGCGAGCGCCGCATCGACGCGGTCGACATGGACGACACGACCGGCGATTTCGACGTGACCGGCGGCCATTCCGTGGTCGGCGTGAACGCCGTAGCCTCCACGGATAACGTGCGCACCACAAGGAACCTTGCCGAGGACGCGACGGAGGCGTTCAACCGTCCGACCCCGGTGGAACGGCCGGTGCAGGAACCACAGTCGGATTCCGCGGGATTCGCCCCGGCCTCCTACCCTGTGCAGGTGACCCATTCCCGCTCGGCCACGACGGAGCAGCTCGACGACGATGACACCGACGAACATGACGTGACGCCGGTGAGCACGTTCCTTCCCAAGCATTCCGCGAGAGAGTTGCACGACTCCATGCCGGCGAGCTCGACCATCGTGATCAGCAAATTGGAGAGCACCAACAAGAACGCCGACGCGTCCGCGAAGACGATTCCCGCGGAACACAGCGAGGCCAGCACGATGTTCCTTCCGCTGCTGGAACGCGACGAGGCCGCCATGCAGAAGGCGCGCGAGCAGCTTGGCCAGGCCAACACGGTGTCCGCGGAGGGCACCGACACGGCCTCCGTGGCGTCTCCGACCGGGGACCAGGCGTCGCAGGCGCAGTAGGCGGACGACCCGCAAGGCGTACAATAGGCGCATTATCCGTACCGAACAGCGCGGTCATACGCGCGGCAACAAGACGAAAGGCAATTTTCCATGGACATCGAACTGGGCATCCAGAACGTGGCTCGTACCGTCACCTTCAGCACCGACGACACCGCCGACGCGGTGAACGCCGCGATCGCCGACGCGGTGGAGAACGGCAAGACCATCAATCTGACCGACGACAAGGGCCGTCGCATCGTGGTGCCGGCCGGCGCGCTCGGCTATGCCATCATCGGTTCGGAGACGAAGCACGCCGTCGGTTTCGGCAACCTCTGACCATCGTTCACGTCCGGCCATGCGGATGACGCCGGACGCGAATTCATCGCAAAACAGGCCGGGCTCTTCGTCCGGCCTGTTTTTATGCGATTTCCGCACACCATCGCATGTCACCACACGTCCTCGCACTTGTTCCGCGTTCCTATGCGGAACAAGGCTTGTCCGTCTACAATCGCACTCCGCGGCGCAGTATCTCACGGATGGTGGCATCGTCGGTGAGGTTCTCCCCCAGCTTGTTCGGCTTGCCCTTGCCATGCCAGTCGGAGCCACCGGTGACCAGCAGATCGTGCTTGGCGGCGATGCCGAGCAGCCGTTCGCGCTGTTCCGGAGGATTGCCGCGATGCCATACCTCAAGCCCGTCCAATCCCTCGTCGATCAGACGGCCGATCTGCCGGTCGGACAGCAGGTTCCGGTTGCGCTGCGGGTCGCCGGCATGCGCGATGACGATGACGCCGCCGGCGTCCTTGACCGCGGCAACCACCTCGTGCGTGGTCGGCGAAGGCGTCGGCAGATAGTATTTCGCCGTGCTGCTCACCGCTCCGGAGAACGCCTCGGAACGGTTGCGGTACACGCCGGCGGCTACCAGCGCGTCGGCGATGTGCGGACGTCCCACCGTGGTGCGCTCCCCTTCGCGCGTCTGGGCGAGCACGTCCTCCCATGTGATCGGGTAGTCCTGCGCGATCAATGCCACCATGCGTTGCGACCGGCGCAGCCGCGCGGCCCGCGTGGAGGCGAACATCTCGCGGATGCGCACGTTCGTCGGATCGTATTGGAAGGCGAGCATGTGCACGGAAACGTCATCGTCGGCGGCGGTGATCTCCGTGCCGCGCAGCAACGGCAATCCGACTTCCCTGGACGCGTCCAGCGCCTCCTGCCATCCGGCCGTCGTGTCGTGGTCGGAAATCGCGACGCCGTGCAGTCCCAGCGCCTTCGCCTGCCGCAGCAACGTGAGCGGGGTCTCCGTGCCATCGGAGAACACGGTGTGGCAGTGGATGTCCCAGCCGACGGCGGGCGGTGCGGTGATGCCAATTTCAGTCATAGGTTCCATCGTAGGCGGATTCTTGACGTGACATGGCATGTTCCGCGTACACTAGACGTATTGCTTGATTTTCCGATTGTTCAAGGATCTGACGATGAACGATATTGCCGGCGGAGCAGCCGCCAACGAACCGAACGGGCGCGGGTCCGCGGTCGACGAGGACGGTTCCATCAGCCACATGGCCGACGACTACACGATGCCGCGCGGCTGGCGGCATGGCGCGACCTGGACGTATCTGGTGATGCTGCTCGCCTCGGCGGCGGCGTTGGTGGTGTCGTTCGTGCTGTCCGCGGAGACGTTGAAACTGGCGCGCAACCCCGGTCAGAAGCTCAATTGCGACGTGAACGCCGTCATGTCGTGCTCCACCGTCGCGGAATCCTGGCAGGCGGAGATCGTCAAGTTCGCGGGCCTGAGCTTCCCGAATGCGTTCTTCGGCATCGCCGCCGAATCGGTGTTCGTCACCGTCGCGGTGATTGGTCTGGCGAAGGTGGCGGTGCCGCGCTGGTTCGCATCGTGCACATGGCTGGGCGGTCTCGCCGCATTGGCGTATTCGTATTGGCTGACCACCCAGTCCCTGTTCGTCATCAACGCGTTGTGCCCGTGGTGTCTGGCGCTGATGTTCTCCACCACCGTGCAGTTCATGGCGCTGTCCCATGCGACGGTGGTGGTGCAGAACATTCCGCGCGGCCATGCCGGGTTGCGCAAGTATTACCGCCTGAACTTCGATGCGATGGTGGATCTCGTATGGATCGTCGCCCTCGTCGTCGTCATCATCGTCAAGGACGGCGCGGCGCTGTTCGGCTGACGGCTGCTCGGCCGCGGCGCCTGCGACGACATCAGACCAGTTCGATTTTGCCGACGATGGTGGCGGAGCCGGTGAGCTTCACATCCGTGTCGGTCACATCGACGCGCAGCGTACCGCCACGCACGGTGATGGTCCAGTGGTCGATGCCGGTTTTGGCGCGCAGGGTGACCGCCGTGGCGCACAGGCCGGTGCCGCACGACAACGTCTCCCCACAACCGCGCTCGTTGACGCGCATGGTGGCCTCGCCGGCGTCATCGCCCTCGCTCTGTTCGTCGATGCGGACGAATTCGACGTTCTGGTCGCTTTCGATTTCCGGGGCGACCACCGGCTTGACGGCCAGATCGAGTTCCTCGACGGTCGGCAATGTCGCGAACGCGTCTTCCAGAACGGCGACGACATGCGGATTGCCCATGTCCACGAAAGTGCCGCGCGCGGAGCCTTCGACGCCGGGGATCGTGACCTCATAGCCGTCCAGCTCGCCGCGCTTCCATGCGCCCATCTCCACCTGGAACACGTCCTTGCCGAGGCCAGACACGTCGCCGAGCGACGTGAGGGTCTTCACTCCGGCGCGGGTGCCGAGGCGGAACGGCCTGCCACCGGGCCGGTCGGCGAGCCCCTGGCGCTGCGCGAACAGCGTGATGGCCCTCGTGCCGTTGCCGCACATCTCCGCGAGGGAGCCGTCGGCGTTGCGGTAGTCCATGAACCATTCGGCGCCGTTGGCCTTGCAATCCGCAACCTGCGCGTCGCTGAGGTCGGAGACCGCCTGCGGATGCGCGAGACGGATCAGACCGTCGCCGCCGATGCCGAAATGACGGTCGCACAGGTACCGCACCTCGTCGGCGGTCGGCTCGTATTCGCCGTCGGGATCGGCGTAGACGACGAAATCGTTGCCTGTGGCGTGTGCTTTGTAAACAATGCTTGGGATGCTCATACGATTCACTCTACACGCGGTAGTCTATTGAAGGCGGATGTGCCATGGCACGTCCGCGGAACGATTTTTTGCGGGAGGAATGATGACTTCAACGGCACCGATCGGCGTATTCGACTCCGGTTTGGGCGGCATTTCGGTGGCGCGTGAGCTTCGCCGCGACATGCCGAACGAACGCGTGCTGTATTTCGGTGATTCCGCGAACGCGCCGTATGGCACGAAAACCCCGGAGCATGTGCGCGAACTGTCCGAACATATCATGGAGCGTTTCGCACGGCAGGGCGTGAAGGCCGTGGTGATCGCCTGCAACACCGCGACCTCGGTGGCCGCGAACGCGTTGCGCGACCGATACGATTTCCCGATCATCGGCATGGAGCCCGCGCTCAAGGTCGCCTGCGACCGCGGCGAGGGGCATCGCCAGCGTGTGATCGTCGCCGCCACGAACCTGACGTTGCGCGAAAGGAAGTTCGCGGTGCTGATGGACCGGTTCAAGGCGGACCACACCATCTTTCCGGAACCATGCCCCGATCTGGTGGAGATCGTCGAGCATGGACGGCTCGACGACCATGCCCTGGTGATGCGCACGCTGCACCGGTATTTCGACCAATACGATCTGTCCACCATCGATGCCGTGGTGCTGGGCTGCACGCATTTCGTGTTCTATCGTGATTATTTCCGCGAGCTGCTGCCGGATTCCGCCGCTATCATCGACGGCAACCTCGGCACGGTCAGGCATCTGGGCGTCGTGCTGGAATCGTTGGGCAAACTCGCTCCGGAGGACGCGCGAGGCGGCATCGAACTCACCAACTCCGATTCCTCGCCGGAAATGCTGACGTTGATGGAGGATCTGCTCAACCGTTGAACGGCGGGCGATCGACGATGGCGAATGTCCGCATTACGCGCGTAAAGTCGTGAATCATCGACAATCCGGAACGGGAAGAACGGGAAAGGACGGATGTATGGCGAACAGGACGGCGATGATCGATGTCGGTGGCGGCTTCCGCGCGATCTACGGAGCCGGTGTGATGGACCGCATGCTCGAGGACGGCACGCATGTCGACCACTGCTACGGCGTTTCGGCGGGCAGCGCCAACATGGTCTCCTTCATCTCCGGCCAGCATGGCCGCAACCACACGTTCTACACGCAGTACGCGTTCCGCAAGGAGTATGCGAGCCTCGACAGCTACATCAAGAACCACAATTTCGCGAACCTCGATTACGTGTACAGCACGCTGAGCAACCATGACGGCGAGAATCCGGTCGATTACGAGGCGTTCGAATCGAATCCGACCGGCTTCACCGTGGTGGCGTGCAATGCGAACGACGGTTCCACGAAGTATTTCGACAAGTCCGATGTCGGCTATGACGATTTCGACATCATGAAGGCCTCGTCCGCGGTGCCGGTGGCATGCGAGCCGTATGTGATCGACGGCGTGCCATATTACGACGGCGGCATCGCCGATCCGATTCCGGTGCAGAAGGCCGTGGACGACGGCTTCGACCGCATCGTGGTGATTCTGACGCGTCCGAAAGACATTCTGCGCGAGCAGAAGAAGGACATCGCACCGGCCAGGATTCTGCGGCGCACCCATCCCGAGGCGGCCGAAAAGCTGCTGAACCGCTACCAGACGTACAACGACGAGGTGGCGTTGGCGAAGGAGCTGGAGCGTGAGGGCCGCGTGCTGATCCTCGCGCCGGAAAGCCTGTACGGGCTCAACACGCTGAGCAAGTCCTATGAGGGTCTGGAGCGCATGTACCGCGCCGGTTACGCGGCAGCCGCGGCGATTCCGGAATTCCTGGCAAGCTGAGGCACGACGACTTTCGCCGCGGATTTCCATGCGGGCTCAAATCCTGATGATTCATGGGCCCGCATGGTAGAATCGGCACTGGCTAATTGAATACGGAAACATAGTCTTACATGGAAAGCACTCGACGGATGAGCGATTCTAATTCAAACCCGCAGCAGAACATTCCGCCGGAATCGGATTCTTCGGCACCGAACTCCGACCCGCGGAACACACAGCCCTCAAATAGTGGCGCGCAGGACTCCCCCGCCAGCCAATCCCCGTCGGATGCTTACGGCCAGCAGCCGTATGGGCAGTCCTATGGGCAACCGCAGCATGGCCAGTCTCAGCCTGCGCAACCGCCATATGGGCAGAACGGCCAGCAGCCTATCAACCCATATGGCCAGCAGGTCTATGGGGCATCGGCACCACAGTACGGAGAAAACCCGTATGCGCAGGCGCCAAACGTCCAGCCGCAGTATACGCAGGATGCACAGTACCCGCCGCAACCGCAGAACGGCCAACAGTACGGCGGGCAATACAACGGGCAATACGCGCAGACGCAGAACACGCAGCAGAGCCCGCAACCGCAATATGCGCAGAACGGCCAGCAGCCGTATGCGCAGTCCCCATACGAACAGCCGCAGTACGCACAGCAGCCGTATGGCGGTGCGGCCGCCGGTCCTTCTGATCCCACAGCCCCTGCAACCCCAGATGGCTCCTATAACGGCCAGCCCTACCAGCAGTACGGCAACCAGTCCTATGGAAACCAGCAGTATGGCAATCAACCGTACGGGAACCAGCAATATGGACAGCCGGCGTACAATCAGCCCTACGGCTATGGTCAGAATGGTTACGCGCCAAATGGATATGCACCAAATGGGTATGCGCAGAATTCGGCACAGACGCGGGTGCCGACCACTCCATGGATCCCCGACTACCAGTGCGGCTTTGGCGACGCCATCAAACGCTACTTCCTTGGATATGTGCAGTTCAGCGGCCGTTCCAGCATCCGCGAATACTGGTGGGCGACGTTGTTCGTGTTCGTCACGAATACCATCGCCCTGTTTATTCCTGTGTTAGGCACGCTTTGGGGACTTGCCACCATACTCCCCTCCATCGCGGTCAGCCTGCGCAGGTTGCATGACAGCAACCGCAGCGGCTGGTGGTACCTCGTCTGCGCCGTCGCCGAGTTCATCGGAACCTTCCTCATGATCATCGGCGGCATTTCGTCCATATTCTCGTTCAGTTATTCGTACGCGGGCATGGCGGCGAGCACTGGCCTGGGTGCCATGTCCGCCCTGCTGACGATCGGAGGCCTCATCAACCTCGCGGCCTTCGGATTCCAGATCTGGCTGTACACGCGTCCCGCGGACCCGCAGGGAATGCGCTACGACAAGCCCATGCAGTGATCGTCAATCGAATCGCCGGCCCATCCGCATTGTCGGGTGGGCCGGCGATTCGATTATCATCGTCATGGAGTCACGCGTATCGCGTGGAGAACGTTTTCATAAGGCTTTGCATGAAGGAGGGCGCATGCGGTTGCGCATGACGGGCAGCATCGATTTCAACGGTGCCGATGATCTGCTGTTCCTGGGATTCCATGGCTTCGGCAATGAGGAGAACGAGATGATCCGCATCATCGACGCGTTGGCTGCCGGAAAGCCTACGGACGGCAATGCGAAGAGCCTGAATTACCTGTCGTTCCGCGGCACGTATGACCGTCCGTACATCGGCACGTACTACTGGTATCCGGATGGCTGTTCGGTGGAGGAACGCCGTCGCGAATGCAGTGCCGTGGGCGCTGAGGTAGTGCGGTTGCTGGATGCTCCCGCTTACGCGCGTTTCCGCAAGGTGCTGATCGGATTCTCGCAGGGTGGGTATCTGTCGTACCGCATGGTCGCGGAGCATCCCGGAGTGTTCGACGCCGCGGTGTTGATGAGTCCGTCGTTCAAGGGCGAGGAAGCGGATGGTTCCTTGATTGGCGGTTCCTCGGTTGACGGCTCTTTGGCTGGCAACTCCTTAAGTGCCGATGCTTCAGCTGCTGGTGAATTGGCAGCTGGCACTTCGAATGCCGGGACCTCGGCTGTTGGATCCTCGATCATTGACAGCACGCGATTCGCGCTCTGCTACGGCAGCGAGGACCATACGATTCCCGCCGCGGATCAGCGATGCGCGCGCGAAAAGCTCGCCGCGACCGGCAACTGCACGTATTTCGAATACCCCGGCATGGGCCACAACATCTGCGACCAGGAGATCGCGGATCTGAGGGTGTGGCTGGGGATGTGAGGATGTAGAACCCCTTGGGGTATCCATCATTTATGGATTATAATCCAATGAAGTTCCCAAACGCTATGCTTGGGAAAACTGATCCGATTCATTGATTTGACAAGCATCTGAAACCCCTCAATGAAGTTCCTGAGCACATGGCTCAGGAATCTTCGTTCCCGTGGGGAATGGATTGTACTT
>ERZ808258.208-NODE-208-length-27163-cov-8.976391_pt1 | contig 27163 bp, 24 predicted proteins | sample MGYA00521280_ERZ808258 | MGnify/ENA primary metagenome ERZ808258 (study PRJEB31516, sample SAMN03275585) | gut metagenome | biome: mammalia-associated habitat; material: feces | host: Papio cynocephalus | place: Kenya | collected 2012-07-19 ...
CCTTTCTGCCCTTGGTCTCCCTTGTCGCCTTTCAGTGAGAAAGTAATAGAACCAGTCGCCACCGCTAGTTGCTTTATCATATTGCCTCCTTTTCTTTAACTAATTGTAGCTGTTATCATATAGTTCGCACCATTATAGTCTCGCAGGTTCGCCTCCGTGATGGTAAAGGAAGTGCTCGTCCCCGAACCAGACTTCGTTACAAGGCTACTAATATTGACACCTGTGCTGCTGTAAAGGCTCATCTCGAACGACACATTCGTCTCGTTTGACGTACTTCCACGCTTCCTTACGTACGGCTTATATACTATCTTTGAACCCGAGTTCTTGATAAAATTCTCGCTGGTTGCGCTCGTTCCGTCCGTAGGGTTCGGCGACACGATGTACTCATCAGAGACATCATTGATGGTCTGCACGTCCGATGCGAAGAAAGAGTTATTGTTGTAAACCTCGCACTTGACAACGGTAGAGGATTCCACGTCAGCCTCGTTTACGGTGAAGTAAGAGGATGCACTGTTCTGCTTCTCCTTCCAGCCAGAAGACTGGCTAGTATCGGGTAGATACCATTTGAATGTACGTCCATCAGCCTCGTATGACATTGCGTTTCCATCGGTCACGGCGCATCGCACCCTACAAGAGCCTCCCTTTGTGTCGATTGTGAACAATTTGTTGGTGTCGGTAGCCATGATGGTTGCTCGCTTGGAATCAACCGCACCTTGCGCTATATAGACTGGATAAACGGCTTGCAATACCACATTTGTATTGTTCACCGAGATACTCGTCTTGCACGAGATATTGAACGAATCGCCCGAGTTGACGGCGATAAGGTTTTTGTTAACCGTAAGAGTAGGATTACCAGATTTGTCTGTACCCTTCGTAAAATGACCCGACTGACCATTAAACTTGTTGGTGGAGACACCATTAGAATCAGCAAAAGTCAACTGCGTGTCTCCGACAAACCAAGAAGCATTGCCCTTCGAGAGGTTGAACGAGTTTCCTGCTCCCTGTTCTGCGCTATAAGCTTGCATCACAATCACAGGCTTCGTTGCTCCACTAATCTCGAAGTTAGGGGAGATAACAACGCTCGATGAATCCCACTCGCCATCGTAGTTCTGGTACACGTCGCCAGTGGTGCATTGCAGGATAGTATGTAAGGTCGTTCCGTTGCTCGTGACAATAATCTGACCAGTTGCCGATGCCTTACTCATTGTTTACCTCGCTTTCCTCTTTGTTAGTATCACTATTCATATCGTCATCGTCGCCAACGTTGGTTGATGTATTGCCACCAGCAGGTTCATCGGTCGTAGGAGTTTCTTCATTGTCGTCACCACCAAACTGCTTAGGAGTGTAGCACGTTGCAGGAAACTCGGTAGTTCCGTTAATCTCTGCCACCGCATTCACTTCTGGCACTAGTGAGCCGCCAAGAAAAGCAGCTCTCGCAGCTAGGTTATCTCCCTCCACGCTATTCACCTCGCTCTGATACAACAAGCAGTTGCCGTCCTTAGTCTTCGTCAGAGCAACACCATTAGACAAAATAGCTTTTGCTACCGTCTCGGTCACCTTTACATAATATTTCATACTCTTAAAAATTAAGTGTTACACAAATCTCTTCTTTTTTAAAAAAAAATTAGCTGCCCTCATCAATCTCTCTTGATATGATGTAGTTTCCTCCGTCATCAACGAGAATATTACCGCTGTCATCCGCCAAAAGATTATATGCGCCCCTATCCTCGATGATGAGTCTTATCGCCTTCTTCGCCTCGAAAGGAACTTGCATACTGACACCGTAGCCCAATGTAGCAAGGCTCTCTGTTACCGATGTTACGCCGTTGGTGGTTTGCGTGCCAAACGTAACCTTCACCCACTTAGCCCTTAATATCTTGTTCCACACGGAAGAGTCGATGATGCCGTTATTGTCGCTCACCACAGCCTGACAGGTCACGAAACCCGTGTCCTCATTAAGTTGGTAGTTAGAGCCTAAGAAATCAGCTCTTAACTGAGGGATGTCTCTTACGATTTTAGTCGCCACCCTAGGGTCATTATCCCTAGGCGATGATGGCAAGCTACCCTCGTAGATGTAGCACGCACGTACCTCGTAGCCAATGTCGTCGCCAATCATGTCGCAATCTATAGTGATGGCGGAAATCTGTCCGTTCGCACCTTTTGTTACACTCTTTATCTCGAAGTCCTCGGCATCATTACCCGACGATATGAGCTGCCTTGAGCCGTCGTTCAAGATTCTATACCACCATATCTTGGTCTTCGCATCGGCGGTCTTGTCTTTCTCGCCGACGATGATTCTCGCCGTAAGCGTTTTCTCACTGACGTGTCGCAAAGGATTCCACTGCACTGTAGGCGGACTGTCCAGATTAATCTCTGCTCTTGCGTTCGTACAGTCCTCCAAGTATAGAGCCTTATTCTGAATAAAAGTGTATTTGTAACCGCTCACAGGGTCTATCCAGCTCCCCTCGAATCGCATTGTTCTAGGTACGCCAAGCTGCGAGTTGGTCTTGACGTAAAGCGTACCTTTGTCGTTGCCCTCGATGACGGCTGCGTACCCAGACTTTACTGTCGATTGCTCACTCGTTGCCACCGTCACAACTCCCCCAGTAGTAACCTCCGACCATTTGAATGAGTCTAGCTTATGGTTGCACGTAGGTGTCTCGTTCGGGTCATCAGGGTCAGCCAAGTAGCAAGCTGGAAACATCGTACAAGGTCGTATTGCAAAATCGGGTGAGTACGTACCCGCAATGCCGTCGTATTGCTGCCTATTGATGATGTCGCCAACAATCTGTATGTTGCACGATTGCGTATAGGCTGTAGCCTGCACGCTCATCATTTTGTTGTTGCTTATCGCTAATTCTTTAGCCATATTCTTTCTAAAAAAAATAATTAATTCAACAATATCATATCTAAGTTTCATTAGCCATCGAGATTACAAGAGGCTTTATAAGAGGCTTCGCATCAGAAAGTCGCACTCGCCTCCTCGCTTATCAGCGTCTCGCCATCCTTGATTTCCGCCGTGCAAGTAAACGTCACGCTGCCTATGCTGTATGCAGCCAGCCCCAAGTCCTCGTATGTGATTGGTAGGGAGTTACCGACATTGGCGTGGCTTAAAGCCCATTTATTGTCCAGTGTCGGATTGCCACTGTCACGAGTCCATATCACATTGGTCATACTGTCTGTTACGTCCTGGTTATACAACATACCTCTAACAGATAGCGTTGTGAAAACCTTCCAAGAGCCATCCTCGTTGGTCGCCGTAATGTCGCTCAATCGGAAGCTCCAGTATTTCGAGGAAATCATTTCCAGCGTGAAATATGGGTTACCCTCCAAAAAAGCCCAATCCGTCGAGGAGTAAGTAGGCGGTTTTGTTGTTTTGTCTTTCAAACATTGCCACTTGCAGCCAAGATGATAGACGGTATCAATCGTACCATCACCGTTGCGGTAAGGATTATCACTCTGAGCCACTATCAAACTCCAAACACCCCTATCTCTAGTTGTATAGATAGGGTTTCCTTGGTAATCAATCTGCTGAAAGCTGCCAGCCATCATCCATTTGGCATAAAAAGCTCCGTCTCGCTTGTCAGCCGTAGGAAATTGCTGGAATATAAATCCAAGTGCATCGGGGAGCTTACCCATTGCAAGGGAGTAGTTCGTTTTGTCGATGATAGGTTTTGTTACGTGGTCTAACCACACAAGCAAACCCTCCGAAGAGGAGATATACCAACAACTCTGTCTATCCTCGTCGGTCGCGCTACCCCACCTGATAAGCCTAGCCAGCTCGCATGGTGGGTAGTTCTTGCCGCTCGGACACTCGTCATCGGGGTAACAGACCACCGTAATCGTATTAGTTACCGTATTAACCGACAACACCCTTAACCACATATCGTAGTACTTGCCATCCTCTAGCAAAGTATTGATAGATGCGAGCACCACGTCATTCTCACGAAAAGCGGTAAAGTCGTTGTCCCACCGCTTCTGCAAGGTTAGTTCGTAGGTTGTATTTCCATCTTCGCCAGTTGCAGGAATCTCTGTAACAGTCTCCACCATTCCACTCTCAGTAAAGACAAAATTACTCTCCATCGCCGTCTGTCGGTTCACAATAAGCTCCTTGGCAATAATGGAGCTTCGAGACATAATGCTCTCAAACTCGGCATTGCCTCGTTCGTCAATGCGTGCGCCCGTACCGAAAAGCATACCTTGAATAAATTCATCACCGAAAGTTGCACCCTTCTTGAATTGCGCGATTTCCTCGGCTGTTAGCTTGCCCTTGGTAACGAGTCCCTTCAGGAAGGTTATCAGCCCCTGTGCTGTATCGTCGGACTGCTTGGAGAGGTAAAATTTATCAGCAACACTTGCGTTAAAGCTGTTGTTACCACCTCCAGTAAGATTTCCGAGCTGTTTAACCGTCTCGCCTTTGACAGCATCTATAATCTGTTTTACGTCACTTTGTGTTACTTCAAGCGAATTTACAAGCTCAACCTCTACTTCTGCAAGTATATCACTTTCGACCTTTACAGAGTAGTTGTTTACAAACACCTCGTGACTTACGAGATTTCCGTCGCTATCCGTATCGCCTTGAACTTGAAGAGATAGCTTTGTATTCTCATTCAGCTTACTTGCAAAGTCTTGGTTCTGTTGAAGGAATATACGTGAGAACTTTACAGAGTAGTTGAATTGGTCTTCGTTGTTCTCGCTCATATACTTAATCAGAGCCTCGTCGAGACGTTTTTCTGCTGCGGTTACAAGTACCTTTGGTGGCTTGATGCCTGTAATGACAAACAAGTCGCCCTTCTGTGGCTTGAAATTTCCACTTGCGTTAGGCATAACGATGCCGAGTGTAGATGTGTCCTTTTGAACGCAAATCCAAAGTTCCTCCTTTGTAGAGTCTTGGTTAGATGTTTGCTCCTTTACGTAATCATCATTCAAAATGTAATCACCTTTGGAGTTCATCTTGCTCTTTTCGGTTGCTAGATTTCCGTTTCCGTCTGTCAGTACGTTATTGTAACACTTGTTTTTGTCCTTGTCCCAACAACAACCGATGGTGAACGAGCAAGCAGGGCATCCGTTACTTTTGATAAGGTTTATCTTTGCGCTCTCGTTAGCCAATGCGTGAGCAAACAAATCAAATCCATAATCACCACTGAATTTATGTAGTTTGATATAGAAATAGCTATGAATGTATTGGTCGCTACTATCCTTTACGTCGCTATCCTCTGTATCAAACGCCACGTCCGCAATCTCTCCGAAGAGCTGTCCTAAACCATCTTCTTGTATCACATCGTTGCGAACACCATTGATAGTAGGCTTAATACCATCGAACGTCACGCTGCCTTGGTGAGGATTCCCTTTAGTGTACAGGTTCGTAAACTCGTAAGGAATATCAGTGCCAGGCTTAATATACAGGTCAGCATACTCCTTTGGTGGATTTTTCGTCGCATAATAGAAACGCTCTACGCCTTTCGTCTTTCTATAAATCGAAGGCATAAGGGCATTTGATGGCTCGAACCAAATGCGGTCTGTAATAGTTAATTTTGCTGCACTTTCATCACCACCTTCAGAAGCATTCCAATCCGTACCGTCAAAGGTGAATGTTAGTTCCTTGCTTGGGACACTCTCAATATCATTTACAACAATTCCACTTTCCTCGTATGGCTGTGTATATCCTTCCTCTGTTTCTAGATAGTAAACGCTACTAGGGGTGTGGGTTAAGTCGATGTTACCTGTTATCTTGGTAGATACAGTGTTCATTCTGCGAGTTCCGCTTGCCAACTTTATATTGTTAGCGGTTATCTTGCAAGCGACTACAACTGTGCTTATAGTATCTTTCTCAAACGTATAATCTTTTGTCTTGCTCTTTGTGAAGTTTTTAAGACCATCGATTTCATCACCGAAAGACCAGTTTTTTCCTGTAGTTGTTCCGCCGTTGCCGAATGTGCCTCCTGTGCTTTCAGATAAAGAACCACCGCCACGATTATTTTTGATATAACCGTATGCAGTTTTTATATCGACACCTTCTCCTATATAATACGCTTGCTCATAATCAAACTTTAATCCGAATTTAAGCGCATCGTCTGTCTCTGTAGCCAAGAATGATAAACCATCCATCTTTACAGAATCTTCCTTGTGAACGCTAGTAAACTCGAACAACATCCATATTGTCGTGTTGTCTATCAAGCGAGATACAGATGCAAAATTGCTTTCTGTGTAATCCTCGCCCATCGAGCATACAGGAGTGATATTTTTAGCCTCTGCGCCTTTTCCTGTATAATCCTTGCTACCGAAATTGGAAATAAGATAGCTTGATGTCCCGAATACGTTTGCAGTATAAGATTTCTCTTTATTCTTTCCAAAGACAAAAGTTCTGTTGTAGAAATCGCCTTCCCATTTCATCACCTTTCCAAGGTCAACTTCCTTAACGAGTGACTTGTCAATGTTCTCTGTCTCAAAAACAGCCTCTCCGTATTCATTATCATTAGGATAATAATAAGGTAAGTTATCAGAAGAGCCGTAGCCAGTGATAGCATCCACTATCTTGTAGTTGGCGTTTTCCTTGCTCACAGACAACAAGGCATCGTTGCGCCCATATTTGATAGGCGTAGCGGTCAGGTCGTTCTGTACCTTACCGACGTGACAAACGTTGCCAACCCAATAATAGGTCAGCTCGAATGTGGTGTAGATAAGCTGCAATACGTCTGTCAGATACTGGTCTTCAAAGGAAACTTCCTTAACCTCATCCGTTCCGTAGCCCTCATCGACAACAACATAATAGCCCTTGTACTCATCCTTTGGATGGTACAGGTCGCTATATGCCATTGAGCTATTGATACGAGCGACAAACTCGTAGATAGTGCCACCGAACGTAAACTTTGTTTGGTTCGAGCGGTATCTATCCCTGTTTTGTGTATCTAAATCATCAACAACAACATCAAAGAACAAGGTATTATCCAATAGCTCTCTTCTTGATGTGAAGGTAATCTCGTGCTTCCACATTCTTGAAGAGTTGTCCTTTGTCGGATTTGGTGTGTATGATGCAAAAAGTCTATCACCCTCGAACTCTACAAACTCGTTCTTCTTCCATTGAAGAGGCTCTGCTGTATAGATGGTAGCCGTAAGTGTTGGCGCACCACCCATACGCTTTGCGCTGTAGGTGTAAGATGAAACAATAACAGGATTTACCTCCGATGGAAACAAACCAACTTTCTCCTTGTTGTTCTCATCGTAGGTTAATGTCTGTATGTATAATGACTTTGCCTTCATACTTATTCATCGTTGTTATTATTGTTCGTATTATTCTTTGCAGCGATAGCCGCTTGTTGCTCTGCTTGCTTCGCAGCTCTCTCGTCTGCCAGCTCTTGTTGCTTTTGGAGTCTTACCTCCTCGTCAGGAGCGGAAACGGTATTCTTCTCGATACCAGTCTTGTCAGAAATAAGACCACTGCCTTTCAGGGCACATAACATCTGATTCCAAGTACTCTCATCGAACGGCTGCCAAGGCTTGAACGATGTGCTGATGTTCATCTTTGCAAATGATGTGATGGCTGTAGGGTTCTCGCCGCTCGCCACAAGCTGCTTTGCCAATCCCTCTTTAAACAAGCGAGAGTGCTTGCTTGTGAAGTTCTGCCACTCGATGGCTGCATCATAAGACTCCTCAATATCCAAGGAACGTGTCATTTGGATAGCCAAGCCGCTAATATCGCCACTTGATTTCACGTCCTTTGGTAGGATGAATGTAACGCCAGTAGCAATCTCTAGCTGGTCGAGAATAGACTGCAAGAACTCAATCATATTCTGTGGAGAAGGAGGTGTTAGATACTTTGCATCGCCCTTTCCGTCAATGCTCGTGTCATTCAGTATAACAGAGCCAGCTATCTTCTTCGCCGTCTCGTTCAGCTTGCCCTTGATGTAGAGCTGTCCCCATCCGTGTCTCTTCTGAATGACTGCGAAAAGGTTGTAGATAATCTCAAACAACTCAATCAAATCCTCTCCACCTTCCCAAGCAACGTTTCCTCGCTTTGTAGCAAGAGGGCTTTCCGAAAATCCGTGGCTCTCATTGCTCACCAACTGCCAGCCAGTCTTAACCTCGCTTGTTTCAGCGTCCTGCTGAATGAAGTCTGTGAAGTGATAGTGTGTTGTGTCAGAATAAGCATCAATGTGTCTTACGTTATCATCGGTGCGGTAGTACACACAATCAAGAAGAGGCTCGCCGTTATCGTCCTTGTGGGTGATTATCTGATAGCCATCTTCATAAGAGAATATGCGCTCCCTTACCTCGTCGTTCTCGTTCATATAGGTAAGTAATCCAACATCGCCATAAGAGAGCTGTGTCTTGATAGCCTTCATTTCGATTCCGTCTTGGTTGGTATTATCCCAGTGCCATTTAAAATCGGCGAAGTTCTTCTTCAACTCATCTGATGGGTTGCTGTCATGCAGGACGTGCTGCCTCTTGTTACCACCAAGGCAAAGAGCCTTCTTTTTTACGATGCACTTTTGAAAAGGAATACCAAACCGCTTGAACTTAATCTCGATATATCCATCATTCTCAACCTTCACACAGATAGATGGAAGGTTGCTATCAAAGATTACATCGTGGCTCGCAGGGTCTAACTCCTTTGCAAACCTTTCCTGCGAGATGATGGTTTTTCTTATGTTTGGCAAATGCGCCTCACGCCTCCAGTTTGTTCTACAATCGCAGCCGTCAGAGCCATCATTGATAGACACTGACGAAGTACCACGCAGGAATGGCTTCTTCAATAGCAATTTCTGTGGGTTCGCAAGGAAATCATCCAATATTTCTTGTCTTGTTCTACTCATTGTCGTTATTTTCGTTTGATGGTTCTATTTCTTGTTTACTTTCTGCCTTTGCATCGCCCTCGTTATCCAAAGGGTCAACGAGATTGAAATGCCTCATACAGGCTTTCTTTGTCGGCCAGTAGTTGCATTCCATCTGTGTGCGAGGGCAAACTATATCGTGCTTGGAAGGAACAACTATGATGCGTTTCTGTTTTTGGCTCTCGTCCATCTCGAACTTGTCGTTCAACTTGACACGAATATCGGTCTGCATCTTGATGGCATCCTTTGGTTCGAGGTCGCCGTTTTCGAGCAAGCTATCAATCTTCGAGAGCATTTTCAGAAGCTCGCTTTTGTTCTCTTCCTTTGTGATACTCTCGCTATCCATCGTACCAATGCCGAACGGCTCTAACGCTGTGAGTAATTTCTTGAAACGTGGAGTCTCGTAGAAAGCAGCAGCGTCCTTGTCACTCTTCTTGTATGCCAGTCGGTATGCGAGGGTCTTGTCATAGATAGAATCGCACAGTATGGCAAAGGCAATATCTTTTTCATCCGCCTTTCCCCATTCCGTCCTAACGGAATCAAGCACCAACTGTATGTTTTCTTTCTTTAGCATATCTTATTGTATCTTTTAATTCAACAGCAGATACCCCAAAGAGTATCATCGTATATTGTCTGTTTAAGAGACTTATTCTCTTCCTCAGCTTGCTCTGCCAATCTAAATCCCTCCTGCAACTCGCTTCCGTACTCCATATTGATGCAAGGGTACATTCTCATTGCACAAGGGTCTAACAAGTCCATCGAGCGGTCTTTGCCAAGGTTGCGGTTCATCTCCTTCTTGCTTTGCAGCTTTTTCTTTCCGCTCACCATCTTGTCGAAACGAACAACGGCGCATTCCTCCAGGAACTCATTCTGAATAGTCACCTTGTATTTGAGGTTTTGATGCGTGTAGGTAGCTTCCGCAACCTTATCATCAAATGTAAGCTGACCTCGCTTAATCATGTAGCTAAGCCGCAGATAGCACAAATCTTTCATACTCATAGCAGATAGGTAGTATATACCGTATGGCTTTGCCGCCGATATGTAAGGTATGGCATCGGGTATGTAGTCGTTGAAATACCTTCCTGCCGTGGCATCGTAAATGATATGGCTCTCTGCCACGCCTTCCTTTGCGGCGAACAACCTTGCCTTTTCCGCATTCAGTCGTGGTGTCGAGTGACTGACAATCTCGTAGTTCACAACGTGGAAACCATTCCAAGAAAGCATTACCGTGTTATCCTTTCCGTAGTCAGCCAAGTCTATCGTTATCCACTTGTCGCCATTTACAGCAGGGTCGTTTATGAAGCAATCCCTTGCTGCTTGGCTTGGTATTGGAATATCCTCTTCCTCTTCGGGGTCAACATTAAAGTTACCCTCCATAAGTGCTTGTGCCATCCTTCCACCAGATGCAGCAACAGAACCCAAATAGCTAGAGTTGTTTTCGAGCATCTTTTTGTTCGCTCCTAGCTTACCTTGGTAGAACACAAAAGACTTAATCATCACCTCGTAATTAAAACTTCCACCAATCGCCTTTAGCTTTCTATCAATGTCTATCCTGCACTTGTCGTAAACATCTTTCTTGCTATTACCCCAAACAACATCCTTAACAGTTGGTCCAGCACAATAAAAATACCTTACCTTTCCGTCTCGTTCTGGGATGATAAATCCATCAGGACCAATATACCAGTCAAGGAAAATTCTTGTCCAATGGCTGCGTTTCGGATTGAGGGTAGCAAAGAACTTTCCTGTAAATGTCTTGCTCTGTCCTCTGTTTCGGGTCATAATGTACGAGAACACTTCCCAACTCATCTCAGTCAACTCGTCAATGGCTATCAAGTCGTATTCCCATCCTTTGGCACGTTCTCGTAACTTATCCATATTTGAATCATCCAAATACGTAAGGTCAACGAACGTTCCGTTAGGAAATGTTACACGAGGAGAATCACTTTCCTTTACCCTTATGTAGTCAGCTCCGAAGATTTGCTTGAACTTTTCAACGAAACCACCACCTGCCTTTTGGTTTCCTAGAGAACGGCGAGAAATCATAGCACGAAAATCGGGGTCGGTCATTAGAGGTTCTGCCATCGCAAGGACAAGTCCAAACGATTTTCCACCGCCTAAATTTCCGCCACCAAAAACCACATCAACATTACTGCTTGCAAAGGACTCTTGGAATCCTTCTTGTGGTCTGATTTCTATGTCTTTTTCGCTACTCATACTGCAAAGGTAGTACATTATAATATATATATAGTGTAAAAGCAGCACTTTATTAGATAGCATACCAATACATTACGTAAAACCTTAGATACCAACACATTATTTAATTATCTTTGCATCAAAATTTTAATTTTTACAGTTATGAAGTTTACAAAGACACAACTTTTAGACACCCTAAAAGCCAAACTCACAGCAAACGGAAAACACCTTTCCATCAGTGAGAAGACAATCAAAAGTTTAAGTGATTCCCACTACGACCTTTTGGTTAGCGAAGAGACAGAGTTAGATGATTTGGTCGCCAAGATTCTTCCTCAGTATGTTTCCCTCAACGGAAACTATGAGAAGGATAACGCCGATTTCGTCAAGAAGTGGAAGGAAGAGCATCCAGAAAACAAGCCAGAGCCAACCAAGCCAAACAAGGAAGGCAACGAGCCATCGGAAACCGAGAAGAAATTGCTCGAACGCTTGGAGGCTTTGGAGAAGAAGGATGCCGAGCACGAAGCTGAAAAGCTCGTCTCACAGAAGCGCAGTGAACTTTTATCCAAGTTCAAGGAGAAGGGCATTAAGGATAGCAAGTGGATTGACAAGTACATGAGCAAGCTGAACCTCACCAAGGACTCGGACATCGAGCAGGAGTTTACCGATGCTGAGGAGTTTTACAACCTATCCCACGCAAAGGGAGGCGGCACTCCAGGCAACCCAGGCGGAGGCAACGGCGACAAACCTATTGGTGCTGACCGTTGGGCAGGAGTGAACAAAATCCTCGGAACATCGAAGCCTGCCGACAAGTAAAATCGGATAACATTAATTATTAACTCTTTAAGGTAAAAAGATTATGTTGGATAACTTTTTCACAAGACAAGCCAATGGTGGTGCGGTGTTCACTGGTCGCACACTCATTCAGGCACATGGCTCTATTGGAGGTCATAAGAACGTCTTCGTAAAGCTCGTAAAGGGCAGCAAGGATGCACTCTGTTATCCTACTACGGGTGGCATCTTGAAGAACCCATTCAAGGGCAGAGCGAAGATTTACGCTGGTGACCTCATCGAGTACACACCAAACATCAACAACACTACTGGTGCAGAGGTGAAGATTTTGAAGTTCTACGAGCTGGCAAAGGACGCTACAAACGATGCAACTACTATCAAGTTGGTTCGTGATGGCTATCACCACATTCCTTTTGTTGGCGATACCATCATGGTAGGTCAGAAGGACTTTGCCACAAAGGCACTCGGTGTTACAATTACAGCGGTAGAGAAGGGTACAGAAGGCACTGCTGACGTTTGGAACGTTACATTGTCTGCCACACTCGCAGTTGCTTTGAATCAAGGCAACATCTTGGTCGAGGCAGAGAAGGCTGGTGCATCAGTATCACCTATGGTGACAAACCCTAACGCATACGCAGACAAGGATATGGACTTCTTGTACGATGCAAACATGGAAGGCTTGGATGATTTGCAGTATATGCTCACTCCAGCTTTGGCACAGGAAGACACCGTTATCGACCTTGTGGCTATCGGCAACTTGCCTCCAGCAGTTCTCGCTCTCAACAAGAGCCGTGTAAAGACTTGGTTCTGGTTCAACTAATCAGACCAAGCGCAGGATAACAAACTTATTTTTTCGTAATTAATTGTATTTAGGATATGCAAAGATTTGACATTAACAACTCTGATTGGGCTGCACTCTTCCGTTCAAAGGACGGTGGTAGTGAATTGTTCCAGTCTCTAGTTGACAACTCTGACCTCCTTAACATGGATGAGGGTTGGGCAATGACACAGGGTCACGTAGCCGATGCACCTACACCAACAGCGGACGATGGCTCTGCTACATTCCGTATGACCTCGTACAAGTTGGAGGCAGCTCCTGTAATGGATATGCGTGCGCCTCTTGGAGACTCACATCAGATGGATGCAAAGGGTGAGGCAGAGTACACTGCTTCTATCCCAGATTTCATCGGTCGTGGCTTCGTTGAGACCGCAGCACAGCGTATTTACAAGGAGAAGATGTATGCCCAGTTCGGCAACGCAGACCGTATTATCGCTCGTTGGGTTCGTGACTATCTCGCTGTTGGTTTGAAGTCCGCAAAGGCAACATTGAACAACACTACCGCACAGGTAGAGACAACTGGTAAGATTGACTACACTGGTCTTGGTGCTGGTATCTACGGAAAGGTTTACGACGCTCGCCTTCCAAAGGAGAATTTCCAAAAGGCAGGAGCAAAGGCTTGGACTGCTGCTGATTGTAAAATCCTCACACAGATGCGTAAGTTAGAGGATGCTTATCGTGACAAGCGAGGCGGATACAATGGTGCTCTTGTTTGGAAGATGACAAAGAAGATGTACAACGACGTATTCTTGCAGAACGAGGAGGTACGCAACCTTTACATTACTTGGTGTAAGGCTAACTATATCGCTTACGTGGATGGTATGCCTATCACAAACGAGCAGTTCTTGAAGTCGTTCACCGACATTCAAGGTATCTCACCTATTGAGATTGTCGTAGAGAAGGAGCGCAACAAGACTCGTACAACCGATACCTTCGTAAAGGGATGGGCAGACAACCGTGTCGTTCTTCGTCCTGCTGGCGATGCAGTGGAGTTCAAGTACACCGACGTATTGGAGCGTGACGTGTTCGGTCGTGGCTATGGCGCAAGTGCTATTGACACAACCTTTGCGACTATGCTCAACGGCTTGGTTACAGCGATGAACACCACAACAGACAACGGTCGCTTGAAGGAGTGGCACACCGACGTGATGATGTCGGCAATCCCTGCTCTTATCTCATTCACCAACCACGAGATTATCCACACCGAAGTAGCTGGTGAGGGCGCAATCTCCTAACGATTGGTTTTCAATAATAACATTCAATTCATTTCACACTCACAATGGCAGCGCAGAAATTCGACATATTGGATTATCTTAGCGGAATGACAAACTTTGTGTTCGACAAGTCCGCATTGGTTAATGTAGCCTTGGATTGTGGCGTGTACGATGTTGAGTCGTACATCGACTTGACGGATGAGCAGAAGGATAGATGCAAGATGGCTCTCTTGGAAAAGATAGTCTTCGGAGTTTATCAAACAGCGTCCACCACGAACCAGCACGGCGCATACACATTGACCGTAGGAGCGCAGACCATTACGTCGGCAGCTCTTCAAAGCATCAAGTCCGAACTCAAAAGACTTTACAAGAAGTACGGAGAGGACGATAAGCTGGAGGCTTTGAACGAAACCGATGGTGAGGTGAAATGGATAGAGGAAACGGACTGATAAGCTATGTACACGGACAGAAGCGCATTAAAGGAGTACGCCTATAATGGCGTGTTCTACCGAAAGGAGTTGACCCCAAAGGAAGATGGGGATTTGATTGGCGACGATGGCGATTTGTTGGGAGACACCGACAATAGCACAAGCTCTGACACAATAGACGAGGAGACGGAAGTGACTATCTTGGAAACGGAGTGTGACATTCAGGAGACCAACAAGCTCTTCAATTCGGGCGTAGTGACGATGGGATATACGATTTACTTTCCAAATCCGACGGACGAGGAAGGGAACGAGAAGATACCCGAAGGTCTAACTCCAGGCATTCGCTTTAGGGGCGAGATGTACGGAATGGCTGTCGATGGTATGGTAATCGGTGTTTACCCAACGCAGATGCACGGATGCGTAGCTTACATCAAGGGTACAGATATTTAGTTCTTCTTTAGGTAAAATGTATTTAGGATAACAAGTTAGTTATGGCACAGAGGAAACAGCGTAGGCTATCACGCATTGAGAATTTCTTTTCGATGCTTCTTACGAACAAAGGTATCTCGAAAAATATCTTTGTTGGGGAGCTACCGCCTACAACAGAAAAGGAGTGGCAGGACTTTATTAATGTTGACGTAGGTCAGCAAAGAGACCACGGCGCATATTCCTCTGGCTATGCTAACATCTACCTTTATGCGAGACCGCAGGGTACGCCTCTAAGAAAGAACGTAAAGAAACTTGACTCTATGGAGGCAGCACTCGACACTACTATCGAGAACTGCAAGGATAGCGATTACACCATTCAAGTATTGTACCGAGACAGTGGATATGATTCAAACAGACAATTCCACTTTCAGATGATTTCCGTTTCGGTTATTGTAAGATAGTTTTCAAGATTTTATTTAGGATAACAATTTAAATTCATACAATTATGGCATTGACAAACACAGGCGCAAAGGCAGTGAAGCTGTCTAAGCCAACCCATATTATCGTAACTCCTTTTGATGGAAACACGAAAGGTGCAGACGTTTACGATTTGGACGATGTTGTACGTGACACCGTTAGTATCTCGCAGGACGACAACGAGACAACCGACATCGAGCGTGAGACTTCCGATACACCTATCTTGTCTATCGTCACAACTGGTAAGTATCAATTCGCCGCAGAGGTCGCCGATACACAGGCAGACGTGTTGAAGGCGTTGTGCGGATTTACCGTTGACACAGACGGCAAGGTTTATGCTCCATCTACCTATCAAGCAATGTATGCAGAGATTGTCGTGGTGATTCCAAATGGTTCTAAGAATGTTGGTTTGATTCTGCCAAAGGTGCAACTCAACTCAAAGACCACCATCGAGTCTCTTAACACCAATATGGCGAAGGTAGCTTTGGCTGGTACAGGTCAGTTGATAGAGATTACACTTGCTGATAAAACTACCAAGAAGAAAGTTCCTTTCTATATCGACCCAGATTATCAGCTTCCAAAGTAAGACACTGGTTCTTCAACAATTTTTCTCGACTATACACAAGGGGCGGCGGCTTTGATGCTGTCCGTCCCTTTTAAGATTTAAGGATATGGGAAAGCTATACGACAAGGCATTGAAGATGATAGTCAGTGAGCTGGATAAGGATGCAAGGAACGTGCTAAAGGAGTGCATCCAAGAAATCACCTACACGCACAGGACAAAGAACTTGTACGACTCATACGGATATGGTATCTACGTCCAAGGAAAGCTGACAAAGACAGGTTATCTCTCTTCATCACCACAAGCCAAGAAAAGCAAGAATTGGTATGGAGAGGAAATCAAGGGTAGGGAGGCAATAGAAAGCTACCTAAAGAACAGCTACCAACCATCGGGCGTGATAGACTTGGCTGTTGCTGCATCAATGCCTTACGCACAAGTATTGGAAGAAGGCGGAGGAGGTCTGAAACACTCCTATCGTGTTATCTCGATGTCCTTTCAGAAATTGCAGGAATTGTCCTATAAATACCAAGGTGTTGTAAAAATTATTAACCAACACAGATAGAAATCATTATAAGTTATGGCAGTACATAGAGCAAAGAAAGACCCTTCCAAGGAGGCGGAGAAGAAACGAGCCGAGGAAGAGGAGAAGAAAAAGATTAAGCCAGACTCGCCGTTGTCCGACAAGGCGATGGAGAGGCTTGCACAGGTAATGAACGACTCGCCTACAATCGTGAAGCTGCAAGGCACGGAATGGGAGATAAAGGCGTTGAAGCCTGGAACTCAATGGCTCGTTGCGGAGGAGGCTTGCAAAATAGTAAAGGGCGAAAACCTTTCGATGGGCGACGTTATCAAGGAGTTTGCGACCAACTTGCCATCCGTGGCAAGAGTTATCACCTTGGCACTCTTAAACGACAAGGAGCGCATCAATTCTGACGAATACCAAAAGGTTTACGACCAGCTCCTTTGGGGGGACTACGACATCAAGGACTGGGCTACCCTGCTCGTGGAGATACTAAATCTTCTTGACGTGGATTTTTTCTTTGCGAGTACCAATGTGATTCAGACCGTCCGAAGACAGGCACTGATGAGGAAGAAACAAGCAGCCGAATCGTGCCTTCAAGGACAGAGTACGGTCAGATGATAGACTTTTTGAGGGCAAACACTTGGTGCTCGCAGGAAGAGTACAAATGGGGAATGACCGTCCCACAGGTTCGTCTCGCAAGTATGGACTTCACTCATATAGAGTATCTTTCTGACAGCGAGAAGAAGCAGGGCGACAAATTGAAGAACGCAACGGTAATCAATGGTGCGGAGGACTTGAAAAACCTCAACGACCTTGGAATACCTATTATTTAAATTAATTCTAAATAAGAAATATATGGCAGATTCAGCATTAGGAAGTGCGCTTATCATACCAAAGAGTGCGTTGGAAGCTATTAAAAGGGCTGATGAGCGCATTCAATCTATACAAGACCATTCTCGACAAATGGGGCAGACCGTAAATAGTGCGTTTACGTCTATGACTGGTGGAGCAAGAATATTTGTGAGTGAACTTGATAAGATAATAACAAAGTTGGGCACTATTGATAGCAAGGCATCCAAGATGTCGGGCAGCCTGTCTAATCTCGGTGCGGAAAAGGCAGCGCAACAAGTCTCGAACATGAACAACGTTGTCGCACAGACGGTGGAGAATATTGAGCGAATGTCGGCTGCACAGCGCAAATCATCGGATGCAATGGATATGTCTAAATCTATTGCCGATTATCAAAAACTGCAAGAACAGATAAACAAGACAGCAGAGAGGCAGGAATATTTAACTAAGTTCTTGCGCAGCGAGCAGGTTGAGTCTAATAGAATCGGTCAAGGAAAGGACGGCATCTACCATCCAATAGATGTTGCGAATGCAAAAGAAGAACTTGCAGTTAATAATCAGCTTATCGCCTCATTAAAGGAGGAGCAACAAGCTATTGTAAACGCAAACAAAGCCCTTAATGAGAAGGTTGCTATGTATCGTGCCTTGCGCTCTTATGTTTCCGATAGTAATTCGCTCGATAACCAACGTTCTTCTAATACCCTTGCAGAAATGCGACAGTATTACAAGGAGCTGGAGAAATCTTCCGCACAAGCAGAAAAACAAAGGCAAAAAGAAGCTAACGCCTGGTTAAAGAATAAGGAGAAGGAAGCACAAGCAGCAGAAAAGGCTGCACAACGTGAGCAAGATGCATCCGACAAAGCGGCAGCTAAAGCAGAAAAGGATGCAGAAAGAATCCGTGCAGCACAAGAGAAGGCTTATATGACTGACTGGCTGAAACAACAGCAAAAGGCATATTACACCAATACAAGCGCAGTGGTTGGCGATGCAAACAGCGCAAAGACTCTACGTGAGCATTTGGCTGCAATCAAGGAGTTAAAGCAAGCACGCCTCGACCTTGATGTTACAGACAAAAACTATAAGCAAAACCTTGCTTCTGTAAACGAGGCTATCAAACAACACTCAAAGGTTTTGAAAGAGGCAGGAGTGAACGCAAAAACTCTTGGCGAGCAAACCTCCTATATGGCAGGATATATGTCTCGTTGGGCACAGCGTATGGCGTTCGCTTTTTCCGTTGGCTCTATCAAGAATTTTGTTGAGCAAATCGCCGAGGTCAGAGGTCAATTCGAGTTGTCCGAGCGTTCACTTGAAGCCATCTTGCAGAATAAGCCAAAGGCAGACGAGATTTTCAACAAGACGGTGGAGTTGGCAGTCAAGTCACCATTTCGCATCAAGGACTTAGTGGACTACACGAGACAACTCTCTGCTTATAGAATTGAATCAGATAAACTTTACGACACCACCAAACGACTTGCCGATGTTTCGGCTGGTCTTGGCGTTGATATGGGAAGACTTATCCTTGCTTACGGACAAGTCAAGGCGGCTGCATACCTTCGTGGTTCTGAGGTTCGTCAGTTCACAGAGGCTGGTATCAATATGTACGGCGAGTTGCAGCAGTACTTCAAGGAGGTAAAGGGCGAGGCATACACGACCGCACAAATCGTGGATATGATTTCCAAGCGCAAGGTTACCTTCGAGGACGTGGAGGCTATCTTCCAACGTATGACCGACAAGGGCGGCACGTTCTACAATATGCAGGAGATACAGGCTGAGACTCTCCAAGGAAAGATTTCCAACTTGAAGGATGCCTTCGATGTGATGCTCAACGATATTGGCAAGGCAAACGAGGGAACGTTTAAGGGGATGATTTCGGGGGCAACCGTTTTGCTTGATAATTGGGAAAAGATTGCTGCCGTTGGAAAAGACTTAGTAGGCGTGTTTGGGCTTATTATGCTTCAATCAAACAAGACAGGCGTAAGCCTAAAGGAGATGTGGGCAAACACAGGTTTTACTGCTTACTCTATTAAAGGTAAAGGTGCTTTGGGTATATTATCAAACTCATTCAGAACACTTGGCTCGGCTGCAAAATCAGCAGGAATAATGATAAAGGATGCTTTAGTTAGCAACCTTCCACTATTGGCATTCGCCTCGTTAGCACAACTTGTATGGAATGCAGCTTCTGCATATATGAGTTTCAGAGACGAGCAGCAAAAAATCATTAATGAAACTATTGATGCAAAGAAGCGACTTGGCGAGTTGTCCGCTGAATATGAGCGCATCAAGGATAAATACACTAAGAATTATGGTGGTGGTTATCGAATGACAATAGATAAGGCTAAGTTTCAAGAGGAATCAAAGAGTGTTCTTGATAGCTTGAATGACGAACTAAAGGCACGAAAGCTAGAGATTCCTATTGAGGTAAAAGAGCCAGACCCAGCAAAAATAGACAAAGCTATACAGGCAGCAAAGAAGAAACTCGATGCTTTCATGCAGATGGCACAGGACGCAAAGTCTTACATTAACGGCGAAGACAATTCGTTTTTTAACAGCGACAATTTCAATTTGTTCGGCATTCCTTTGTGGGCAGATAGTTTCTCAAAGGATATGAAGGAACTTGATAATGCCGCAAACGACGTTCGCCAATTTGCTTCAAGGGCGCAAACCGCTATTGATGCTCTCGGAGAGGGATATGATAAGTTGTCTGCAAAATCAAGAGCCGCATACGATTCAATTAAAGACGGAGCAAAGCCAGGAGAACTCGATGTCGAATATTTACAGCGAGTGAACAAGGTTATGGGTCAGATATTCGATAATGAAGCGCAGAACGCTAATTTTAAAGAATATGCAGATAAACTACGCAAGCAGTTATATGGTCTTGGCGATAACCTTGGAGCTGTGCTTAGTGGCTCATTTAAGAGCGCAAAGGAAGAGGCTACGCACGAATTGCAGGGATTGTTCGATAATATCAACAACATATACGGAGGCTTCTTGAAGACTATGAAGCCAGCCGAGGTAAAGGTGTTTTGGGATAATGTTGCCACTCAAAACAACCTTAACGAGTTGCAAAAGAAAATTTTAATGACTATCGCCGCAAAGGTTTATCGCTTTAAGGTCGATTCAGACCAACAAAGTATGAACGCCGCACAGCAGAAAATTTATTCGTTTATGGATGATTTGCAAGCTGAGGCAGATAGAAGAAAGATAAAGATTAGTCTTGACGTAGTTGACCCAAAGGATGCACTATCGACTGTCAAAGGCTTTCAAAGTTCCGCAAAGGACATTAAGGAACTGATAGACCAAATTAATAGGGGGCAAATTCAGTGGTTTCACGGCTCTGCACTCGGTATCAAGCAAACGATGAAATGGAGTAGGGGTAATGCTGGAGTAAATACAGTATTCGATAAGAAAACCGCCATTACATTCCTTCGTGAGCAATTAAGAAACACCCTTGCAAAAAATACTCTTGCTGGTGGTCTTGACCCATTCGCAGATAATACAAAAAAGAACATTCCAAGCAAGACCGACAAGGCGCAGCGAGACATCTTACAGGAGCGGATTAGCTTGCTGAAGGATATGAACTTGAAATACGACGAATTGATTAAGAAAGAATCGAAAGAGACTGCCTTGTCAAAGACTCGCAAGTATTTCAAGGAGGCAGCACAGAATGTAGGCTTTAACGTAAACAATATTTTGCCTGACGACAAAACAACGGCGAAGCGCATTCGTGAGATTGGTGCTCAATACAAGGAATTAACCAAGAGAGGTAATGCTTTCCGTATCTCGGCAGATATTGACTTGAAAGTTTCAGAGAAGGAATACGACAAGTTAAAGGATGATATATCCCGAAATATTGATGACGCTTTCTCGCAAATGAAGCTGTACAAAAAGCTCAAAGACGAAGGAATGTCTGACGGACTTATAAAGTCTATGTTTGGCGACCTTACGAAGTCTTTTGATGAGATACAAGAGGATATTAACAATGAGTTCAACAAGTATATCATTAAGGACTACGAGACCACATATGGCAATGATTTTACCAAGTGGGGGGACAAGGTTATTCAGCAATATAACTCTGATTTGGAGAACACAGCTAAAGTCATAAAGCAGAAATTTGCTGGCAGTGATGTTGAGAAGGATTATCTTGACAAAACACAAAAGCTAAACCAAAGTGTAGAGCAGGACACAATAGAGACTGCTCAAAGACTCTTCAAGGAATACAAGCAAAGATTATCAGACCAACTCCAGCTTGACAGAAAGTATATCGAGGACAGAGCGGCGATAATGAAAAATTTCTCTGACCCAGATACCCAAAAAGAATTGCTGGGTAATCTTGATTTAGACTACAAGAAAAAGACTGGCGAGAACACCTGGAAGGATTTTCAGAACAGCGATATGTACGTCCGTCTGTTTGATAACCTCGACCAAGTTTCCTCTAAGGCTCTCGATGCTATGGCAGACAGACTGCAACAGCTACGCACGGAGTTAAAAGACCTCGACCCGACGGAGTTAAAAACTATAGCCGAGCAAATAAACAAGGTAAACGAAGTTCGTAACTCTCGCAACCCTTTCAAAGCGTTCACGAGCGGCTTAAAGGAAATGATTAAGGCTAACAAGGAGTTGAAATCGCTTGGCGGAGTTGATAAGTATGTGGAGTTGAATAACCAAAAAGCAGACCAAACAACGAAGTTACAAATGCAGAGTGCTTACGTGGAGTCCTTGCAGCAAGAGTATGACGCTATCGAAAAGAACGGCCAAGCAGAGACAGACAGCGGCAGAGCATTAAAATTGAAGCTCACGACCAACAAACAGATACGTGACTTTATGAAGAGCCAGCTTAAACTCACCGACGACCAAATTGCGAAACTTGGAACGGTTATGACAGAAGAGGAGCAGGCAAAAGCAAAGTTCGCAAAATCCGTCACAGATATAACATCTGTTGTCTCTACTATGGCAAGTTCGTTCAATGGATTGTTCGAGGCTCTTGGCGGCAGCGATGCGCAACTAGAGAACGCAATGAGCATCGTTGATAACGTAGGCTCGGCTATCGGCTCTTACTTTAGCGGTAACTGGGCAGGAGTGGCAAGCGGTGTGATGGGCGTTGCAACTGGTATCGCAAAGCTATTCTCTAACGAGAGTAAGATAGACAAGGAAATCCAACGACAAGAGCAATCCATAAACTCCTTGCAGCGTTCCTACAACAAGCTAAAGCAGTCTATGGACGATGCCTTCGACACCCAACGGTTGTACGAATACAACCAAAAGTCGGTAGAAGCTCTAAAGGCAGAGCAGAAGTCTTACGAGGCTATGATTAAGGCAGAGCAGGGCAGAAAGAACCCCGATGATAGCAAGATTCAGCAGTGGCGTGATGAAATCGAAGATTTGAACGACACTATCAAGGAGCTGGAGGAATCTATGACCGAACAACTCGGCGGATTCGGTAGCCAGTCCAATTACAAGTCGGCGGCGGAGGCTTTCGCAGAGGCTTGGGTGGACGCATTCAACGAGGGCAGCGATGCACTTGATGCGCTCAACGACAAGTTTGACGAGTATTTCGACAATCTTGTCACCAAGCAACTGATGAACCGTGCCACAACAAAGTATATCCAACCTATCCTCGATGCCTTCGATAAAGCTGTGTCGGAAGGCAGCGACGGTGGAAATAACGGACTCGACCTTACAGAAAAGGAGGTTGCCAAGTTGCAGGAATTGAAGAAGACCAACCTAGCGGCTTTCGATGAATACGCAAAGTCTTTGATGGAGGTGTTGAACATCAAGCCAACAGGCTCTTCCAACATATCTGCATTGCAGCAGGGCATTCAGTCGGTAACGGAATCGACCGCACAGGCGTTGGAGTCCATCTTGAACTCAATGCGTTACTATTTAGCTACACAACAAGCCGATGTGCGCACCATACGTGATACTTTGTTAGAACGTCTTGGAGCAAGCATAAATTCCGTGGCACAAGACTCATCTAACAGTCCTGTGCTCGTGGAATTGCGATTACAGACAACGATACTCACAAGTATTCGTGACACCCTCGACTCTTGCGTTAAGCCTGGGCACAAGCAAGGCGGAAAGGGCATCAAGGTATTTATGAACTCTCTTTGATTTCTATGTACTCTATAATTAAGGTGGAACGTTCGCAAACATTAAAAGTTGTGAATGTTTCGCCTTTTTCTTTGCGGTTTCAAAATATTGTCGTATCTTTGCAAACGTCAATGGAGTGGTTGCCATACGACACAACATATCGGAAAGGAAATACTAATTCTGTCATTTTTTGGCAGTATTCTTAAATATTCCCCAGTTGCGCCAACCACTTTAGCGACTGGGGATTTTTATATCCCCTAAGATACCCTAAGGGTAAATGTCATTCTATCAAGATTGCCTATTCTTAATTTGAAAGACAAGAATAACTATGCTTATCAATTTTAAAGATTAAGAATATGACAGATTTAGTATTCAAAGGTGCAAACAACCAAGTACTGACAAACAGTTTGTTGGTAGCTGAAAAGTTTGGTAAACGTCATAGCGACGTTATTAGAAGTATTGAAAAGATACTTACGGTAGAGGATTCATCACTCAACGCAAAAATGCGTTCAGTATTTGAATCAACGACTTACGAGGATTTGAGCGGAAAGAACAACCCGATGTATGTAATGAACGAGAAAGGTTTTTCTATTCTTGTTATGGGATGGACTGGCGTGAAGGCTCTTCGCTTCAAGGATGAATTTTATGATGCTTTCGAGAATATGAGAAACAAACTTATTTCATCTGTAAAACCTATGTCTCAACTTGAAATCCTTCAAATGTCTATCGGGCAGTTGGTAGAGCAAGAGAAGAGACTTTCAAACGTTGAGCAGCGAATCGACCGAATAGAGCAAGAGAGAGCTGAAAGCGAGAAGGCGTTAATGAGCGCAGAGCTTTCACAGAACAAATCGCCACAAATGACTATGCAAGCAAGAGTAAATCAGCTTGTTCAGAAATACACTAAAGCCACAAATATTCGCCAACAGATAGTGTGGCATAAAGTTTATGAGAACTTGTATTACCTTTATCATATTTCCATCAAGGCGTACAAGAAAATATCAAAGAACGAGTCTAATCTTAGCGTTGCCACTCGTAATGGCTTTATAGATAAGATTTACGATATTATATCAAATATGATACGAGAGAAAGGACTTAACATTTCATTAGTATAAAACAAGGGCAGCTCTGGTCTCACGACTGGAACTGCCCTTGTTACATAAATCTAATCAAATCTTAACCGTATAAAAAGTAAAATTAATCACCTATAATATTAAAAACAAAAGAAGTGTACCGCTGTACACGAAGATAATATGAAAAACATTTGCCTATGACATTAAAAATATTCGTTCTAAGCAATTATTTTTCCTTCTCCTTATAGTTGTTCCACTTGGAGAAAGAAATGCTTTCTCGGTGCAAATTTGAGCCGTCATACTCGATGCAGTTAATAACATTGTCCGTACCATACTCGAACAGCTCGCACTCACCCATATTCTCGACCCTTACACGACTGCCACCGCAAATATAAATGCGGCAAACGGTGTGTTCGGGGATATGTATCTCCAAATCCTTGCAGTAACCGACAAGAACGAGTGTAGATTTTACACAAACAACGCCGTGAGCACCGATATACATCTCACTTGTATAACCTTTCTCTCGACACTGGTAGAGTCCATTCATAAACTCGCCGAACTCGCCCTGCAAGTATTCCTTGGAAAGTCCCCAGCCGAATGCGATTGAGTCCGCCATAAACTCGATGCCATTGCTGTCAAGAGCCATATTAACCAAAGCTCGCTTATCACAACAGCCATCCCATTTATCCTTGTACTGACCGCACAAGCCCATCATCAAGGCGTTCCGCTTCAACGACAGCAATTCGTTCTTTCCCTTATTCTCCATACCACTCTCTAAACCTATCATTAATCAATGTGTTCACGTAGGAATATGTACGGTCGGTAGTCAAAAGCTCGTGGCATTTCCTAACGCACCGCATAACACTCTCCCTGTTCATATCAGCCCTTTGCGCTATCACTGAAAAAGAAAAGCCATATCGGTTATGGAGAACGTCAAAGATAAAGTTGCGAGCGACAGCCCTGCCAAATGGAATGTTCGTCACCCCATCATATATGTCATCCACGGAAACCTTGTCTCGCTCCTGTGTCTGCATAGCCTTGCTGACCTGTTCGCACACCATCGCTTCGACCTTGCTCATTATCTCGTTGTTTGCTATGATAACCATATCTGTTCTATTTTTTTCGTTTTACATCACTCTGTTGTCCTTGCAGATATAACCAACCAAATCGCAAGGGTATTTATCATCAGGAGATAGAACGCCAGCTTCCTCCATCTGCCTTCGAATATCCACGCTAACAACTGGCACTAGCTTATACAGCTTCCTTGGGTCAACACCTCCTGCCCAAAATGGCTTTAGGTACTGAATAGGGGAGCGGTACTTTTCCTTGTTCCACCTTATGCCATTCTGAATAAAGGGGATGAAGATGCCCTCACGCATATTGCCCTGGGCATCTGCCATCCTCACTATGCGATAGTCTCTGTAATCGCCGAAGCGTATCTCTACATAGTTGTCCTTATCCATAGGCTACTCTCCCTTGTCTTGGTTGAGCTGCTCGGCAACCTGTTCTGCCATAATCGCTTGTTGTCCGTGCTCAAAGTTTTTCGCCAAGTCCTCTTCGGTCTCTTCCTTGACCTCGGCGTTTATAACTGCCTCCAGCTTCTCGCTCTGCTCACGAAGATATTTCAGTCGCTCGTTGGCGAACTTGGCAGCAGTGTCCATATCAGAGAAAGCGGAAACAGGATGGAGTATGTTCGCCTCCGTGATATCCTTGGTATAGTCCAACATCTGTTGGTTTGTTTGGTCTGTCTCTGGGAAAAGCTCGTCCTCGTGCCCCTTGATTTCATTCTTCATAGCAACAAGGTTCACAAGACAGTTATATAAGGTTGTTTCCTTTCTCTCGTTGTTCACGTCCATCAACCAACGCTTGCAGCGTACCTCGTAGCCGATATGGGTGTGATAAATCGCACCATCCTTCAGTAACACGATGAAGAAAGAACCGAAATCGGTAACGCTAACAACGTTCTTCTCATCTACACCATCAATAACTCGCAGAAGCCCTGCATTGTTGTTCACTGTCTTCTTTTTTGCAATTCTTGCCATAACTATACAATTTTATTGTTTACAAATTCGTTCTTGTACTCGAAGCGAGAACAAGCCTCGCTAAAATTCGCCGTGTACATTTCCACGGAATCGGACTTGCATATCTCGTTATTGAAGAAGATGCAGTCCTTGCAAGTATATTTCATATCCTTAGTCTTTAGAAATGAACTCATCGCAGATTTCATCGTCTGCCTTAACCTCCGTGTAAAGGTCTTGCGCCAAGCAGTACGGAAAACCGTCGTGCTCAAACATCACGCAATCCTCGCAGTGAAATTTCTTAATCTTTGCCATATCATTTCAGTTTACCACCCAAAACGCTTGTAATCTCATCCTCTATATAGAAGCGAGCCTTGTTAAGGTCTTGGATTCTCTGTTCCGTTTCCGACAATCCTTCCTCTTTCTTGCCCTTACGAAGCAAATACTTGACGGCGCACCCGATATTAAAATCCAGGTGTCTGCAAATATCAATAGGCTCAACCAAGCATTTCTCACGCAGCCAAGCATAATGAGACGGATGCGAAACTTGCTCTGGTTTGCGTTTGATGCGCTCAAATTCATCTTTTTTTGATAAGAAAAGGCTACCCGTGTAATCTTCTGGCAATTTTTGCCCAGACTCCATGATGCGGCTAAAATCAATAACAAACTCCTTAGCTCCGTTAGCTATTTGTTTACAGGTGCATTCGTAGTTTCCGACCCCTACAACTTCATAATCGGTATGGTCTTGAACGATAGGTATTTTTCCAGTAACTTTTTCTGTTAGCAAAGTTGCCTCATTTGCTTTGTAAATTCTAAATTTCAAACCTACCTTAATATCTTTTTCTTCAATCATAA
>ERZ808258.209-NODE-209-length-27159-cov-4.776786_pt1 | contig 27159 bp, 25 predicted proteins | sample MGYA00521280_ERZ808258 | MGnify/ENA primary metagenome ERZ808258 (study PRJEB31516, sample SAMN03275585) | gut metagenome | biome: mammalia-associated habitat; material: feces | host: Papio cynocephalus | place: Kenya | collected 2012-07-19 ...
CATGTTGTATTTGACCTGGACGATTGCCTTCTCGGGGTTCTGGAGATGCCTGGGGTGGCATTCCCTGGGCCCGTACACGGCGGCCAGCACCTTGTTCTTTCCTATCTCCACGTATGCGGATCCGTCCGCGTTCTTGAGAACTCCCGCTTCTATCTTGATGGGCCTGTGGACCTCCGCGGTCCTGCCATCGATGCGGATTCCGTTCTCGTCAACCAATACCATATCAGTGTGTCCGCTCATGGTCACTCATCCCCCTCGTCTTCCTCTTCATCGCTCCGGGGGAGCTTGCTCTCGATAAAATCTTTGATTCTGTCCGCGAGGTTGCTCGCCTGAGCGAGCTCCTCGATCATACGGATGGCCTGGCAGGCGACGTCGGCCTCCTCCTCTTCTCCGTCGACCCATACCATTCCGTTCTGGCCGACGGTGATGCGGCAGTCAGTCATCTCCTTCAGCATGGAGATCATGGAGCCGCTCTTCCCTATGATCCTGGAGACCTTGGTGTGGGACACCTTGACGAGCCTTCCGCCCTCGAGCTTCCTCAGGCCCGAGTCTTTCATCGTGACCTGGATCTTCTTGCTCTCATCCACGGACAGCACTTTCAGCAGCACGGCGTCCCCTATGCCTATGAATCTGGACGTATCTCCGAATTCCACCTTCCAGGGTACTTCGCTCACATGCAGCGGAGCGGGGTAGGGCGCGCCGATGTCGACGAGCCAGTTCGATGGGCCTATGTCGGTTATGATACCGATAACGGTGTCGCCCGATGTCGGCATGTAGCATCCTCTGAGGGGTATGACTCCGACGGTGTTCTGATACACGTTGCGGACCCCCATGACGCTAGCGCGGACCTTGCCTTTGCTGAAGTAGGCGAAGTCCCCGGGCTTCATCCCGGTGCCGTCGAGAACCTCTCCCGGTACGACGATCTCGCGCGTCTGCCTGGTGTTTCTTCTTTCCATTCGTATCACTCTGTCAATTTGATTAATCCATGAGCTTGACGGAAGCGGACCCCTTGGTCTTGTGCTTCAGTTTCTCCGTCAGCTCCGTTATGGTTCCCGCGGGAATCTCCATGGTGCCGATCCAATCTCCTTCGGGAGTCCAGGTCTCCCTGTCCACGATGCCGTACCTTATCAGGTCGTCGTAGCAGCGGCCGTAGTCGCTTCCCTTGAGCTTGATGGCGATCCTGCTCTTCTCGAATCTTATCGGAAGAAGCGGACGAAGGCATTTCATCGCCTCTGCGATCTCCTTGTCCAAGGGCTTGAACGGATCCACATGGAATTTAGCCTCTTCCAGCGCAAGCTGTATCCTGAGCGGAGGATGGGGCGTACGGGTCTGCGGGTTGATGGCGTTCGCGGCGATATAGGCGATGACCTGGTGGAGCTTGGCCTCCATCATCTCCTTCCGCTGTTCGGCCGTTATCTGGATCTCGCCCTTCTCTAATATGATCCTGGCGATATCCACGGCCTCTACGGTTCCGAACGCCTCTTCCATCTTCTCCTCCGTGGGCCTGGTGCCTTTGGAGGCGTTCTTGAAGACATCCTCGACGGCCATGTACTCGACGATATCGAACTTCTTGCCCTCTTTGATCAGGTCGACGACCTTCGGGTCCAGAAGGATCTCGAACGTCTCCCCGTGTGATTCCAGGCGGGCGGTTATCGCATCGTCGAGGTCGACCATCGGATCACTGCCCGATGAGGGTGGAGACTTCGGATTCCGAGAGCCTCCTGAACTTCTTTCCGATCTCGGCAACGCCGATCTCGACATTCTCCGCCTTGAGCTTGTCTTCCACGGCGGACGCCATGGCTTTGAGGCCGAGTTTGGCGGCTTCTTCGAATGTCATGGAGTCCTTGAACTCCTTTTCGAAGATGTCCATGACCGCGGATCTTCCGTTTCCGATACCGGTAGCTTTGTAGGCGACCAGCGCACCGGACGGGTCCGTCTCGAAAAGATGAGCGCCCATGTCGTCGGTTCCGGCTACGAGGAGAGCGGTCCCGAAGGGACGTACACCGCCGTACTGGGTGAAGTTCTGCTCATGGTCGCAGACCTTCTTCACGAGCATCTCTACTCCGATGTTCTCGCCGAAGTTTACCCTGTGGACCTGGGCTTCCTTGCGTGCCTCGTCGACGAGAACGCGCGCGTCGGCGACGAGACCGGAGGTCGCGCAGCCTATGTAGTCGTCGATCTCGTGGATCTTCTCCGTGGATTTGGGTTCCAGAAGCCTGCTCGTGACCTTTCTGTCAACGATGAGCATGACCCCGTTGTCGTACTTGATCCCGAGGGTGGTCGAACCCTTCTTCACGGCCTCGCGTGCGTATTCGACTTGGAAAAGCCTTCCGTCAGGAGAGAAAACCGTGCTCCCTCTGTCATAAGCCATCTGTCCGGGTTGCATAAAATTGTGCTCCTTGCTCTAACGCGACCTCATCGGGCGCGCACTATATAGTGTTTAGCGGTGCATCTTCAGAGCTTCATCTGTGCCTTTTCCTGGGTGCGTTGAGGGCAGGATGCCGCGCTCTCAGCGCATGAAGAGTACCCGAGCAATCGAAAGGCCTCGATCCAGGAATCGCTGCCGACAGCGATGATTCCAATCCTTCGCGGTCGTCCGGCGATGAACGAATGACCGCCAAGCCGTTCTTGCACGTGATCACCTTCGCGGATCCTACTTCGCGAACGGCTTCCTCCGCCGCCTTCCTATCGGTCTCAGGCGGCATCTCGAATGCCGTGTAGCGTCTTCTTCCCCGCACCGATTTGACCGTCATCGGATGCTCCACACCGCATTCGGCTATTAATCGTTCGGTCGCGATTTCATCTTGCTTAAAGTCCTAAAAACGTGTCGGATGATAGGTTGTCGAATGGAACGTGGCCAGCTTGTCCCGATGCTCAACCGAGTAATTTCGAAGGCGATATCCGTGCCATGGATGAATCATTCATCCTATATCATCGATATCCAGACAATACACGGAATTTGTTTTTTTGATTATGTAGTATATAAATAATTCTTAGATCGACATCAAGATTAACTTTTCTAGAATACGACTGTTAATCATTCTGTTATACAACTAAAATTATTGTAGCATTATCATTAAAGATAATATCAAAAATCAGTCATTTAATGAGCATCTGGCTATTACGGATTTAGACGGTACTAAATTTTTTAGGTTGTGCAAAAAGTTTAGCTTGAAAAAAGTCGTAAATTATTGAATTACAGATATATAAAATATTCATAGAAGCCATTAAAATGCTTTCAGCGATGCTCTCTCTCGTTCCCTATATGGTAACGGAGGCAATGACTTGAGCAAATCAGCATTGGTTATCGGAGGAGGAATAGCGGGCATCCAGGCTTCCCTGGATCTTGCAGACCGCGGCATCCATGTCTACCTGGTGGAGAAGGATCCCACCATCGGAGGCAAGATGTGCCGTCTCGACAAGACGTTCCCTACGAACGACTGTTCCGCATGTATCCTGTCTCCTAAGATGGCGGATTGCGCCGGGCACCCCAACGTCGATCTTCTCACCTACCACGAGGTCAAGAAGGTCGAGGGTCAGGCCGGAGACTTCAAGGTCACGGTTCTGAAGAAGGCCAGATACGTCAACCCCAAGGAGTGTACCGGATGCGGAGACTGCATCTCCAAGTGCCCGGTCAAGAAGATCCCCGACGAGTACGAGTACGGGCTCGTCAACAGGAAGGCCATCTACATCCCCCACGCCCAGGCTGTCCCCCGTGTCGCAGTGATCGACGGATCCTACTGCAACATGGTCCAGAAGGGCAAGTGCGGACTCTGCGCCAAGGCCTGCGGAAAGGGTGCGATCCACTACGATGACAAGGACGAGCTCATCACGCTCGAGGTCGGATCCATCATCGCGGCTCCCGGATTCCAGACCTGGAACGCCGGAATCGCCACCGAGTACGGCTATGGAAGGTTCAAGAACGTCGTTACAGCCATCGAGTACGAGAGGCTGATGTGCGCTTCCGGACCTCTCAGCGGACACATCCAGGTTCCCAGCTCCGGAGAGGCGCCCAAGAAGATCGCCTACATCCAGTGCTGCGGTTCCAGATCCCAGAAGACCGGATGGAAGAAGTACTGCTCCTCAGTCTGCTGCATGTACGCCATCAAGCAGGCCATGATCACCAAGGAGCACGGAGATCTCCAGGAGGACATCTTCTTCATGGACATCAGGTCCTACGGAAAGGAGTTCGAGGCCTACGTCCACAGAGGAGAGGACGAGTACGGCATCAACATGCACAGGGCCGCTCGCGTCTCCAACATCGAAGAGGATCCCGAGACGAAGATCCTCCACGTAAACTACACCGATTCCAACGGCGACGCCAAGACCGACGATTTCGACATGGTCGTCCTGTCCATCGGACTCGTGCCTCCCGACGGAGCCCAGGAGTTCGCAGACACACTCGGAATCGAGCTCAACGAGTACGGATTCTGCAAGACCACCGTCTACCACCCCCTGGAGACGACCAGGCCCGGAATCTTCGTCACCGGCGCATTCGCCGCCCCGAAGGACATCCCCACGTCCGTCGCCGAGGCCAGCGGTGCTTCCGCCAAGGCCGGCGCGTACATCGTCGACGAGAACTTCACCCCCTGCGCCCCCAAGGTCTATCCTCCTGAGAAGGACGTCGAGGGCAAGGAGCCCAGGATCGGAGTTTGGGTCTGCCACTGCGGAATCAACATCGGCGCCGTCGTCGACGTTCCCGCTGTCGTCGAGTACGTCAAGAAGCTCCCCAACGTCGTCTATGCCACCGAGTCCCAGTACGCCTGCGCCGAGGACTGCCTCAAGCAGATCTCCGCTGCGATCCAGGACATGGACCTCAACAGGGTCGTCGTCGCTTCTTGCACTCCGAGGACCCACGAGCCCCTCTTCAGAGAGGCCTGCAGGAACGGAGGACTCAACAAGTATCTGTACAACATGGCCAACATCCGCGACCAGTGCTCGTGGATCCACATGCACGAGCCCGAGGCCGCCACAATGAAGGCCAAGGACCTCGTCAGGATGGCCATCGCCAAGGCGCGCCTTCTCGAGCCTCTCGAGGGAGCCGAGATCCCCGTCACCAATTCCGCCGCCATCATCGGAGGAGGAATCACCGGAATGACCGCCGCTCTCGACATCGCCGCTCAGGGATACGAGGTCCACCTCGTCGAGAGGGAGAACGAGCTCGGAGGATACGCACGCAACTTCGCCTTCAAGGAGGACGGAGTGGCTGTCAAGGACTTCCTCGCCGAGACCATCGCCAAGGTCAATGCCGATAAGAGGATCCACGTCCACCTCGGCACCACGCCCAAGGACATACCCGGATACGTGGGCAACTTCACCCTCCAGCTCACCAACGGAGAGGAGTACCCCGTCGGAGGAGTCCTCTTCGCTGTCGGAGCCGCCGCGTACGAGCCCACCGAGTACAACTTCGGAAAGGACTCCAAGGTCATCACCCAGATCGAGGCCGAGAAGAGGATCGACGCCGGATCCTTCAACGGAAAGGACGTCGTCTTCATCCAGTGCGTCGGATCCAGGAGCGAGAAGGTCGGCTACTGCAGCAGGGTGTGCTGCGCCCAGTCCTGCAGGGAAGCCATCAAGATCAAGATGGCCGACCCCACCGCCAATGTCACCATCATCCACAAGGACATCAGGACCTACTCCTTCCGCGAGGAGCTCTACTACAGGGCCTGCCAGATGGGCGTCAAGTTCCTGAGGCACGCCGAGAGCACCGACCCCGAGTACGACGGAAGCGTCGTCAAGGTCTTCGACACCACCCTCGGCGCCGATGTCGAGATCCCCGTCGACACTCTTGTCCTCGCCGGCGGAATCGCCCCCGACAGAGAGAACAAGGAGCACCTCGCCAAGATGGTCAAGGTTCCGATATCCAAGGACGGATTCTACTTCGAGGCCCACCAGAAGCTCAGGCCTGTCGACTTCGCAACCGAAGGCGTCTACGTCGCCGGTGCGGCCCACTGGCCCAAGTTCATGGACGAGTGCATCGCCCAGGCTTCCGGTGCAGCTTCCAGGATGCTCACCGTCATCTCCAAGAACAAGCTGATCTCCGAAGGTATCACGGCTGTCGCCAACCCCGACCGCTGCGACGGATGCGGAGTCTGCGTCGGTTGCTGCGACTACAACGCCGTCTCGCTCGTGACCCAGGACGACGGCTCCAAGAAGAGCTTCGTGAACCCCGGTCTGTGCAAGGGCTGCGGATGCTGCGTCGCATCCTGTCCCGCCGGAGCCATGGAGCAGAGAGGCTTCAGGACCAAGCAGATCATCGCTGAGATCGATGCCTGTCTCGACTACCCCGTGGGAGGAGAGTGATTCCAATGGCAGACGAATTCCAACCCAGAATCGTGGCTTTCTGCTGCAACTGGTGCTCCTATGCCGGTGCCGACGGTGCCGGTGTCGCCAGACTCCAGATGCCCACCAACTTCCGTATCATCAGGACCATGTGCTCCGCGCGTGTCGACCCCGAGTTCGTCCTCAGGGCGTTCGCCAAGGGCGCCGACGGAGTCATGGTGCTCGGATGCCACCCCGCCGACTGCCACTACATCGGTGGAAACTACAGGGCCAGAAGGAGGGTCGCCCTCCTGAGGCTGGTCCTCGAGCAGTACGGGTTCGACCCGAAGAGGCTCAAGCTCGAGTGGGTCTCCGCCTCGGAAGGAGAGAAGTTCCAGACTACGGTCGTCAACTTCGTTGACACGATCAAGGCCCTCGGACCCACCCCCCTTGTCAAGGAGGTGCAGTGATATGGGATTCTTCGACAAGATGTTCAAGAAGGAAGAGAAGAAAATCGAGCAGAAGAAGGAGGCGAGGGCCGAGAAGAAGGCCGAGAAGAAGGCCGCCCCCGCCCCCAAGGCCGAGGCACCCAAGGCGGCTTCCGCCCCCAAGGCCGCTTCCTCTGCCGGAAACCCCGGACCCTACGATTTCATCGTTCCTCCGGTGTCCAACCCCAACGACGGGAACATCCCTGAGGACGCCGTGCTCTACGCGGCCGACCTCGGCCCCCTCCTTCCCGGAGCGCCCGCCAATGGCAAGATCAAGCTGGCCGTGTACTGGTGCGCCGGATGCGGCGGATGCGACGTCTCCCTGCTGGACACCCACGAGAGGCTTCTCACCATCGGAGACATGGCCGACATCGTCATGTGGCCCGTCGCATCCGATGGAAAGGAGAAGGACATCGAGGCGATGCAGGACGGCGAGATCACCGTCGCTCTGATCAACGGAGCTGTCAGGAACAGCGAGAACGAGCACATGGCCAAGCTGCTCAGGAAGAAGTCCGCCATAGTCGTCGCATACGGATCCTGCGCCTGCTACGGCGGAAGCCCCGCTCTCGCCAATCTCGTTCCCGGCGGAGCCGCAGAGGTCAAGGACTACGTCTACACGAAGGTCCCTTCCTCCGCCAACTTCCTCAAGGACAACAACCTCGATGCATCCACGATGCCCCAGGAGTCCTTCGAGGCCCCCGAGGGAACTCTCACCCTGCCCACCCTCTACGACACCGTGAAGACCCTCGACCAGGTCATCGACGTCGACTACACCATCCCCGGATGCCCGCCTCTTCCCGAGTCCATCAGCCAGCTGCTGAAGGCGGTCGAGGACTTCGTCTACAATGGAGTTCCTCTTCCTCCCAAGGGAACCGAGATCGGTATCACCACAAAGACCCTGTGCGAGGAGTGCCCCAGGCAGAAGACCGGTGCCAGGATCACCGAGCTGAAGGAGCCCTTCCAGATCGACGATGACGGAACCACCTGCCTCATGGAGCAGGGCGTCCTGTGCCTCGGACCCGCCACGATGGGCGGATGCAGGGCCAGATGCACCCGTGCGGGCCAGCCCTGCCGCGGATGCTACGGACCGTCTCCCGATGTGGAGGAGCAGGGAGCATCCATCTTCACCGCGGTCGCTTCCCTCTTCCCTATCTTGGACGAGGATCCCACCTGCGGAGAGGACGAGATCATCAAGATCATGAGCACAATCAAGGACCCGCTTGGATACTTCTACGCGTACACGCTCGGGAAGTCTCTCATCAAGAAAGCGGTCGTCGAGAACCAGAGGAGGTAATCATATGGCCGGACCTATCATTTGGGACGAGAAGAAGAAGGTCACCACCAACCGTGTGACCATCGACCCCATCACACGTCTCGAGGGACACGGGAAGATCGAGATCTTCCTGAACGACAAGGGAGACGTCGAGAACGCATACTGGCAGGTCCCCGAGCTGAGGGGATTCGAGAGGTTCTGCATCGGAAGGAGGGTCACCGAGCTCAATCAGATCACCGCCAGGCTCTGCGGAGTCTGCCCCGGTGCCCACCACATGGCCGCCACTCAGGCCATCGACGGCTGCTACCACGCCGAGCCCACCCCCACCGCCTACCTGATCAGGGACGCGTTCTACAACGCGCACTTCGTCCACAGCCACATCGCGCACTTCTATGCGCTCGCCGGACCCGACTTCGTCTGCGGACCCGCCGCCCCCGCTTCCGAGAGGAACGTCCTGGGCGTGGTCGGACGCGTCGGCCTTGAGCTCGGAAGCGCCGTCGTCAAGGCCAGAAGGGAGGCCCAGCACATCCAGGCCATCCTCGGAGGAAAGCCCACACACCCTCTCATAGGCGTGCCCGGCGGAGTCTCCAAGGGTGTCACCAAGGAGGAGCAGGCCACCATGATCGCCAACGCCGAGGATATGCTGGCCTTCGCCAGGACCTCGATGAAGGTGTTCAAGGACGTCGTCCTTGCCAACAAGGAGTACATGGATATCGTCCTCAACAAGGACCTGTACTACCACGAGACCTACCACATGGGTCTCGTCAACGACAAGAACCAGTTCGAGATCCACCACGGAAAGGTCCGTGTCGTCGATCAGAAGGGCAACGAGCACGACAAGTACGAGCCCTTCGACTACCTCGACCACATCGCCGAGGCATCTCTTCCCTGGACGTTCGAGAAGTTCCCCTACCTCAAGAACCCCGGATGGAAGGGACTCGTCGACGGACCCGAGTCCGGACTGTACAGGGCCAGCCCTCTGTCCAGGCTCAACGCCGCCGATTCCATGCCCACTCCCGAGGCCCAGGACGCTCTCGTCGAGTACCGCGGAATCCTCAAGGACGCCGGTGTCGAAGGCCCCTGCCAGTTCACCCTGTGCACCCACTGGGCCAGGATCATCGAGATGCTGTGCTGCGCCGAGAAGTGCCTCGAGGACTGCCAGAACCCCGACATCCTCAACGGGGACATCAAACAGCACGACCTCGTTCCCGGAGGAAGGGGTGTCGGTTGCGTGGAGGCTCCCAGAGGAACCCTCACCCACGACTACACCTGCGATGAGAACGGAATCGTCACTGCCTGCAACCTCGTCGTCGGAACCACCAACAACAACGGACCCATCTGCATGGATGTCGCCAAGGCAGCCAAGGGACTCATCCACAATTACGAGATCTCCCCCGGTCTGCTCAACATGGTCGAGATGGCCTTCAGGGCTTACGACCCGTGCAACTCCTGTGCGACCCACGCTCTGCCCGGCCAGATGCCGATCACCGCGGTCATCAGGAACTCCGACGGATCCGTCTACGACACGATCTCCAGGAACTGAGATCGCAAACAGGGGGCTTCGGCCCCCTTTAAAAGGCCGATTCGCAAGTGCGGTCGGCATAACCATTTTCCGTCTCTTCCGTGCATTCATTTTAATCCATGTTTCCGATATATCGACATGGATGGGTTCGTGGGTCGTGAGAAGGAGCTCGAGTTTCTCGAGGATCTTTGGGACAAAGTGCCGATGTCTTGCGCGGTCAGTGGTCGTCGCCACCTGGGAAAGACCGCATTGCTCAGAAGATTCTCCGACGGAAAGGATTGCATATACATCTCGGGCGAGCACGGTCTCAGGTCATCCAATCTCGCGTCTATAAGCGCCGAGATCTCTCGCTTCAGTGGCAGGAAGGAAAGGATATCCGATGCTATCGACATACTTCCGAGGATAAAGGAGGTATGCGGCAAACGGAAGGTCCTCGTCATCATCGATAGATTCAGCGACCTCCTTTCCAATTTCGAGGAGATGAACACATGTCTTCGCTCCTTCATGAACCGCGATATCGGCGGTACGCGCATACTGCTCGTAGTATGCGACAGCGACAGTTCCCTTTTCGGCAGATTCTACTACTCTCTCGAACTCAAACCGATGAAATATCGCGAATGCGTAGGGTTCCATCCGGGATACTCATCTCTCCAGCAATTGAAGGCCTATGCGATGGTGGGCGGGACTCCAGCATATCACAAGGTCATCGGAGAAAGGGATCCGGATGATGTCATGCGTTTCGACACGTTCGATCACATGTCCGTCCTGTCCTTGGATGTCGAGGGCATGGTTCATTCCGAGGCCATGATGTTCGAAGGATGCTATATGGCCCTATCCGCCATGGCCCACGGTGCCGAGAGCCTCCGCGAGATCTCGTCCCGTGCAGACATATCCAGTTCGTTCTGCTCGAGACTTCTGGACGATCTCGAGCACAAGGGCATGGTGTCCAAGGAGGTGTCATCCGGTCTCTCCCGCCGTGCAGTCTATTCCATCAGCAGCAACATCCTAAACTATTACTACAGAGTCGTTCTCCCTCGGTCGTCTGTTTCGGAGTTCGAGGGGACGGAGGCTGCCTATATCTCTGCGACGGATTCGATACGCGATTATATCGAATCGTCTTTCAAGACGTTGTGCATGGACTATGTAGCCGAGTCCATGGACTTCAAGTTCGTAGGAAAACTGCGTCGCAAGGACGATTCGGCGGACGATATTATCGATTTCGTGGCCATGCTCGTTCAGAAGGGAAAGAACAGGGTCGCCGTGGCGCGCTGCAGGCTCTACGGCGATCCGTTGGATGAAGAGGATCTGTACGAACTCAAGGATCGTGCCAAGAGGGTGGAAGGTTCCGGTAAGCTGTATATGATGTTCTCGGGTTGCGGTTTTTCCAACGAGCTTTCGATGGCATCCTCGAAAGCCTCGGATGTCAAGCTCTATACCTTGGATGATCTCTACCTGCGATCTCCAGCAAGTTCTTCGGTTCAAGCAAAGTAATCTACGGATTTCATAATATTGCTACGATATCTGAATAAAATATCATGATAAATCAGATAATCGCGTAAATGATTGCGCAATCATTATTATGCTTGCTGTAGTCCGCTGTTCATGCGCATAACGATCGTTGGATGCGGTTCCATAGGTTCGAAGCTCGCCAGAGCGGCCGATGAGATGACCGAGGTCAAGAGGATCTATCTTCTGGACCGTCAAAGAACCAGGGCAGAAGCTTTGGCCGAGCAGCTGAAGAAGGCAATCGTGGTCGAGAACATCGAGGAGGAGCTGTACCATTGCGATCTGGTGATCGAGGCCGCCTCCCAGGCCGGAGCCAGAGACATTGTTCCGAAGGTCGTCTCTCGCGGCGTCGATATAATGGTGATGTCCGTAGGCGCGTTCGTCGATGACGATTTTAGAGCCATGGCGAGAGAGAAGGCCAAAGCTTCGGAAGCCAAGATATTCATTCCGTCGGGCGCGATCTGCGGAACGGACGGCCTCAGATCTTCTGCCGTTGGAAGACTGGACGAGGTCGAGATCATAACCACCATGGGCCCCAAGAGCCTGGAGGGCGTTCCGTTCATCCTGGATCACGGAATAGATGTCTGCAAGGTGAAGGAGCCGACCATGATCTTCACTGGATCTGCCCGCGATGCGGTCAGGCTGTTCCCCAAGAACATCAACGTTGCCGCGACCGTTTCCCTTCTGGGAGTGGGGTTCGACAGGACCAAGGTCAAGATCGTCCTCGACCCCGTCAGCCACAGCAATTCTCATGAGCTGAGGATACGCGGGGAGTTCGGAGAGATGACCTGCCACACCTACAACGTCCCGTCGCCGGACAATCCGAAGACGTCCTATCTAGCATCCCTATCGGCCATAGCCGCATTGAAGAGGGTAGTCGGAAACGAATGGATAGGCGTATGAGCAGCATCTCCAGGATATCGGCGATCGTCTGCGTAGCGGTCATCGCTCTATCCTCTGTCATGGCATTGATGACAGAGGACATTGCTGTTGCGCTCGCAGATATACTGGTCGTTGTCTGCATGGTTCCTTGTGCCGTATTCGGTATGTGGATGGCGATCACAGATCAGCCTGAGATGTGGATCAACGGTTTCGATTCGCTCCCTCTGGAGCGGAGGCGTGCTGTCGCCAGATTCTTCGGAGTCTCCATGGCTGCGGGCTCGATCGTCATGTCGGGCTCGATCGCCGTCATGATGAACGGGGCCCTAGTTGCAGGCATTTTGATCTTCGTGGCGTCGATGATAATCTTCTTCTACCCTATGCGGTACCTAGCATCTAAGAGACCTCGGGTGCCGGAGGTCTCAATTCCGCGGAAGTACCAGATCCCGTTCCTGATCGCCGTGTCGGTCCTAACCGTCATCGCGATTCCTCTGGCCGGCTGCATATCCGGGGATTCCGGGGAGGTCCGCATATCCTTCGGAGCAGAATCCGTGGCTGTCGATGCGCCGATGTTCGATTATGATTTCGCATATTCTGATATCGAAGGGATCGTCTACTTCGAGGACTTCGAGAAAGGCAGAAGGGTCGTCGGCTATGCGGACGGCAGGATAGCCAGCGGAACATTCAAGAACAGCGATCTGGGTCGCTATGAGCTTGCATCGTATGTCAAGGTCGACCCTTGCATCGTCATCTCCTATATGGGGGAGCAGTATGCGTTCAACCAATCAGACGAGGCATCCACTCGTGCAGTGTATGATACCCTTCTATCGCATATTCCGGTGTCCGAGCGAGTTCATCTTCTGAACATCTTAACTACATCTCCGTCATTCATCCGCTCATGAAGAGCAGGGCCGAGAGGCTTTTGGAGAATGCGCAGGGCATGGACGCCGTGGTCATAGCCAATGACGGAGAGCCCTTCCTGGATTCCGCGTTTTGGTACATCACTGAGCAGAATTCCGGGACATTCGAAGGCAGTTTCGCTGTGGTCGGACCGAACGGCTTGGATGTGATCGTCAGCATCCTGGAGGAGGAGGGCGCTCGCGAAGGGAAGGGGAATATCCATGTGTACCATGACCGCAAGGAGCGCGACCAGTTCATTAAGGACGCCCTCAAAGGCTGCAGGAAGGTCGGGTTCAACGTCAACAGCGTCTCCTATGCAGCGGCCGAATACGTTCGCAAGACCGCCGACATCGAAATCGTGAATGCGACCGATGTCATCGGAAACACCTTGTCGGTGAAGGACGAGAAGGAGATCGCCGCCACGAGGCGCGCCTGCGAGATCTCCTCCGTCGTTGCCGGAGAGATACCGGACATGCTGTCAGAGGGAGTGACTGAGAAAGAGGTCGCGTCCAGGATGGATTCCAGAATGCGCGAGCTGGGCGGAAGCGGCAACGCCTTTGATACGATAGCGGCATTCGGAGCGTGGTCGTCCCAACCTCATCACATGCCTTCCGATTATGCGCTGAAGCAGGGCGATGCCGCTCTCTTCGATTTCGGAACCAAGTACGACAGATACTGTTCCGACATGACCCGCACCGTCTTCCTGGGAAGACCGTCGGAGATCCTCGAGAGGGCCTACGACGTGGTCCTCAGGGCTCAGGAGGCGGGAATCGCGGAGTATCGCGATGGAGCCATGGCGAAGGATGCGGATCTGGCTGCCAGGGCGGTGATAGATTCTTCCGAGTTCAAAGGGAGGTTCATCCATTCATTCGGTCACGGAATCGGGCAGGACGTCCATCAGCACATCTCCGTGTCTCCGAGATCCGATCATGTCCTCCGTGCTGGCAATATCGTTTCGGCAGAACCAGGGGTCTATATCCCAGGAGTAGGGGGCATACGCATAGAGGATACCGTGCTGATCACCGAGAACGGATGCGAGGTGCTCACGTCGTTCGATCACTCCTTCACGGTGGTATGATGGAATCTGTATCCTTGCATGCCGAACAGGCGCAGGACGTCCTTCATGCAGCAGTCGACAGGATGATGGATTCGGGCGTCGGATTCGCGGATGCACGCTCCCAGACCGTCAAGGTATCCGGAGTGAGCACCATCAACGGCGGAATCAGACAGCTGGTGGAGAAGAGCTCTGCAGGGGTCTGCCTCAGGGCATGGAGCGGAGGACGCTGGGGATATGCGACCGTCACGTCCTTCGACAGGGAGGGGATCCTCCGTGCCGCTGACGAGGCCGTCAGGAATTCGAAGGGAGATTCATCGGGCTCTTTGGAGTTGGATCCGTCCGCGGTCACAGGGAATCACCGCGCCAAGGTCAGGATACATCCTGATTCAGTCGACATGTCCGAGAAGGTGGATGCAGTCATGGATATCGATTCGGCTCAAGCCATCGATGACCGTATCATCAACAGATCAGGGGCCTATTCCGAGGAGATAAAGACTAACGCGCTCGTCAATTCGGCCGGTTCGGACCTCAGTTGGGAGGAGGTTCGCACCATATGCAGGGCGATGGCTGTAGCTTCCGATGGTCAGAGGATGGAGCAGTACTACGACGGGCCGGACAGCACCAGGGGGTTCGAGATAGTCAGGGATGTCGACCTGGAGGAGATGGGAAGAACGGTGGCCAAAGAAGCCATCGCGACCTTGTCGGCGGACAGGCCGCCTTGCGGGAACATGACCGTGATTTCGGATCCGATGGTATCCGGTCTCCTCGCCCACGAGGCGATGGGACATGCCTCCGAGGGGGACGAGATCACGAAGAAGCGTTCGTTCCTCACGGATGCAGTCGGCACGACCGTGGCGTCGGATATCGTATCGATGTACGACGACGGTTCGCTGTTCGGAGCCCACGGATCCATTCCTTTCGATGACGAAGGGACGCCGTCATCCAAGGTCACGATAATAGATCACGGAGTCTACAAGGGATACATGCACAGTCTGGAGACCGCGGCCTTGCTGAACTCCCGCCCTACGGGGAACGGAAGGGCGGAAAACGCAGGGAAGCGGACGTGGGTCAGGATGACCAACACGTTCTTCGGTCCCGGCGAATGGGACAGGGACGAGCTGGTCTCGGATACTCGCGACGGCATACTTTGCGATAAGATGCTGAACGGCATGGAGGATCCGGTCGGCGGATGCTTCGAAGCGAAGTGCCTTCGCGGATTCCTGATCAGGAACGGAGAGATCGTCAAGCCACTGAGGTCCTTCACGTTGACCGGCCGCTCCATAGACATTCTTTCCTCTGTGGATGCGCTATCCAAAGAAGTGGTTCTCGACGGGGGAATGTGCGGGAAGGGGATCGAGGATTGGGTCCGTGTATCCACTGGCGGCCCGTACATGCGTGCCAAGATGATCGTGGGGGGAGGCCAATGATATCTCCGTACGTGGAGAAGGCTCTCGCTTCATTGGATGGATACGCGCAGGCGGAAGCCTATGCCTCCGATTCGTTCATCCATACCATATACATAGACGGTACGCGCATCAGCAACATCGAGACCAAGAGGGAGGCGGGCATCATGGTCCGCATAGCCGACGGAGGTCGCCAGGGCAAGGCTTCGACCGTTCTGAACGGCGACTCATCCGTATCGGAATGCGTACGCATGGCCGAATCCGTTCTTCGCTATTCGCCGGTCGGCGAAGAGAGAAGCTTCGCACAGCCCGCACAGGCCAGGCATGCACTTCCGGATGTTTGGGACAGACGTGCTGAGCAGATCACCTCCGAAGAACTGAGGGAGCTCGCCGGACGTTTGATCGATTCATGCGATGTGGACATACCTCGTGCACAGATTCGCGTGTCCTCCAATGAGTTCCATGTGATGAACTCCAACGGTGTGGACGCGATCCATCGCAGCACTCTGGTGTACGGACACTTCACATCGATGTTCAGGGGCGAGCATCCGGGAGAGGGTGCGGAGAAATATCACGGCACCGGAATGGATCTGCCGATCGAGGAGATAGGTCGCACGCTTTCCAGACAGGCGAGAGACGCTGCATCGGCACATGCATTCCAGGGACACAAGAATCTGTCCGTGATCCTTCCTCCGGGCGAATTGAGCGAGATGATGCTCAGTTCCATAGGTTCCGCTATCAACGGAGAGAACGTGAAGTACGGAAGGAGCCTATGGAAGGATTCCATCGGATCGGAAGTCGCATCGTCCTATCTCACGGTCGTAGACGATCCGACCGTATCCGCGCCCCTGTCCTGTGTATTCGACGATGAAGGCACGCCTACCGAAAGACGTCCGGTCATAGAGAACGGTCGTCTGAGCACGTTCCTCAGAGATTCGTCCTGTGGCCCCAGCACAGGGAACGGCATGAGGCGTTCGAGCGAAGAGGCCATGGGCTCATTCGAGAGGACGCCGGTCGTGAAGCCGTTGAATATGTCTGTGAAGCCGGGACGCCTGGATCGCGATGGCATAATAAGGGAGACGGATCGCGGCATACTGGTCGAAAGATTCGCCAATCCTGAAGCCGATGAACTATCCGGCGGCTTCGGCCTCAATGTCCGTTGCGGCTACATGATAGAGCATGGAGAGGTCGTAGGCATAATCAACAACGCTCTTCTGATGGGCAACATGCTGGATGCCGTCAAGGCCATAGAGCACATAGGGGGCGATGCGGTCCAAACAGGTGTGATGACCCTTCCGACAATGTCGTTCTCAGGTGCGGAACTGGTAGGAAACTGATTCTTCCGTGCGGGCCCATTCTCGGACCCGCACGATCCTTTCATTCCGAAGACATCTTGAGGCCTACGACGCCTATCACCGTCAGCATCATGAATGCCACCATGCCGAGGTTTATCGACTCCAGCCCGATGGCGGCCGATACGATGATCGTCAGGACAACGCCTATTCCGATCCAGACCGCGTAAGCGGTTCCCATAGGGATTCCCGATTTCATCGGAATGGAAAGGCACAGCATGCTGAGTATCAGAGATACGAGCACCACGGTATCCCAGAGCAGGTTGGTCATGCCGTCGCTGTATTCGAGGCCTACGGACCATCCCACCTGGAATACGCCACCCATCACGATGAGCAGCCAGGCCTTTTCGGAGGACATGCCTTCTCCAAGAGTCATCTCAAGCACCTCCCGAGACTAGACGGATGCCTATCACGCCGATCACGATCAATCCCAGGAACATAAGCATCCGTGCCGTTACCTTGTTCTCATAGAGAAGCTTCCCAGCCACTACCGTTCCGACGGCACCTATTCCTGCGAGTATGCTGTACGCTACTCCCGGCCCTATTCCATCGGCTATCGCCAGCGACAGAAGATACAGGCAGGAGAGAACCGCGGCTATGGTCGCGATTCCGTATCCTTTCTTCTTGAAGTTATCGGATTTGTCGAGGAGTACTACCCATACGGGCTCCAGGATGCAGGCAGCTATCAGGTAGATCCACGCCATCTCCATGATTGAAAAGTCAGATAAACTATATTTATAATTTATTGTAAATTATTTAAAGACACATCCATCAATGTGATGATCGTCAATCAGTACAGCGATTCGAGGACTATGCGCTGTCTGTCGCCGGCCCCGTCCATCGATGAGCAGTCGCTCTCGATGCGACCGATCTTAATCATAGGATATGGAGCGACAGGCTTTCCGTTCTCGTCGCTCAAGGGGGTCGGGCCGAAGAAGAAGCACAGGGCTCCGGGCCCGGGCCAGTATGCGATGTCACCGATGTCCATCTCGGTCGTCCTCCCCTCTTTGGGGAGAACGGCGCTGAACGGGCACTCGCAGTACATCATCCCCCCGAGCATGTTGGATGTCAGCTCGAGGGGAAGGGAGAGCCAGATGGCGTTGGATATGTCGGAGCCGTCCAGATCGGCACGGAAGACGCCGGCTTTGGTTCTGATGTTCAGACCGCTCATACGCCACCAGCTCTCGAGGTTTTCAGTTCTTCCTTTCGAAGAGCTGCCTGATCTCCTTTCCGGTGATCTCGAGCTGCAGCTTCTTTTCGTCCTCTTCCATCTTGTGGAGGTTCTTCAGACCGTTGTCGTACTCGGCCCTCCACTGGTTCTTGAAGGTGCCGTCCTGGATGTCCGCAAGGATGGACTTCATGCCCTCTTTGGACTCCTCGGTGATGACCCTGTCGCGCCTGGTCAGTCCACCGTACTCGGCGGTGTTGGAAACGACGTGCCACATCCTCTCGAAACCGCCGGAGTAGATCAGATCGTCGATCAGCTTGGTCTCGTGGAGGACCTCGAAGTAGGCCATCTGCGGAGGGTATCCCGCATCGGTGAGGGTCTGGAATCCGGCCTTGATGAGGGCGGTCATTCCTCCGCAGAGGACGGCCTGCTCGCCGAAGAGGTCGGTGTATGTTTCATTGTCGAAGGTGGTCTCGAAGACTCCGGCACGGGTGGATCCGAGACCTTTGGCGAGAGCCAGGGCGATCTCCTTGGCGTGTCCGGTGACGTCCTTGTGGATGCAGATGAGGGCGGGGACTCCGAAACCGGAGACGAACTCGTCCCTCTCTTTGTCGCCGGGGGCCTTGGGAGCCATCATGATGACATCGACGTTCTCGGGAGGCTGGATGAGTTTGTATGTGATGCTGAATCCGTGGGCGAATTCGAGTGCCGCTCCGGCCTTGAGGTTGGGTGCGACGTACTTCTCGTAGATCTCGGGCTGGATCTCGTCGGGGAGGAGGATGAGGACGACATCGGCATCCTTGACGGCGTCGGCGAACTCGGCGACCTTGAGGCCGTCCTCCTTCGCCTTGTTCCAGGATTTCCCGTCCTTCCTGACACCGACGGTCACATCGATTCCGGAGTCGTGGAAGCAGAGCGCCTGGGCTCTGCCCTGAGCACCGTATCCGAGAACGGCGACCTTCTTTCCGTCGAGGACATGGATGTCCACGTCTTCATCATGGTACAGCTTCATAGACATGTGAAACACACCTCTGATGAACTGGCAACCTCAATCCTGTTGATATAATTATTCGCGTGCATCGCAAACGCAACGAATGTTCGCAAACGAGACCTTCTTATCGATGAAGTGCAGGTCCGGTCATGGAAGGGATGCCGAGAGAGAATCGTCTCCATGGCGAGCTGATAGATCTGCTGATGGTTTTTCCGCGCAAGGTCGGGGCCGTCAACAGATCGATCATATCGAGATACATGAAGGATACGCGCGTGCGTCCGTATCATCTGATGCTGATGAGAGGCATAGCATCGTTCGACGGAGCCTCTCAGAAGGATCTGGGAGAGGTCATACCCTTCGACAAGTCATACATCTCCACAGGGGTGAGGGAGCTGATGGACATGGGATTGGTGGTCAACAGCGGAGGAGGCAAGACGCACTGCCTGAGGCTTACCGAGACAGGAAGGGACATGTCCGCCATGGGGGACATGCTCTTCGATATCGTCGGAAACACCATCATGAGCGTCCTCACGGAGGATGAGATCGATAATCTCACTCGCATCCTTAGGAAGATCGACGAGCATAGCAACGAGGTCATCGAGAGCTTCTGCGACAGTTCTGATGTCAACTAAACGGAGACCTGTAATCAGTAGAACGGACGTCATTTCCGTTATTATGACGAAGATCATGCTTGATGGTTTCTCAATCTTCATATATAACGTCAAGATAGGGCGTGGTTCGTGAATACTCCCAAAGGAGGGAGATGAATTGGCTGTAGAACAAATCACCTACAAGAATATCGATCCCAAGACCCGCAACATGATAATGGTCGGGCTTTCGATCGCTATGCTGGCGGCTTGTTTCGACGGTACGATAGTAGGTACCATCGGAACGAAGGTCGCTCAGGATCTCAACGGTCTGAGCCTTTACGCGTGGATGGCCACGGCGTACATGCTGTGCGAGACCATAATGATCCCTCTCGCCGGAAAGCTATCGGATCTCTACGGGCGCAAGCCGCTGTTCTTCATCGGATTGGGCCTGTTCACCTGCGGTTCCATACTCGCCGGCCTGTCGACGTCCATGGAGTTCTTCATCTGCTGCCGTGCGATACAGGGTCTCGGAGGCGGAATCCTCATTCCTGTGGCCATGGCCGCGGTAGCCGACCTGTATTCGCCCAGCGACAGGGCCCGCATGCAGGGTATCCTCGGTGCCATCTTCGGTATCGGAAGCGGTATCGGCCCCCTCATAGGCGGCTACATAGAGGGTGCGGTGACCTGGCATTGGTGCTTCTACATCAACATCCCGCTGGCAGCCGTCGCCTTCATCCTGACCTTGAAGAAGTTCCCCACTCCCATTGATGACGGCGTCAGGCACATCGATTACAGGGGGATCGCCCTGCTCACGCTGCTCTTGGCCGATGTCCTCCTCTTCATCGAATTCGGCGGCAAGGATATCGAATGGGTGAGCGTCGAATCGTTCGCGATGATTGTCGTCGCAGTGGTCGCTCTCCTCCTTTTCGTGCGCGTCGAGAAGTCCGCGATAGAGCCCATCCTGGCGCCTCACCTGATAAAGAACAAGACCGTCATCATGGCCGGGATCTTCATGCTCCTGTTCGGAATCGGCATGATCGGTGCCATGATGTACACGAACATGTTCGTGATATCGATCATGGGTCTGTCCACATTGGATGCGGGGATCTGGTCGCTGTCCATGGTCTTCGGCATGATGATAACGTCCCTCGCATCGGGTGCGCTTCTTCACAAGACCGGATACAGGCCGTGGCTCATATGCGGACCTGTACTCTGCTTCATCGGGTTGTACGTCCTCTCCGGAATGGTCGTGGATCCGGTGATGTTTACTTCGGGTGCGGCTCGCGATACCTACATGGTCCGCTACCTTGCAGGGATATTCGTGCTCGGCCTCGGACTGGGATGCATGATGTCGGTGGTCATGACCGCTGTACAGAACAGTTCCAAGCCCTCCGAGATAGGAATGACCACTTCGGCGGTCAACCTTCTCAGATCCATCGGAACCACGATGGGTAGCGCAATATTCGCGCTCATCATCAATGCGAGGCTCTCTTCGGATCTTCAGGGCAAGCTGGATCCCGGCGTGTACGATGCTCTCGCCCAGATGAACGGCGGAAAGATCGATACCGGTGTTCTCCAGTATATCGGCGGGTTCCCTGAATATATGGGAGAGATAGCATCCGGATTCGCGGACAGCGTCGATTTCTCCTTCATCGCCGGCGGACTGATCCTGCTCTCTCTGGTGGTCGTCGGATTCATCTTCAAGCCGACCGTTCCGGCAGAGGACGAGGAATTCGAGGACGCTAAGAAGAAGATAGAACAGGGCGAATGAAAACACTGAGGGGGGCGACCCCCTCAAACTTTTTGCTGTTATGAAATGGGAGGCGCCCGATCGGGGATATTATGGTATTGTTCCGATCGGGCTATGACTTGAAAGTTCAGATTACGATGCAGGAACTCATCGTGTTGCGAGCCTACCTCCCAGCGTTCTGCACTGCTCGATGGCCTCGTCGTCCGGATATTCGTTGGCCATGATGCTGTCTACGAGATCGGCTCCGTCCTTCTCGACCCTCTCCTTCCATTCTCTCATCCACTGTCCGTCTCCCCACCCGTAGGAGCCGAATATCGCGATGCGTCTGCCTTTCAGATCGTCTTCGAGAGATGCGAACATGGGTTCGAACACATCTTCCTCGAGGACTTCGTCGCCCATCGCGGGGCATCCGAAGGCCACAGCCGAATAGTCGTTCAGAGATTCCTTCGAAAAAGCCTCGGCTCTGATGATCTGAGCAGTCTTTCCGCTGGCATTGACGCCTTCTGCGATGTACTTGGCCATCGCTTCGGTGTTTCCGGTGTCGCTCCAATAGACTATTGCAACATCTGTCATGTTAAATTAAGGAATACCTAAAAATTATTTAAAATTTAGGATAACTTAAATCATGATGAAGAGCCGATCATGACGGGTGCTCTTCGAAGAGCGTCTTAGATCATGATGTCGCAACGCTTTCCCAGACAGAGCCCGTCGAGAAGATACACTTCAGCAGAGTCTAGATCAACAAGATCGCTGTTCAAAACGGGCCCCAACAGCTCATCCTTGGCGGAGTTGACAGGCGAGCCTCCGAGTAGAGGATTGAACGCGGGCACTACGATGAAGCGGGTCGGAAGCTTGGCGTATCTATTGCACCGGCATCCGTTTCTGAAGCGACCCCTTATCCAACACGGTTCGGTCGTTCTTCTTCCGATTCCGTCGATGAACAGGACAGAAGGGTGGTTATGCGCCATGACGAGCGTGTCGCATCCCATCACCTCTGTCGAAGGCCATGTGTGGCCGTGGATCATTCCCGTGCCATCGATGACGGCGCCTGACGCAGGACGGATGGATACACGGCCCGGGACGAAGGATTCGATATCGGTGTCGTGATTGCCTCTGATGATGCAGACCTCCGAGAAGGAGTCGCAGAGCCTGTCGAAGAAGGAAGGTATCTCCGAGAACTCCTGTTTGCTGGAACCGGGGACGGAATCCTTTACGTCGCCGAGGACCACCAGCCTATCCGCCTGTTCTGATAGATCGAGTATCCTGTCCAGCATATCGGCGGTTCTGGATAGAATGTTGACTCCTTTCTTGCGGAGATGCGTTTCCAGGCCTATATGGAGGTCTCCGATGACCAGGGCGTCATCGACAAGTAGGGCGGGTTCGCCGCAGACGGGCTGGATGTCAGTCATTTCAGATATTGGGCCAGAACGGACGGGATGCAGTCGATGACATCGGTCGCGATAAGGCCGTACGATCTGCTCCTGAAAGCGAGTTCGCCAGCCTTTCCGCATAGGAATGCGCCTAGACATGCCGCATCGAAGGGGGACATGCCTTTGGATAGGAGGCCGGCCACGCATCCGGCGAGCACATCGCCCGTGCCGGCACCCGTCATCGCGGCGCAGCCGGTGCTGTTGACGCGCGTTCTCGTTCCATCGGTGATTGTATCCGATCTGCCCTTGAGAAGGACGACAGCGTTCATCAGACGGGAGATGTCTTCCGGGTTCCCCCCTCCGAGCTTTTCGAATTCCCCTCTGTGCGGTGTGAGGACGGCGGGAGTTCCGAACCGTACTCCTGGAATCGCAGTCAGGCCGTCAGCATCCACCACCATGGGGGCTCTGCACTCGGCAACGAATCTCTCAACAGCCGCGACGGTATCCGGGTCGGTGCCGATTCCTGGGCCCAGAAGCACAGCATCGTAGTTCAACGATTCCGACAAGAGGATATCGATCGATGATGTGGACAGGCGGTCTCCCGGCAGGGGAGTCACCATCAATACTGGAGATGCGGTCGAAACGATATCGGAGACCGATCCGGGACAGAAGACCCTTACGCAGTCGGTGCCGGCACGCAGCGCGGCCATGGAGGCCATGATGGGCGCCCCATAGTACGGACCTCCGCCGATAACCATCAGCCTTCCGTTCTGCCCTTTGTGGCTGAACGGATCGGGCACAGGATATCTGAGGACATCTCCGGGACCGACGGAATGCGACGCTTCGTACGGCATTCCGATATCCGCGACGATTATCTCTCCGCTGTTCTTCTCCGTCATCCCGACTTTGATATCTATGAAGGTGACGGTCACAGACGGCAGGACGGCACAACCGGTGCCCATGCCGGAAGGGATATCAGCGGAGACTACGGGTATGTTCGAGGATTGAGACTCTTCGATGAACGAGCGGTAGGTCCCTCTGGGCGTCCCGACGGAACCGGTGCCCAGCGCGCAATCGACGATCACATCAGCATCGCAGAGGGATCCCGGAGCGTATTGGGCGATCGGGCATTCGAGAAGCGAGTAGTAGTATCTGGATTCGTCACTGCGTATCTTGGACGGTGCACAGAGCAGAAGGACGCGTGTTTTGGACGGATCCATGGATAGCGCTGCAGCGAAGCCGTCGCCTCCGTTGTTCCCGGAGCCGCAGACGAAGACGATGCGTCTTCCCGGGAAGCGGTCGTTCAGGACTTTCGCGATCGAGGTGCCCGCATTGCGCATGAGCTCCTTCATCACTATGCCCAGGGCGCCCGCATTGGCGTCCAGCACGCGAGCGTCCATAGTCGTCAGCATGGAGATCGCCTGGACTGATTCTGAATTAGTATCTTTCCGAATTCGGGGAGCATCATCGATTTCGACATCTTGCCCTTCTCGATCTTGATGCATCCATGCTTCAGACGGGCGGCCTTCGGATAGGCCTTGTCCTCCTTGATCTCGAATTCGAGGTCCAGCATCATCGCGCCTTTGGCGAGTATATCCAGGTTAGGATTCTCCACGCAAAGGTTCTTCGGGAGCCTCCTTCCCTCCGCTCTGGAGCGGTTGATATCGAAATATTCCGGCCAAAGGACAATCGCCACGTCGGGATCGTAAGCCATGGACGAGTAATCGTCGACGTGATAATAATCCTATCGAGAAGAGTAAGAAATCGCCGGAACCCGGAAGTTCGTTGGATCCGGCGTAGAAGTTTGATGATCACTCAAGCAGTACTGCGTTAATCGCGCCGTCCTGGCCAGGCCTGGACGTGATAAGGGCATCGCCGATCTCAGTGGAAATAGTGGCGCCCTTGTTCATTATGTTACGCTGGACGTAGTTGGGGTCGGACGGATTGGACTTGACAGTGAGAATCTTGACCTTCTTCACCGTGTTGGTCTTCTTGTCCACGACGTTAGCGTACTGGGCGCTAAGCATTCCGACCTTGACACTTCCGCCGGCTCCGCGATACTGCTTCAGAGTCTGTTCGCCGATTCTGGTGAACTGCTTCTCTCTGCCGATCTCGAACTTCCTCTTGCCGTGACTGGCGACGAGTCTGCCGCCGGTGGGCTTCTTCTTGGATTCACCCTGCCAAAGTGCCATTGTAATCGAGCCACGGCTATCCGGATACTCTATTTAAATGTTCTTGGTTGCTAGCTTGTAGTGCAGGTCTTCGAGGCGGTCTAGACAACAGTTATCTAATCAATATGTCATCTGGATGCAATAGTTTTGGAGATGTTGACATGAAAAGCGGTTGCCTCGGGATGATCGTCTGCCCTATGAACGACGATCAGTTGATACACAGCATCAGCACGGATCCGGAGGTGTCGCGTATCGTCGTCCTCAGGAACGACTATTCGGAAAGAATATGCGAGAAACTCGATTCCCATGGATTGAAATACGACGTTGTGGAGGAGCAGGGCTATCTGGCATCCGAGATTGCACCGGACAGAAGCGGACTCACCGTGCTGATCCGCATGAACGATCTCGGATTGCATGCGGATCCGAAGGCTTTGAAGGCGCGTATCGAGGAGCAGATCGTGGAGATGCAGCCAATCGTCGATGCGATCGGATTGTATTACGGCATCTGCGGCAATTGGGGCTGGGACGTCACTTCGTGGGCCGAGGCGTCCGGATATAAGCCGGTCGAGGTGTTCAAGGGGGATGACGGTAAGGTCTGCGACGACTGCATAGCGGTCGTGGTGGGTAGTTCTTCTAAGTATCTGGAGTTGGAACGTACGCATACAGGTATGTTCTATCTCACGCCGTCCATCGCTGATAATTGGCTGAGGTTTCTCGCTGCAGGCGATATGGGCAAGCAGCTCGAATCCATTCCCAAGGATGTTTTGGCCGAGTTCGGGATCACCGATGAGATCAGCTATATGAGATGGATGTTCGAAATCGGGGACTATAAGAACATACTGAAACTCTATACAGGTTGGAGCGACAAGGAGTGGTTTGACAAAAGGGCCGAGGAGATCGGAGAAGCCCTCAATCTGAAGCCGATCGAAGCAGGGCCAGATTGGGTCACGGCCGATGCGGCGGATGCACTCTATAGGAGATGTAAAGACCACTTGTCGGATTCTTCGTCATATGTCCGCGATTAAGCGAACAGCTGAGCGCAGGCTACTGCACGGCGTGATGACATTCGGTCGTTGTCACGATTGAACGGTGCAACATTAATCCGTTCTGGACGGTTTCCCGGATTTACAGGACCATGGAGGTTGTGGTCCGCGGTTCTTCTATTGGAAGGAAGGATAAGTGCTGTCATATCGGGTAGCCTTCCAACAGATGGTTGCAGCTCTGAATCGAACCTATCTAGATGCCAGTAAAGGCCCTAGGGAAGCGTTGCTCCAAGCGATCAACTGGTTTTAGCAGGGGGCATATGATCATTGACTCGACATGGAGGCGAGAGTCACTGTAAAGGCCTAGATTGACACGAATTCGAATATAATCTAACGTGAGCTATGCAGATATAAGACAGGGAACGCGATTTAGACATCGCATGGAGTTGTTTTGATGTAATAAAACGATGGCGTGGAGAGGGGGATTCGAACCCCCGGGTTGCTTAGCAACATCAGATTAGCAGTCTGACGCCTTGCCAGGCTGGGCCACCTCCACAACAAGGTCCCCGATTCAAAGATTCTAAATAAACTTATCCTTAGATGAACACACTTCTAGCATTATATCGGAATGACTGCGGATCCATCAATCGAAATGCACCTCTTCCGCTAGTATCCGACTCGTTTCCGTTGGTTCGCGCATTCCATAGCATCTCGATGAGATAAGCGCTTATTCATCCTTGATGCTATGATAGCATCAGAAGACGCAACGGACAGGATGCCTTCGAGATTGTTCTGTATATGGCTACGAGCATCACTGAAGTTACAAAGATTACAACTAATAGTCATTATATCGTTCCGCAATCGTATGTGCATGGCGCAGGAGGTGACGGCGGCGAATTAATCCGTACCAGGACACATCGAACGATATAGTGCTAGATCTTGTTCATCTGAGTTTATGGTACGATGTCATAGTATCGATATGTGGCGTTTACTATGATCAGCTTGCTGTATCATGTTGCGTCGATCTGCGTATTATTCTGATTCTGTCGAGGAAATATATACGTCTTAGAATCGGACAAGATATAATGTAAACGTTGGTTCGAAAGTTTACGTTCATTAACAATAGGTTGCTCAACGAGGATCTATTTGCAATTAATGACCATGGACGGAAGTATGTGTGTCGAAGGCCCATTATCGAAATTGCATCTTTGCGGGTGGCGTTTGATAGTATAGGTCAATGTTTGTAGAATTCGTAAAGTAAGAAGATTAATTAATTGCAAACAAAAAATGATTGTTTAGATAAGTTTAAATAAAAGTGATCGATAGAGGGGATTACGCGATGAGTGGGATCAGCTCTGAAACAGGGTTGGTCTTGACGATTTGCGCCGTGGAATTCGGAGTCTGGTAAGGCGAAAACGAAAGCCTTATATACCACTCAGATATACACGGGAATGCGCGAGTTGCGAAGGCAGGTCGCGAAGATGGAGAACCATGA